>ERZ791618.784-NODE-784-length-13451-cov-2.082786_pt1 | contig 13451 bp, 8 predicted proteins | sample MGYA00510059_ERZ791618 | MGnify/ENA primary metagenome ERZ791618 (study PRJEB30046, sample SAMN00715159) | human gut metagenome | study: EMG produced TPA metagenomics assembly of the A metagenome-wide association study of gut microbiota in type 2...
GAACCGTATTATAGAAGTCAACCACCGGTTAAACCAATACAAACGGCAGGCACGGGAAAGGCTAGTCTCAGAAGAAGGAGTCAGGCATAGGGAAAGGCGGTGTATAGAACCGGAAGCTGTTTTCGGACAAATGAAATACAACATGGCATACAGGAGGTTCCGGCATGTGGGAGAAGACAAGGTGACAATGGACGTTGCCTTCTTTACCATAGCTTTTAATATCAAAAAGATGTGTGCAAAACTGAGAAAAGCAGGAAAGGAGCTCATTACATTTGCTAAATCTATATTTATTGGGCTATTTATAACCCGATACAACGGGAATATAGTAACTTGTTACCAAATGAATGAGAAAAAAGCGGCGTAGACAAAAGAAAAGATAACAGGACTATAAATTATAGAAAAAGGTTGTGCCAGAGTTTTGACACAACCTCTTCCTTTTTGAGAGAATCTTATCCTGAATCTAATACCTACTTATTAAAACCATCTCGGGTCTCCCGCTACTCCGGTTCCTGCAAATCCAGCACCTTGTTTGATGTGGAAATCGCCATTGGCAGGATCCACAAACAAGCCATAGATATCCAGGTTTACAACCGTAATATCATCCAGCGGACGAGAATCTTCTATTAAATCATTGGTCTTGTAAGAGCCACCATAGGAAATAGTAACATTGCTATAATTACCATTCGTAGAGTGTAGCTTCTGACCACCATTAGGACCGGCAAAAATACAGTTTTCAATAGTCACAGTCGGTTTGGAGTTGTTGTCAAGTAACCAAAGGTGAGTCATCTTCTCTGCTATATTTACCAAAGTCACATTCTTGAATTTGATATCAGTCTTCACACGTATATCGGCAATACGGGTATTGAATTCAGTCAATGTACTATTCGTAACATTGATAGCAGGAATTGTACAGCCTGAACCTACGTTGAGGAAACTCCAGCCACCAGTGTTCGATACCCAACAGTTATTGAAGTTGACACTATTACCTTCTGCACCACTATGAAGACGAACAGCTGAATTTACCTTTTTCACTTCACAGCCTTCAAAAGTAATATCGTGGAACTTCTGCGCACCTACCTGGAACATAAATCCACCATCGGAGTTCATGCTGAGGTATTCGAAGTTAACATCTTTCACTTCGCTTTCGATGGCAAAATAAACTTTGTTCAATTGGGACAGCTTACCATTAGAGTTCTCTGAACCAACAAAACTAACATACTCCATTCCGGTCGGAATCGTAATTGTACCTTCCAAATTCCATTCCAAACCAGCTGCAAAATTAATCGTAGCCTTCTTGTAACCTTTTCCTGCATACTCTACAAGGAACTCATTGATATTTTCCACTGCAATATGACCAGGAATATTAAGAACAACGCTACCTATAAAACCAGAAGTTTTCACATCCATCGTTCCACGCAACACTTCATTATAGAATATCTGTACAATATAAGGAACTCCCATATCAAGATTTTCAAAAGTAGCAGTTGCATTCTGTATTTCAGTTGCAGTCAGTACATGATTATCAATTACCGTACTATCTGATCCATCAGCACAAGATTAGTTACTCGCTCTGTCTGCTCCCAAAGCATAGTCAGACTATTAACAGTTGGTCTGCACCCTCTGAATATCTGTTCGGCCGGAGTGGTAAACGTAAATGAACTTGATTTTGATTTTAATGATGCATCTGCATTCTCAGCATGCATACGTACCCAGTAATTAGTAGTACCGTCAAATCCCTCAAACCAAGTACGGTATTCCACCTTCATGGCCGTATTTGAATCAGCAAATGGAGTCAGGGTATCTGCCAGAATAACAACTGTTCTATCTACATTTGTGAAGTCGGCATCTTTACTGAATTCAAATACATAGTTGGCTGCGTCAACCACTCTGGTGTGTTTAATCTGGATGGAAGTAGGCTTCAACGTACTTGCCTCGAAAATCAAAGGCTTAAACAAACGGTTCTCACCGGTAGCCACTTCCCAATCGTTTACATCACGGTCGCACGAAGAAAAGAGTGCGGCTGCCATGACAAGGGATGCGAATATGCTTTTAAGTTTCATAATCTTCATTTTTTAATTCTGTTGTCCGTTTATTAATAACCATAGGAATTTACCAAAAAGCCCTTGGACTGATAAATATCCGTATCATAGATAGCATAAGGATGACGATAGTTACATGTTCCGTTGCCAATAGGATATTGTTTCAACATATCACCAATCTCACCACCATTCTTCAGTTTTCCAAGTAATGCACTATAGTCGTAAGATGCATTGATACCGGTGGCCATTACCAGAATTTTGGCAAGTTCGTCACGATAAGTAGTACCTGACCCGGTTTCAGGTTTCGCATAAGTTTTCGGGAACCAGTCTATCTTTTCATAACCTGCAGGAGCCGTCCCCAGTTCCTGATAATAATTGGGTGATGAATAATCCACATACAGCTTATCATCTGTCCGCATCTTATAGTACAATACAGTCGGGAAATCCGAAGGCTGATAAGTCTTATCAAAGATGGTCACCGGATGTTGGTTATCAAGCATCAGGCAAAGACTCTCTTTCATAGCTTCAATCTTATTATCCAGCAGTCCCCAACGAATCAGGTCCATTTTACGTACACCTTCACCACCAAATTCCCAAGCACGTTCATTCACAATAGCATTGAAGAAGTCAGAATCATACTTCGCAATTTCAGAAGAACCGGAACCAAATGCACGTTCACGTACTTTTTCCAGAGCCTGACGGGCAGTCATACCTGCCGTTGTATTCTGATGATCCGGTCCGTAAAGCTCATTCATAGCCTCAGCAAACATCAGATAAATATCCGAATAACGCATTACAATCCAGTTGATACCGGTAGCCACACGACCGGCAGCAGCCAAGTGGAGCGCACGATAGGTTTCGCTGGTCCAGTACATACGCCATTTAGCATAGTGCACATTCGTAGCATTCAGACTGAGATCCTCATAATTCTCTTTACGCCAGCGACCGAAAGTCAACGTTACGTCACGGCGTTTATCCGTCTTGCCGAAAGAATAGAAGTAATAAATTGTAGAAGTAACATAGCTACTACCCATACCTTGCTGTCCGTACATAGAACCTTGTTGAACTTCCCAACCCATCAGAGTACCCACGTCACCGGTATTACCTACACCTAAACCAACTTCATAAAGGTTTTCATTATAAGGATTCTGATCCAGATGATTTACTGTTTTCCAGATATTCTCAAAGTCAGGGTCCAATTGATGCGGATTCTCAGGATCACCCAGGATTTCAGCACACTGTTTGGCTGCTATTTCATAATACTCTTTGTAGTTCTTCACGCGACCTACATAATATCCGTTCATTTCGGGGATGGTAGGATGTTTCTCCAACTGCATATCCGGGAATTGATTACCATCACGCAGTGACCAGCCACCTGCGAACAAGGCCACGCGTGCCAACAGGCCTTTAGCAAAACCTTTGCTGATACGTTCCGCAGTAGAAGCTTTACCACTACCTAACCAAGGCAGATATTCGATAGCTTCCTGCAAGTTCTTCACAAGATCGGAGTATACAGTATCACGGTCGATCTTACCGATATATACATTGGAAAGGTCAGAATTGGAAGTTGTTTTCTTATAAGGAATATCTCCATAGATACGCACCAATTCAAAATAAGCCAATGCTCTCAGAGTCAAAGCTTCACCCAGTAACGGCTTGCCGACAGTCGGGTTTGTCTTCAGTAATTCACCTTCACGCATTCCTTCTACGGCAGCGGAAGCAAGTTCTGCAAAACGGAAGATATTATTCCAACGAGTGGTAGAGTTACCGGAATTACCATAATAGTGGTTCTGACCATAGTCGCTGTTTACTTCTTTATAGTTAGTCAGATAAAGATTACAAGTTTCCGTATCACTGATATTCTGCCAGTTCACAGATATTTTCTGTCCATAAACATACGTATCGGACATGGTAGCATAAACTCCCATCAGGGCAGCCTCGGCCATAGCCTCGGTATTGAACACATTTGTGTTACTTTGTTTGGAAGGGTGTCAGTTGCCAGGAAATCATCACATGAAGTAGTGATCAGCATGGCAGCTGCCAAAGTTAATATATATAATTTCTTCATGATCATTAGTTTTTTTAGAGTGTCAGGTTAATACCAAATAAGAATGAATGAGCTTTCGGGTAAGCAGAGTAGTCAACACCCGGAGTCAATGGAGTGCTACGGCGGGTATCTACCTCAGGATCTTGTCCGGAATACTTTGTCCAGCAATGCAGGTTGTAACCAGTGAAGTACACACGCAACTTCTCAACCAGGAACTTCTTAGTCCAAGCCTTCGGTAAAGTATAACCGATGGTAAGATTACTCAGACGAAGGAATGAACCGTCTTCGATAGCATAGTCCGTCATGACCGTGGAGTTCATCAACGGATGCCAGATCGTAGCATTCTGGTTGATTTCCTGCAAACGTGCCGGATTCGCATATTCACCATACATGATATTGTAGCCGGTTTCAGGATCGATAGTGGTAAAACGCTTACCCAAAGCCATATCGCTACTCAGATTCTGATACTTTTTGGAACCTGCATACGTAGTATTATCTATTTTATTGGCATTCAGGATATCATTACCATAACTCCAATTGAACTGTACACCAAAATCGATGCCTTTATAGTCCGCATTGATATTGAAACCACCGGTATGTTTCGGCATGGCATTACCAATCACGGTACGGTCATTCGTAGTGACTTTATCAGAGCCATCATCCGTCAATTTCTTCAGTTTCATGTGTCCGGGACCAAACCAGTTACCGCTGGTTGCGATAATATCACTACAATCGGCTACACCCGGTTTAATGATCCAACGTTTCGTTTCTTCGTTAAAAGTAAAGTCATCGAAAGAATAGAAACCATCTTGTTTGTAACCATAGATCTGACCAATGGATTTACCTACAATAGCACGATAATCATCCGAACCGATACTTACTCCCCAACCGGAAGTAGCAATCATGGAGTCGGAACCATCCAGTTTGTCAACAGTATTGCGGTTGAAAGAGATATTGAAACCCAATGACAAGTTGAAGTCCTTAGTTTCAACGGCATACCAGTTGGCTGTCAACTCCACACCTTTGTTAGTAGTCTGTCCCAAGTTGCGGTATTGAGTACCGTAACCGGAATGAGTCGGGATATCCACAGCCAGAATCAAGTCCTTAGTTACATCTTTATAAGCATCGATTATCACATTCACTTTATCATTAAAGAAACCCAGGTCCAAACCGATGTTGGCAGAAGTCTTGGTTTCCCAAGTCAGGTTCTCGTTACGGAGTGTATTGGTTGGTTTCAAACCACTTTGCACTTTCTCACCGATATAGTAGAGTCTGTTTGCAGAGCTTTCGAAACTGTATTGCTGACGCCAGTAAGAACCTACACGTGCATTACCTACTTGTCCGTAACTTAAACGAAGCTTAGCATTGGAAAGCCAACTTTTAGTAGCTTCCATAAAAGGCTCCTCAGACAGACGCCATGCCAAAGCACCGGCGGGGAAGAAACCCCATTGTTTGCCCGGAGCAAATACGTTTGTACCATCTTCACGAGCTGTGAAAGTCAGATAGTAACGGTCTTTCAACGTATAGTTCAGACGACCGAAGAAAGAAGAGGTACGTGACGGCTCACCTATATCATTATAAGTAGGCAATGGTTCACCATAATTCCACATAGCCAATACTTGTTCTGCTGTAAAGTCTTTCGGGAAGAATTTGGATTGTAGGGTCATCTTGTCCGATTTACCGGAGAAAATTTCCTGTCCCACCATAATATTGAAGCGGTGATCTTTTGCAACCGTAAAGTCATACGTCAGATGATTCTGTATCGTGAAACGGTAACCATCAGTATATTCACGTTTGGCAACGGGCTGTCCACCATTAGCATTAGATTCACCAGTCTTCTTCAACCAGATATTATCCGTATGTGCTTTCTCGTAAGAGTAACTACCCTGAACGCGATAATCCAAACCTTTGATGATATGGAATGTCAAACCGACATTATAAGAATTAACAAATGAGTACTGTTTCTTAAACTCATTGGTAATGTTGTAAATCGGGTCATTCAACATACTGGCAGATTCTGCCCAGTCAAGTTCCTCGCTGGTACCCACCAGATTCTCCATAGACAAAGTAGTTATACTCTTTATCGGAGCATACTTGACACCATCACGGAGCTTACGGCCACCGGAAACATCGGGACCATCAATTACCGTATTCGTGGTACGGGCTGTAACGTCCAGATCAATGACTTTACCAAAAGATTTATTCAGCTTAATGTTGAAGTTATCACGTACATAGTTAGAGTTCAACATGATGTAATCTTCATCATCACGTGTATAACTGATATTGTAGCGCATGGTTTCCGTACCACCCGAAAGCGATACATTGAAATTCTTCTGTACGCCGGTATTGCCGTAAAGCTGATCCTGCCAGTCGATACCTTCACGATATTTGTAAAGGTCTATATCATCCCACATACCATACATGCTATAGAAGCCTGCACTGGATACATTCGGGCTCGAATCGATTTCCTTCTGATAATATACATATTCATAAGGAGAAAGGACATCCGTCAGATTATAGGTCTTCTTTATACCAACATAAGAGTTCACATCTACCACTGTCTTACCGACTTTACCACTCTTAGTAGTCACCAGAACCACACCATTAGCACCCTTGGCACCATAGATTGCCGTAGAAGAAGCATCTTTCAATACACTGATATCCTGGATATCACCGGGAGGAATATCATTAATATTCTTCACGATAAAACCATCTACGATATAAAGCGGAGAATTATCCTGGGTAATGGAACCACCACCACGTACACGTACTTTGATTTCAGCATCAGGAGAACCATCCGTTACCGTTACGTTCACACCTGCCAGATGTCCGCTCATAGCCTGCAAGGCAGAAGTTACAGGGATATCTTTCAGTACCTTGTCGTTCATAGAAGAAACAGAACCTGTCAGGTCTTTCTTCTTCATCGTACCGTAACCTACAACAACTACTTCATCCAACATCTTAGAGTCGTCCTGAAGCTTAATACTCAGTATCTTCCCGGCAATGGCATCTATCTCCTGGGTCTGCATACCTATATATGAGACAACCAGTTTCTTACCTTTGCCACTGACCTTCAGAGTAAAATCACCGTTTATATCGGTAATTGTTCCGTTACCGGCATTACCCTTTTCTACAACGGATGCACCGATAACACCTTCTCCCGTGGAGTCTGTCACATTACCTTTAACAGTAATCTCTTGTGCAGACAGTCCGATAGGAACCATCAACAGTATAGCCATTAGCCATACAAAACACTTGTTTTTCATTTCTACAGATTTTTGTTTCACATTAATAAAAGATTTAGTTTCACATATTTTTTCCTGTTGCAAAAGTGATAATTTGCAGGTGGAGAGAGGAGTAAAAACTATCGGAAAAAGAGGAAAATATCTGTTATACCAATAAATACAAGGGGGTTACACAAAAAATCCCAGACTTTCACAAGCCCGGGATCCCACATGCAAAAAATGTCAATGTGTTATAGTGCCATTACGATTCATTAACTTAAAGAGCACTCTCAAGCCCTAATGAACCATAACGATTGACTGCACGTACTTTTAAATTTCCTTTCATCACGGATCCTGTTTCGAAAACCGGCTTTTGGGCAAAACCCACAACCTGGTCATTATCGAAAATGATATAACCGGCAGCATCGGATACAGCTTTCCAAGTAATCTTCGTTCCTTGTTTTTTCAGATTCTGCGGAGCCGGTAGTTTTTCCATCATTGTACGAGGATCCCATCCGTCATTACCCGGAATGATACGTTCGTATACATAGCTATCCGCCTCCTCTTTGGTAACGGTAGCACGACAAGAGCCTTTCGGCGGGTTATTCGGTCCACGTCCGTCATATTCTGTTTTGCGTAGGCTCAAGTCGAGTACATTACCTTCGGCATCACGACTATCATACTCTGCAAATAGTCCGGGAATAGCTCCCATATTGGTCCAACCCTCGGGAGCAAGGGGAATACGCATAGTGGTATGTATATAGACAGCACGCGGCGAGTTGTGCCAAGGACGTCCCAACTTCTGTTTACCGTCGGCAGCAGAGGCATTGCCATCCACAATGCAATCACGGAAAATATATCCGAACTTTGCATCCTTATGACAGGGAGCGACAATTACAGAACCGCTACGTACATTATATAATGTACAGTTTTCAAGTAAAACATCTCCCCCGCCATAAAAGTAATCGACTGCACCTTCAATCCAGCAGTCTTTCACATAGTGGCGGTGAGAATCATTGGTAGAAGTCATCCAGGTGTCCTGAAAAGAACGGAAAATGCAGTTATTGAACGCTGCACAATCTGCCTGGCTGCTCATAGCCAATGCCTGTGGACCATTCTGGCTCTCTACCCCCCAATCGTTCACATAAGAGATATTCTCAGTATAGAAATGATCGGCTTTCACCTTAACAACGCTCCCCTCAAACTTATAGACTTCGGAAGAGGGATTATGAACCGAATGTTTCCAAAAAGCCTTCTTTGCCGGTTCTGTACCTTCTTCAGGCTTTCCACCTACATTCAGGAGATGATGAATGATGGTTTTATCCTTGTCCTGACCGATTAGGTGGACATACGTTTTGGTTTCGGGTATTACCACGTGTTCCCTGTACGAACCGTTCTTTACGAAAATCAACCACGGCTCTTGCCGGTTGTCGGGTACTGCATCAATAGCAGCCTGAATGCTTGTGTAGTCACCACTACCATCCTGGGCCACTACAGCCTGAAATGGCGATGCAGTATTCCGGGCATGACCTCCTAATAAAATGCCCATAAATAATGCTGTAAGAATTATCTTCTTCATACTTAATATATTTAATAATTGGTTTGAATTTTACTTTACCAGGCCGTTCAGATAAACTTCCAGATTGGTATAACCTTCTTTACTCAATGTAGTGGCAATGCCGTCGGAAACCTCTTCCGGATTCAGTCCATGGGCCGTTTCCCAGACATCGGGTATGCCATCGCCATCAGCATCCCGCAGTTCATCGGCTGTAATGCCGCCATCGCTCAATGCAGGCCAGGGGCTGGTGGCTCCTTCCGGTTTCACATCTGCCGGCAAGTCTATCAGGCCGGGAACACTTTCCGCTCCTTTTGTCACACTACCGATATAGGTAGCCGTACCGTTTCTGGTTTCTTCTATAACACGTATATCAATGGCATCCCGTTGCCTGGAGCATCCGGCTTGGTCCAATACGAGTTCATAAGCTTGTTTTGCACTATGAGTAGTGATAATACCTGCATCCAGAGGTTCGGACAGACGCATTTCCTTTTTCACCTTCTTTGTGAATGTATTGTCACAAGAAGCATTATTAATTTGTCCGTAAATTCCTTTGGTCCAGTTATCTTGGGTTACTTCCTCATTTCCTTCGATAACATTGCCGTCTACATAGAGTTTCCCCCATACGTGTTCCATCGGTTTCCAGGCATTGGGTGTGCCGTCCGCATTCGTGCAATACTTCTTTGTACGTACTCCTATGGCGGCAATACGATAGCGGACAGGGCTGTTTTTCGGTGTAGCCGGTCCCGGTTTATAATAATTGTTCACAATATTGATATACATGCCTTCTCCGCCATAGCAACCGTTTCCGGCCCAGTTGTAGAACACGTTATTCCTCATATCCATGTGTTCGCGTTCCTGAGTAAAAGGACGAGGTCCCAGACGGGGTACACGGCTCTCGTGGTGTGCCAGCAGATTATGATGAAAAGAAGCTTTTGCCCCTCCCCAGATGGCTCCATATCCATGTTTACCTTTGGCATGACCTGCCGTGCGAAGACTTTCGGAGACCAAGCACCATTGAACAGTCAGATTCTCACCACCATATATGGAACAACATTCATCTACCGACCAACTGATAGAGCAATGGTCAATGATTAGATTCCTGCAATCCGTACTTCCAAGTCCGTCAGGTTCTCCACCTCCTTCATTGCCTACACGAAAGCGCAGATAACGGACTATTACATTATCAGCATTGATTGTCACCGGATAACGTGCTATACAGATACCTTGTCCCGGCGCACTCTGCCCGGCAATGGTTAAATCTCCATTAGTGATATCAAGGCGTTTATCCAGGAATATCGTTCCGGCTACATCAAAGACAACCGTACGTACTCCCTCCTGTGAAAGGGCGTAGCGTAATGTCCCTTCCTGCAGGCCATCTTCCAAAGTCGTTACATGATAGACTTTGCCTCCACGGCCACCTGTTGTATTCCGCCCGAAGCCTTCGGCGCCGGGAAAGGCTATCAATTCCTTTGTTGTTTCCGTTTGTTCGTCATCAGGCAGGATACTCGCTCCTGCCGGTATGATTGGAAGCAGGAATAAAGCCAGACATAAGAAACATATAATGTACGCCCCGCTCATTCTGTTTTTCATTCTGTTTTTCATATATACTCTCTTTTTAGATTGGTTCATGTGATGCAAAAGTGAGGAATCCATAGTAAAAAGAGGGGGAAAAACTGATAGAAAAGGGGGACTGATGCTATAAAACGGCGAAAACCACCTGTCCAACCGCATTTACACAAAAAGACGGCTTCCCGATTGAAACCTCCGTTTCATATCGACAAGCCGCCTGTCTCCCATTACAGGAGTGCTTTCAAGTAGGTAAAAACGATGAAAGCAATACTTATAATCTATTCTGAATATCCGAGTTACTATTACGTTGCCCCTTGCTGCGGATATCTCCACCAAATGTGTAGGAGACACCGATGCGGAAACCGGTAAAGGCAAACTGATTATCCGTCGTCATCCGGACACCGTTGGATACCGTCTCAAGTTTCGAATGGCTGATCAGGATATTATTCACATTCAGGCTAAGACTAAGTTTATTATCCAGCATACGATAAAGCAAACCTGCACTGATACCGTAATTAGGCTTTATCAGATAAACTCCACTGTATTGGCGTGAAGTGAACCAACCGGAAAGTGTTCCAATGAATGTCTTCTTCGCATTGAGGAAGAACGTATTACGCAGACTGGCATTGTAGGCCCATCCCTTCTCTTCGGCAGATGTGGAAGCGGCACTGGAAGTCGTACGACTATAGTTTACCCCGTGCTGTACATAAGCCTGCATCCACCCTGTACGGAATGTATATGAATTATTCAATCCAAAGGAGTGCGTCTCCATAAAGTTATCCCATAGGAAAGAACTAACATTTGTTTCCGGATCCAAACCTACCACCTGGAAGAATACATCGTCCGAATAAGAATAGAAAGCGGAAAAATTAAGATTGTTCTTAAATGTATATCCCAATTCGGCATTATACGTATAACTCGGCTTCAAATCTTCCTTTCCACAAGCATAAGTGTACTTATTCTGGTAAAACGGGAACGGATTCACCATATTCTGCGAGGGGCGTGAAATACGGTTGGATAAACTAAGATTCAATGCATTCAGTTCATTAGGTGAGTACAAGAAGTAGAGCGTAGGGAACAGACGGGTATAATCATGCTTATCTGTCTTATTCGCCGACTCGGAAATACCGGTGGTACGGGTGTGTTCCATACGTACACCCAACTGCATAGAGAACTGTTTGGAGAACGCACGATTGTAATCGGCATAAAGGGCATAAATCTGTTCCTTATAATGGAAGTAATCATCCTGCACCAGTGTCGGGTCCGAAGTATCATAATTGATGCGATTGCGGGTATCTGTAAAAGAGACCTTGGCACCTGCAGTTACCTTATACTTTTCAAACGGAAGTGTAAAGTCGAGTGCAGAAGAGAATACGTCTACTTTACGGTCTTGCAGATAGCTATAATCGAAATTGGTTCCGGGTATTGCTACACCGTCAGGAGTCTGAGTTTCGGACAGGAAGCCCATATGACTATCCCGGTTATCACGCAGGTAGTCCACATCCCAAGTCATCTTTTTGCCTTTATCACCCCAAGTCTTATCTGTATGAAAGTTCAAGTTAAGACGGTCGGACTTGCCTCCTTCTTTGCTATCTGAGAACAGAAGAGAATCCAAGCGGGTAGTAGCTACGTCATAAACTTCCGTAACGGAAACGGCTTTGGCATCTTTAGGATTACCATAATTATAAACAGCTTGCAGGCCTACAGTCCAGTTACGCTCCAAAGCAACGTCCACACCTGCCTGACCATAATAGCTCTGCATATACTTCTTATAATCCGTACGTCCATCCCAGGTATTCTTGGCGAAATAGCGGCGGTTTGCTTCACGTGTTTCATAGTTACCTTGTGTGGTACCTGCATTGACGAAGGAAGACACACGGCCTTTACTGATATTCAGGTTTACTCCGCCATAGCCGTAATTTTCCTTCTCACCGACATTATAAGAAGTGGATACCGTACCTCCCAAGTAATCTTTAGGACGCGATTTCAGGCGTATGTTGATGATACCTGCATTACCTGCTGCATCATCTTGGACGGTGGAGTGGTGATCACTTCTACTTTCTGTATCAGTGAAGCGTCATAAGACCGGAGATAGTCGATCAGCTCGTCACCGGAAAGTTTCGTTTCACGGTCGTTGATATATACCTTCACGCCTCCTTTACCTATAATATCAATACTATTCTGCCCCACACGCAAACCAGGTACTTCGCGCAAAAGGTCGAGTGCATTTCCACCGGCAGAGGCAATGGAATTGTGGGTATCAAAAACCACTCTGTCCACCAGACGTTTGATTACCGGACGAGCGGCTGTAACAGTCACTTCATTTAAAAAGGTAGAAGAGGATTTCAGAGTGAGCATACCTACATTCTTATTTTCCCGTAAAGAGACAGGCAGGTAGATGTCTTCACAACCGATTAGAGTGATATGCAACAGATATTCCCCTTTAGGTTGAGTAAAAGTAAAACAACCTTGTGCGTCCGTCAGCATACCTGTAATGTATGTACTGTCTTTAGCTTGCTTTAAAAGGATGTTTGCTACTTCCATCGGCTGATTGTTTTCATCTTGTACGCAACCGGAGAGTTGATAACTTTGAGCAGAAATAGAAACTGCTACACATAACATAAGGAATAAGGACGTAAGTCTTTTCCCGATAGACTTCATTGAATTTGCTTTCATCGTTTGATTGATTTTAATGTTTCACTTTTCGTTTTTACCTGATGCAAATTTAAGGGTGAAACGTGTCTCAAACGGTCTATATCGGGATATAAAAGTTCTATATTAGCGACATTAACACAATTCATTATCAGCGCATTACATTCTTCATTCTCTATATTTACCTTTTTAAGGTCTATATACTATCTATATACATTGAAGAAAGGGTTCATTTGGGATGGGTTATGAGGGAAGGTTGACGAGTTAACTGGTTTCCTTCCTTTCTGCACCTTTATAAGTACACAGTCGTTTTCCTTTCATGGAAATTCTGTTTACCTCAAATGGTAACTTTGTTCACTCCA
>ERZ791618.786-NODE-786-length-13423-cov-2.166741_pt1 | contig 13423 bp, 10 predicted proteins | sample MGYA00510059_ERZ791618 | MGnify/ENA primary metagenome ERZ791618 (study PRJEB30046, sample SAMN00715159) | human gut metagenome | study: EMG produced TPA metagenomics assembly of the A metagenome-wide association study of gut microbiota in type 2...
CTCTACCACCATAGCATTTACCTCCACCTCCATTATAAATGTAAGGTTGACCATCCTCATCTATAAATACGCAAGGGTCGATTTCCGGAGGCATACCCTCGATATAACCTCTTACACGGAATTCCTTATTCGGATACTTACTGGTAGCTACTCCCACCCGCCAGGTACTATTCCAATTAGCAGCATCGGCTGGGTGCGGGAAGTAGAAATAATAGGTTTGATTCTCCGGATTATAAGCACAATCGGGAGCCCACATGAAGCCATCACACCCCCAACCATTATGTTTCCGCACTGTGGCTGCATTCATTATCTCTCCATGATCGGTCCAATTCACCATATCTTCCGTAGAAAAAACATGATAGCGATCCATACGGTCACATCCAAGTGCAGGCTCCATATCATGCGAAGCGTATACATAAAGCACTTCTTTTCCATCAATGTTCCATACATGCGCAGAAGCATCAGCTGTGTAAAGAGGTCCTTTTATCCAACTATTGTACATCGGTGACTCCCATTCTACAAACAGGGGGTTACTCATTGCTTTCGTAACAGGGTAAGTGAAAGAATTAGAAATATCTTCCAACTCACCTGTACGCGTTAAAACGAACTTATCGATGTTTCCCGGCGTATTGGCACAATACTTCAGCACATGTTTCCCTTTAGTCAGCTGGATTCCATTAGCTTTCACTTTATGGCTAAAATCCGTCCATCCCCCAAGAGGCATATCTATACTGCGGCTTGCACCACGCCCATCTACCTCAAAGTAGAAACTTCCCTCCGAGCCATCCCCTTTCACGCAGAATGTTTCAATGGCATAGGCGCCATCCTCATCTACCTCAATCGTATAACACATCCATTCACCTGGCTGTACATCACCGATATAATAACCTCCGGAAGCCTTACTTTCTGCACGAACATCAACGGCGTGGGAACCTCTGTACCCCGCATCAGCCAGTTTAGAGTCGCTCTCATAATAGGCCACATTCTGTGCTCCTTCATCAAAGTCTTCCGCTTCTAAAGTGCCGGGTACGCGATGCGGACCTTTATAGGCCGTTCCTTTATAAGTTTTCAGATATTTTTCCGAATCATAGTCCATATCATAATCGTACTCATACGGCCCATCAGGAACCGGAGGATCTACCTCTGGCACTTCAGGGGAAACTTCTGGAGGTATTTCTCCCGGCGTATCTTTATCGCTGCAAGCTGTAAGAGCAAGTGCAGCAATAAAGAAACCCAACTTCAACAGATGAATAGATAGACGCATACGATTTTATTTAGTTTGCTCTACTACTTTTATAGTTCCATCCGGATTATAGTATAGTTTGTCTACACAAATAGAGCGAAGGTTTCCCCTGCCTGAAATAGAACAGTTATGATAAAAAGCATACCATTCACCGTTATATTCAGCTATAGAGCCATGACTTGTATCGCAACCTGTCGGTTCCAGATAAACACCCTGATATGTCCATGGTCCTAACGGTGAATTACTGGTTGCATAATTTAAACGGTTAGCCCCCTTGCCATTCTCCGCATGGTTATCAGCATACGACATATAATAAACGCCATCTTTTTTATGTACCCAGGCAGCCTCATGAAAATCTTTCAGACCTTCCATAGCACGCAGCGGTTCTGCCAGTTCCATCATATTATCCTTCATTTTGGCACCCACACAACGACCTCCACCGCCATAGTAGAAGTAAGCCTGATCATCATCATCCACAAAGACGCAAGGGTCTATCATGGCAAAGCAATCGTCTTCCATTCCTATCATGTCAATATACTTGTCCTGTACAGTGAAGTCTTTGGCAGGATGTTTACTGGTAGCTATACCCACTCTCCAGGTATTGTTCCAGTCATCACCACTCGGGTGCGGAAAGTAAAAGTAATAAGTACCATTCCTATATGCACAATCGGGTGCCCACATGAAACCACCATCTTTACGTCCCCAAGATACTTGCGAAGAGTTCAGTATTTCACCATGATCCGTCCAGTTCACCATGTCATCCTAGAGAATACATGATAGCGGTCCATCAAATCGCATCCACGCGGAGGATCGACATCATGGGAAGCATAAACATACAGACGTCCGTCTTCCCATACATGGGCGGAAGGATCGGCTGTGTACATGTGAGTAATGAAAGGATTCGGGCCTAAAATAACTGGTTTAGCTTGCTTCTGGTTGTTGCAACTCATCAATGTCAACGACAAAGCAGCTAAGGTAATCAAATAATTTTTCATACGCTTTTTTATAGTTTTTATAGTTAATATGAGCAAAATTAGAGTTGCATGATTAACAAAGCTCTTAATTTCAACTTAATAATTCGCTGTTTTTTTCTTTTGATAAAAATAAGTAACCGACATGCCGCATAATATAAAGATAGCAAGTAAACAAGATAAAAGATAGCCTATATTATCCAATGAATTCTGCATAAAATACATCTGTTTTCCTCGCCCTATTGAGAGCCCAGATTTCAGGAAATTTAAATTTTCTATATTATCTCCTAATAATAAAGCTCTATCTGTAAGTTTTTTCAAATTCTCACTATCAAACATATAATTGAACCCATTACTTGCATAATGTTTAGATAAGGGTTGGTAATAAATAAGCCCCGTGAACATATCCTGATAATGCTTTTTATTTAGCGGACTCCAATACAAAAAGTGATCGAAACGATCTTTCCCGAAAGGAGATCCATCAAAATTAAATGCAAATCCTTCTTCAGGCATCTGCTCAAATGCTACATCCCATTTCCCATGCTGGATAGGGAACATCATTCCAAACCCATAAAAAGACGATGCAGTGTTAATCATAACATTGGCCACTTTACCCGGATATGCCTGTTCAAGATAATATCCACAATTACCGGGAGTAAGGTATGCATGTCGATAATTCATTATTGTTAAAGACTTTTTCAGACTATCAGACTCTATAGTCGAAATTATACTTTCTGCCATCAAACTGTCCCTAGTATATATCAAGCTTCTATCTATCCAATCTTTATCGGTAAAAAAGACATTAACAGGGTTGTCTTTACCATGATTAAAATAATACATTTTCTTAAGAAAATTGAACCAATTAGTTCTTGTCCACAACAGATCTACTGTTTGATTCTCCATCATAAAAGCAGCCAATTCCTTTTCAACGATTGTATCATTCGAGAAAGAAGTAGCAACAAATGTCTTATAAGCATCACGTGATTCAGCACTTCCAATCTCAGTAAATAAGGTTCCTACATTATCGACAAAACGCTCGTCAGTTACCAGATTGTAAATCATATCATACTGGGTCATTTCAGGATGTATTCGTTCACAAAGAATCACATGGTCATATGTCTTAAATAACTCCAATACATAATTATTTATGTCCTGACGGTTTTGTTGGAGATAATCCACATATTTTTTTACAGAGTGAGATGTAGGACGGGGAGTGACAAACATTTGTTCATTATTATAAAAATCGGGAGTATTTGTAGCAACTGTATTTGTTAAACGGGCAGCAGTAGCCACAACAATAAGTATTAAATAGCTACCAATAATTCTTTTCTTATATAACAATAGTCTTACTATTGGTATAGCAGCCTCGTCTTTAATAATCGAAATTTTAAAGACTTTTTGTTTCCGTGTAGCCAATATACATATTACAATAAGAAATAGTAGCTTGAAAAATTTCAAATATAGCTTATCTAATTCCCAGATATAGATAGGTGAAAAATTAGAGAAACAGGCCAGCCATAAAACAACAGCAGGAAAACTAGTAAACCCCTCCCTGAACAGAATTCGTAACCATGACGGACTACCTCCAGCAGAACTCACCATTTTGCCATTAAAGAATGCCAATCCAAAGGTTTGTCCACAGAAACAAAAACTGATTACATAATATAACAGCCAAATAATAAAAAAACCGGGTAAGAAAGGTACAAAATAGAAATACGAGATTACCACGCTAGTATATTCAAGGTAAAAACAGCCACCGTACAATCAATCAGAAAGCAGTGCAACGTTGAAAAAAAGATAAGTGTTTCATAATGTATAAGATTTTAGTGTTACTTTCTTATTTCGCATCCCGCCGGGGCATCTCAAAGCTCAGCGGCTTCTCACGACGAAGCATCTTTGCCGCCTCACCCGTCAGCCACAGGTAATGATCGGACGGCATCCCATCCATACCCACAAACTTGACTTCTTTTCCCACCGGGGGATTATCTGTACACTTGAAAATGGCAGTACCTTCATTCACTTCATCGAACATAGCTACATACAGCATCGTAGCCCCTGCATTGATTGCCGTAGAAATCTGTTGCCAATAAAAGCGTCCGCCCTGACGGGGAATAGAACCGGAAGGTTTCACATCATCCTTGAATGCATGGCGACTTAGATTGTGCCAACTGAATCCAGGAGTTACACAAGGCACATAACCGTATTATTCTTTTTACACCAGGCAATATCATCCAGAATGACATCACGATAGCGATCCATATCATTGTGAAGCAGTGGGGTAAAACGTTGCACCATCCATGGCAGAATGATATCAGCCTGTCTGATAAGCTCATGCAAATAGGGATCATGGATGCAGTCAGCATTCAAGTCTCTCCAGAAAGTAGGCACCCCCAGCATCACACTACATCCGCCGTACTCCGGATCATTCTTCAGGAAGTCAATAAAGCGCTCCAATCCAATATTACGAATATCATACGGACGATCCGGGAAGCCGACTCCCCAAATAGTAACCAGCGGTTTACCATTATAAAAGACATAAGTCTGTTCACCCTCCTGATTGGTCACACGCAACGAATCAACCAGGTATTTCCAATCATCCATCAACATGGAACAATCTTCATTCTTAGCCGCCAGACCGGACAAATCATACATCACACCAATAGCACGTCCATATTTGGAAGCCGCTCTCATGGCGTGCTTCAAAACAGTGCTCCGTTTGCGTGCTTCCGGACGGGCAGCTCCAAAGAAACGTTGCATAAACACTCCGTCCAACCCATACTCCTGCATCCACTTAAAATGCAAGTCTACCGTACTTTCATCCGTTGAAGAAAAGAAACGGGCAGTAGAACCATCAGCCAGTTTCTGTCCAGTCGGATATGTCTTCTCATATTCACTGACATCCGGCCACATGTCAATACGGACACTATTTTCATCAGGATACATCACACCTTTCCCTGGTTGATGAAACCATCCCTGATATCCTGCCATAACAAGGCCCTTGTACGATGGGTATTTAGTAGTTTTAGAATGCTTGGGTACTGCACTCAGACTTCCGGATAAGAAAAAAACGAATAATAATAAAAGACATTTCCTCATGGTTGCAAAAATTTAAGTAGATATTAAAAATAGGACTGTTACTGTCCGTTCCGGCGATTGGTACTGATATCATCGTAGTAGTACTATGTGCCATCTTAAATGGTATCTTTAAAAAGGAGGAAAAGCATACCTGCTACATACCAGAACCGTACTTGCTCCGTACATTCTCCAGTCAGAAGTACCTCTGAGTGGAGAAACACTGGAGATGGTACGGAGCAAGTACGGTTCTGTACGTAGCAGATAGATGCAAATCCTTTATTTATCTGGAAGGCCAGGAAGCTTTCAAGGGAATTTCTCCCCGTAGCATCTTCTTACCTTGACCTACAAGCCATAGGTAGTGATCGGTAGGCAATCCGTCTTCAATACCCATAAAGGTTATATTCAAATCCTTGGCACGCTGGCACCAATCATTACCAGTCAATCCTTCAACCATTTTGCTGCTAATGCGGTATCCTCCGTTTTGATAAACAACATAATAGTCAACGGCAGACTCATTACTCGGAACATCACTCTGATTCAAGCATTTATAAATGGCTGTACCCTCGTCTATTTCATCAAACATAGCAATATAAAGCAATTGCGCACCCGACTTAATACAATGATACATCTGATTCCAAAGGAATTTACCACCCACACGTGAATTTATACCATTATTGGGATGCATATTACGATCGGAAGAACCCGGGAAACAAAGCGGAGCATATTCCACCTTATTCTCTTTGCACCATTTGATGTCATTTTCCACAAGACTATGGAAATTTGAGTAGTTATCATTACCAAAACGACCGACAAACCATGGCATGATAACATCGGCAGCCTTTATCAAGTCATACAATTTTGCATCCGGTAATGCATCATTCCTTCTTTCACGCCAATAAGTAGGTACCCCTAACATTATGCTGAATCCTTTTGCCTTCAAGCCATTCATCAGTTCTTCAATATCATTGAGTGAATAAGGCCGGTTATCATTGAAACCTACGCCCCATAGCACTATAAGAGGTTTTCCTCCCTGGTAGAGATAATACTTTTGTTTAGCATTTCTATTCAACAACTGGAATTTGTCCATGATAGCTTGTGCATCAGCCAGAACCGCATTGGTATTCCGACTATTATCAGACATAAAGCCACCTAAATCGTACATGACACAAATAGCACGCTGGTAAGTATTAGAACCTTTCATAGCCGATTCCAAGACCTTATCAAAATGATCTTTTCCATCCGGATTATTTATAACTTCACCAACAAAGCGTTGCATAAATACACCGTCAAGTCCATACTCCTTCATCCATTTGAAATGGAGTAATACACTGGACTCATCATAGGCACTATAAACTGTAGCAGCTTCTCCATTCGGATATTTGAATTTTCCGGGGGTATATTGCTTCTCATACTCCTTCATGTCAGGCCAAAAGTCAATAGAATTACGTAATACACCTGGTTCGAACATGTCGTTTTCACGATAATGATACCACTGAGTATTCGTATGTTTACTATGAGAACAGCCGTCACCAGGAGCACCAAACCAACCTTGATAACCTGCCATCACTAAGCCACGATAAGTATCAAAAGGTTCACCATCTACGTGAGGAGTAAAATCGGGGGTATTGTATACTTCCTCAGGCGTTGGAGGGTCCGGTTCATCCGGTTCTATAGCAGGTGGAATGAATGCATCATCTCCGCCACCACAAGAGGTAGCACCTGCCAGAAGAGCACATAATACCAAATAATATATTTTATTCAATCTCATTTTTATATTTTAAATAGTTAAGACAAAGGCCGGAAGAACAAACATTCGTCTCCCCTTCCGGCCAACATCACAATCTTATTACCCTTAATAAAACTACTCGTTAGGAACTTCTATCTTTACAATCTCTGTATAATTGTATTTTTCAAATTTATCCTTCACTCTGGCTCCCATACGAGCGAAATAAATATATCCAGGCTTCACAGGTACCTCAACTGTATAAGTCAAACTTTTACCATCTTCCGCCTTTTCTATTTTATCCCAAGTCTTCATCACATTGATTTTAAACGTATTCGTATTGTAATAACCAATGCAATTGGAAGCACCACAGAAATTATTCAAACTAAGAAATGGGCGAATTTCCGTAATCTGAGGAAGCCCTTCAGTTTTCGGAGCATCTAATCGACAAGACATGGTAAGTGTAGTCCCTACAAGTTCTGTTTTAAAATCAAATACTTTCAAATAGGGAGTTACCTCAAAATTCTGACTGGTCTTATTACCAATGCCCATGCGGATAGTATCTGCAGGCCACCATGACCCTTCCGGAACCATATCGTATGTACCAGCAAAGAGTTTGGTATTGTTGAATGTACCATCTTCCTTAACAACAAGATCCTGACTTCCGGGATTGACTTTATAGCTCACTTCCCATATACGAATGTGGCAATCTCCACGGTCGGAAACGATACCTTCTCCAGTAGTAGAATCTATAATCTTTCCATAGAAATGGCAATCGGGTGCATCGAAATTATCCACCCCCATACAGGATGCCATTAGCAATGCCGAAGTACCAAATAATAAACTATATATTAACTTTTTCATATCAATACTTTTTCTAAAATTATTCCATTTAATAACCATCATTACGAATCAACAGCGGGTTCTTATTGATTTCACCACCCGGAATCTGTTCATAATAATGACGCTTGTCAAATGTTACTCTACGACCTTCACGTTCTACCTCATTCAAGAATATCCACTTATTTTCATCGAGAACCAAATACGGAAGTAATGTATGAGTATACACACCATTCTGGAACATCATGTCGGCTACTCTCCAACGACGAATATCGAACAAGCGGTGGTTTTCGAAACAAAGTTCACGGGCACGTTCATCACGGATATATTGCAAATTCTCATCGATTGCAAAGCCATAGGTTTCGGAACCTACATCTATCGGATTAGTAACCATCTCATGTTGATGGGCACCTGCACGGTCACGTATTTCATTTATATGTTCGAAAGCTTCTTTTTTCAAATCTTCGTTACCGGTAATCAGACCCAATTCATAAGCTGCTTCTGCCCAATTCAGCAAAATCTCACCATAACGGAATACCTTCCAAGGCTGATAGTTGGTGAAGAATACACGTGCATTGGTTCCCTCGGCCTGTACGTACTTACGAATGCAAGCACCCATACGAGAATAACCTTCATCACCTGTACCTTCTGCCAGACCATGAATACCACTAACTTTTACCTTCGTACCATTAATATCCTTGTATTCACCTGGTTGAGATGCTCTTACACGATACTGGTTGGTATAGTCATTGACACTTCCCTGTGTTTCTGCAGTACCATCAGCGGCAAGCCCCGGATAGCTTTTATATACACCACCCTGGAAATCTAATTCTGTACCGGACATAGATTCCTTCATACCACTGAAGTAGAAATTGGCACGGCATCTCGCTTCCATTTCACCATTATTCCAAAGCTCCCTGTAATCATTAAAACGTACTGGCTCACCTGTTTCTTCATCAATGATAGCAGGCATTTCATAAAGTCCCATGATTTCCCATGCCGGCTGAAGAGCAACGCCTACGTCACCAGAAAGACCTTCACCCTTCGGCAACACCATACAGTCCCAACAATGGAACAAACTTGTGTTGGTAGGAGTACTGGTATTAGGACCATACTGCTTAACCATGATGTCCTCTTCTGTATTTGGATTCAAAAAGACTTCAGTATAAGCTTTCTCTTTATCTGCACCTGTATGCAGTTTAAATCCGGCATCCTTCAAGTATTTACATGCATCATAAGCATATTGGAAAAATTCTTGTGCTTTGTCTGCAGGCATACCCATCAGACCGGCAGAAACAGCCGGACCGGTAACAGCAGTATACTGATTATATTTGGCGATAGAACCCGCATATAGCATGGCACGAGACATCAATGCTGCTGCAGCATAACGGTTAGCACGCCCTACTTCATCTTTAGAAGCAGTGGCATTCTCCATAGCAAACTTCAAATCCTCATAGATGAACTTCCAGCATTCATATTCTGTATTACGCGGTTGCTGCAATTCTTCTAGCGGGGCTTTAGGATCGAGTACTTTGTCCACAATAGGTACACCACCATAGCGTTTCACTATCCCGAAATAGTAAAATGCACGAAGAAAACGAGCCTCGCCCAAATAGGCATTATAATCATCCTCTTTATAGTTGGCACGATAATCAGGTAATTTCTCCAACATATTATTGATGTCGCGGATGCGATCGTAAGGCCAATATCCCCAGCCATCACCATAAGAGGTACCACGGCCTGCAGCCTCAGCAGCACAAGATGCCGGACTACCCTTCTGAGCCTGCCACCTATTACCACTATGCCAACCACTTTGGTTTACCGTAGCATACCCTTTGTCATCACCATTCTGGCAATAATTGAAATCTTCTATAGGAAGATCCTGATACATCAGAGCAAGATACTTTTTTATACCATTGTCCGATTGAAACAGTACATTTTCATAAATAAGTCCTTTCGGCTCCAAATCTAAGTCATAGCAAGAAGTCGCCGTAAGTCCCAATACAGCTGCTACAAATATATATTTTAATGTTTTCATATTCTATCCTTTTATCTTTAGAATTTGATTGTTGCACCAATGTTAAACGTACGGTTCACAGGATAATTGTAGAACAAAATACCGGAAGAATCACCATTATTAGCTCCACCCTGACGACCGGGACGTTCCGGGTCTATATTATCCAAACCAGTAAAGGTCAAAAGGTTATAAGCATTGAAATAAACGCGAAGATCTTTAACTCCTGCTTTGGCTACCCAAGTCTTAGGTAATGTATAACCTATTTCTAAAGTTTTCAGACGCAGATATGAGGTATTTTTAATACCCGTTCCTGCATTACTGAAACTGTGCCCTGTAGCTGGATACAAGCCTGATACCCACTGAGTACTCGGATTAAAAGGATCATCACTTGGATTAATTGTATGCCAGCGATCAAGGTAAATGTCCAACACTGCACCACCATTGAACGGACCAACTTCGGTAAATACCTCATCGTAAGAATTGTATACACCTGCTGCACCCTGCCAGTTCAGAGAAATGTCTACACCTTTCCATTCAGCTCCCATCACAAAACCATAGTTAAATACCGGTAAATTATAAGTTGCCATCGGGTGATTGTCATCTCCATTGATTACACCATCACCATTCCAGTCTTTATAGTAATAGTCACCAGGTAAAGTTCCTTGACCATATCCACCACCGGTAACATTGTGATAACGGATCTGTTCATAGCTGGTAAAACGTCCACCTTCTTCGTAAGAGAACCAGATATCTTTGTTACGTCCAGATACATCTCTACGACGCCAAGCATCCATAGAGTTACTAGCCTGACTGTCCAAACGATAATCCCAACGATTCTTTGTGGCAGAGATCTGTCCACCTACCCAATAGTTTACTCCAGCCACCCTATTACGGTGATTCAAACTGATTTCCCAACCGAAAGTCTGGTCACTGTTTAGGTTTTCCTGAGGTAAAGATGCACCGACTGTACCCGGAACAACAGTTGAAGAGGTAGCAAGCAGACCACTACGTTTACGCTTGAAGACTTCAAACGTACCGCTTAACTTTTGATTCCAAAGATCGAAATCTAAACCAAGATTATAGGTTTCGGCAGTATACCATGTCAAATCAGGATTAGGAATAGCAGTCGCAGCAACACCGGCCATTAAAGCACCATTATAGAACCAGCCAATCTTGTCCTTTTCAATATTATAAGCTATTACTGTCTGAGGATAAGTACTGGCACCACCATCATCACCCATCTTTCCGTAAGAACCACGAATCTTCAAGTTGGTGAGGAAAGGAATCCATTCTTTCATAAACGCTTCTTCACTTATACGCCAACCAGCAGAAACGGACGGGAAAAATCCCCAACGCGATCCTTTCGGGAAACTGGAAGAACCATCATAACGGAACGAGAAATCTACCATATAGCGTCCTTTGTAATCGTAGTTTACTTTACCTACAACAGACTGACGAGTCTTGTCACCAGCGCCTCCCATCGAACCTATCTGATCCTTCTCTTCACCATAAATCAAGTATTCACCATCCAACTGCATAACACGTTGTGCATAAAAGTTATCCCAATTGTTATACTGTTCTTCGAACAATACCATAGCTCCAACATTATGATCACCAAATTTATTGGCATAGTTCAAAGAAAGCTGCATCACTGTTCCGTAATTCGGGTCAGTATTACGTCGCAAATTGCTGTCAGCATTGCGATCGAAACTTTCCATTGTGCCATCTTCACGCTTATTGTACAATTTATAAGCACGTTTATAACTTGTATTATTGGTAGTATAATAGTCGTAGCTATAAAAAGCCTTTGCACTCAAACCTTTCACACCCGGAATGTCATAGGTCAATGACAAAGCGCCATTGAAATTATAACGTTTTTCACGGCGATAACCGGTAAGATCACTGTTGATAGCAGCTACAGGATTTTCAGGTTCACCCATTTCGCTGTCCCAAGCAGGATAATTATGATCACCATCTACATAAGCCTCTGAAGTCGGCCTATAAGTCCAAGCTTTTTTATAAACAGACCAAATATCGGTAAACGGTTGATTCTTCTCATCCATATAACCACTGGTTTGTATAGTAGCCTTCAAACGATCAGTAATCTTGGCATCGATATTGCTACGGAAGTTCCAACGATCGTAATTCAAAGAACCGCTCTTATATGATCCTTCCTGTTTCAAATAGCCGAGGTTAAAAAAATAGTTTACCTTCTCAGAACCACCATTCACACTAACGTTATATTGTTGCTGTGGAACGTTATCATCAAACAATTCTTTTGTCCAGTTCGTACTTTTTTTCCTTCCAGTACTGTATTCCATCATTTGCTGCCAAGTGTATTTAGCAGGAGTGCGATTCGGATAAGTGTTGTCACCAAAAGCATTATAATACTTTTCATTGATAAGCAACATGTGGTCTGCCGCACTTGCTGTTTGCGGCACATAGAGGAATTGCTGCCAACCATAATTAGCGGAGAACGTAATGTCGAACTTACCATTGGAAGCTTCACCATGCTTGGTAGTAACCAAGATTACACCATTAGCAGCACGCACACCATAAATAGCTGCAGAAGCATCTTTCAATACAGATACATTATCGATTTCATTAGCATCCATACGAGAGAAATAATCCTTATCACGAGGGATACCATCGACTACAATCAGCGGATCACCCATACCACGGATATCAATAGCATTATCAAATTCACCAGGCTGTGAACTCTTCTGTGAAATACGCACACCGGGAACTTTACCAGAAAGCATGTTCACCACATTCTCATTCTTAGTTACGACTATTTCCTTATTGTTGATAGCAGAAACCGCACCTGTTAGTGTAGCTTTCTTCTGTGTACCATAACCTACAACCACTACTTCTTCCAAAGTCTGGCTGTCTTCTTTCAGTGTAACTTTCAAATTGGTTTTATCTGCAGCAACTACAGCGTCAATATAACCGATAAACGAAATAGTCAACTTCTCCTTTGCATCGGCAGCTATCTCAAACTCACCATTAATATCGGTTATGACACCTCGAGTAGTACCATTGACCCGAACATTAGCTCCAATTATGGTTTCACCTGTCTGATCAACAACAGTACCGCGAACGATGCGGTTCTGTGCTGACATAGGTAACGCCATCAGGAAGCATAAAAGCACAGCCATCATCGTTTTCCATGAAAAGGATGCACTTTCTTTTGTATTAGATATTTTATGTTTCATATTTAGATTTTCTATTTATTAAAGAAATCTTCATTTCCGGTTTATTCCGGTATAGTTGTACCTTCCGGCATCACACGACGGTTGAAGAAGAAGAAACCAAATTGGTCAGCTTTATGAAGTTTTTTCCATCCATAAGCATATTCATAAATAGCAGCAATGGCAAAACGGAAACCGTAGCCTGTATACGTGTCATTAAGTTTAATTTTAGCTGTTTTGGGATCCATTGTTACACCTGCATATTTAGCAAACGTTGCTTCATATAATTCAGGGTGTTCTCTATCATCATTAAAACCACCAAGAATTTCATCTCCGCCATTAACTTCTTGGTGGTTTTAATGA
>ERZ791618.788-NODE-788-length-13417-cov-2.878910_pt1 | contig 13417 bp, 9 predicted proteins | sample MGYA00510059_ERZ791618 | MGnify/ENA primary metagenome ERZ791618 (study PRJEB30046, sample SAMN00715159) | human gut metagenome | study: EMG produced TPA metagenomics assembly of the A metagenome-wide association study of gut microbiota in type 2...
TTGAACTGCGTGGTCACCGACGCGACGGAGGGCAGCTTGCGCAACGAGTCCATCAGCCGTTCGCTCTGCTCCAGCAGGTAGGCGAAAATCTGGAAGACATATCCGAAATCGGTCGCCGTAGCAAGCGTCTGCACCATCTCCATATCGACGCCCGCCCTGTCGGATCGAGCGTCCCGGCACGCATCGCCTCGACGCTTCCCATCATCTCGGCGGGGATCAGGTGCGGCATGACGAGCGCACCCACGCCGCACACCAGCACGCCCCAGATGAGCACCTGCACCACCGCGACGGAGGCGATACCCAGGATCTTGCCCAGCATCAGCCGGAAGGGGCTGATCGAAGAGACGACCACTTCGAGCACCCGGTTGTTCTTCTCCTCGATGACCGACTGCATGACCATCGCACCGTAAATCATCAGGAACATATAGAGGATCATACCGAGCACGAGCCCCACGACGGTCGATACGGCCGACGAATTGGCCTGCTTGTCGCTGCCGTCGTCCTGCATCTGGTCGTTGCGGAAGACCTGCATATAGACCGTAGTCTTCACCTCGTCGAGAATCTGCGACAGATTTTCGATGTTATAGTCCTTGAGTTTCTCCTTCTCGATGATGTCGGCGATCTGCCCCGACACACTCTCCTCGACCAACATCGCCGAGGAGCCGTTGGTATAGAGCTTCACGTTGCCGGGATTGGTCATTATGTCCCTGCCGATCCAGAGTATGCCGAAACGGTCGGTATGCTCTCTGCGAGCCTCGTCGAGCGTCAGGTCGGTCGGCTCATAGACCACCTCCTCGCTGCTCTCGAGCCGGGGAGCGATCACACCGCTCTCGTCGATCACGGAAATATGCCGGGTTTCCCCCTGGGAATAGCGCATGATGAGCGCCGGGGCCACCATCAGACCGATCATCAGCACCGGCATAAGAATCGTGGTCACGATGAACGACTTCTTGCGCACCCGTTCGTTGAATTCCCGGGTAATGATAATTCCTATCTTCGAATTTGCCATGGCTTTCTACTTTTACTTGTTCGTTTTCTTCCGATTACTCCGCGTTGAGGGTTCCCCCGACGGCCCGGATGAAGATGTCGTTCATCGACGGGATGATCTCCGTGAAGGAGCGCAGCTCCACCGCATCGTTGATTCGGGCGATCACCTCCCGCACGTCGGCATCCCGCTCCACATGCAGCTTGAGCGACGAATAGGCCGCCCCGAACTCCGGCTCGGGCTGTTCGAGCACCTCGCAGCGACCTTCGAGCACACCGCGCAGCGTTTCCGCATCGCCCCGATAGGCTACCTGGAAAATGTTGTTGCCGTGCCTGCGCCGGATCTCGTCCACACGACCCGTAAGAATGTTGCGCGACTTGTTGATAAGCGTGATATGGTCGCAGATCTCCTCGACGGACGACATGTTGTGGGTCGAAAAGATGACCGTCGAACCCTTGTCGCGCAAGCCGAGAATCTCCTCCTTCAAAAGGTTGGCGTTGATCGGATCGAAACCCGAAAAAGGCTCGTCGAAGATCAGCAGCTCAGGTTCGTGCAGCACCGTGACGATGAACTGTACTTTCTGGGCCATACCCTTCGAAAGTTCGTCCACCTTGCGGTCCCACCACGATTCGATGCCGAATTTGACGAACCACTTCTTGAGCCGCATCACCGCTTCGTGACGCGAAAGCCCCTTCAGGCGGGCGAAGAAGACGGCCTGTTCGCCCACTTTCATCTTTTTATACAGACCGCGCTCCTCGGGCAGATAGCCGATGCGATAGACATCCTGCGGCTGGATTTCGCGGCCGTCGAAGATGACTTTCCCCTCGTCGGGCGCCGTGATGCGGTTGATGATGCGGATCAGCGTGGTCTTGCCCGCACCGTTGGGTCCGAGCAGGCCGTAAACCGACCCCTTGGGAATCGTGAGCGACACATTGTCCAGAGCCGTATGTCTGGCGAAGCGCTTGGTAACGTGTTCTACTTTCAATATCTCCATAATCGATCGAAAACTTAAAGTGAGTCCGGGCATTCCGTCCGCGATTTCCTACATCTCCGGCTGTACCGCATAAGGACAATACATCACTACGCCCTGCTGTCCCACCGCCTCACGGATCTTGCGCCACTCGCCGGCCCAGGGTCCCAGTTCTCCGGCCACGATGTCGGCCTTGACTTTGGCCATGAATCCGGAGAAGAACGCCCCGAAGCCGGTCGGAGCCTCGGTCATCTCGACGATGCGGAACTTATCGCCCAATTCGGCCTTGTCAGCCGCAATAGCGATGGCCGTCTTCAGACCGCCGTTGGTATCCACCAACCCGAGAGCGAGGGCATCCGTGCCGCTCCAAACCCGTCCGCCGGCAATGTCGAGCACCTTTTCCAGCGGCAGGTTACGGCCTTCGGCCACGTAGGAGGTGAAAGTTTCGTACACCTCGTCCACCGAGCGCATGATCGCCGCCCGTTCGGTCGCCGTCAGGGGACGCATCACGCCCATATCGGCCGACGTATTGGTTCTCACGGCATCGAACGTAATGCCCAGCTTATTCTTCAGGGCATCCTCCAGGCGCAGGAACATTCCGAACACCCCGATCGACCCCGTAAGGGTCGTCTTGTCCGCCACGATGGCATCGGCACCGCACGAAATATAGTAACCGCCGCTGGCCGCATAGCTGCCCATCGATACGATCACCGGCTTCTTCTCCCGAAGCAGCTCCACCTCGCGCCAGATCACATCCGAAGCCAGCGCGCTGCCGCCCGGCGAATTGACACGCAGCACCACGGCTTTGACATCGTCGTTGCGACGTACTTCGGCCAACTTCGCAGCCAGCGTATTGCCGTAAATATCGTCACCGTAGCCTTCGCCATCGACGATCGCACCGTCGGCATAGACGATCGCTATCTGCGACGAAGAGATATTCTTAAGATCCGCATTCAACTGCGACACGTATTGTCCCAATGTCACGAACTCGAACTGTCCGTCGCTCTTGGCCACGGCGCCGTGCTCTCGGAACACATCGTCCATCTGATCCTCGAACAGCAATCCGTCCACCATCCCATGATCGAGCGCCTCCTGTGCCAGCGACACTTCGAGCCCGTCGGCCAATCGGTTCAAGGTCGAAAGCTCGATGCCGCGCGACTCGGCGACGGCCTCCGCCATCACATTCCAATAGGAATCCACCAACAACTGCATCTGCTCGCGGTTGGCATTCGACATCTTCGAAAGGAAATAAGGCTCCACGGCACTCTTGTACCTGCAGGCTGTCGGACGGAAAATTTCGGCCTGAATATCGAGCTTGTCGAAAAGACCCTTGTAAAACATCAGCGTCGAAGAAACACCTGTCCACTGCATCCCTCCGTGAGGCTCCAGGTAGATCTTGTCGGCGACCGATGCCAGATAGTATCCCCCCTGACCGTAGGTTTCGTTATAGGCGATGATGAACTTGCCACCCTGCCGGAAATCCTGAAGCGCCTCGCGCAGCTCCTCCAGAATGGCGTAAGTGGCGACTCCGCCTCCGTTCGGACGCAGGTAAATACCCTGGATGCGGGGATCGTTCTTGGCCGTTTCGATGGCCCGCAACGCATTGTAAAGAGTAACCTGATGTCTGGCCGTCATCGTGGCGAAATCGATGCCGGCGAAAGGATCGCTGCTCGGCGACTCGATCAGGTCTTCCGAAAAATCCAGTTTCAAAATCGCGTGCTCTCCGACCGTCACCGGTTCCGAAGAGGTCATGGAACCTACGATTCCGAACAAAATCACCACGGAAAGAAAGAGCATCACCGCACTGCCCACGACAAAAGCGAGCAGACCGGCGAAAAACATTTTCAAAAATTTCATACCGATTTATTTAATATTCATTCGCTGCGAAACGGCGCATGAGGCGCGAACGGGGCGAAACTTTTCCGCATCGCCGAATCCCGGCCCCCCTCCGAATCGGAGTTAATATGCGGCAAATATAACCGTTAATTTTATGAAAAACAAATAATATTTATCGTTTATCGATAACATAATTTTCCATAAAGACTTATTATATCGGAAATAATAGTTATCTTTGTCCAGATAAGCCGCATCCGGACGAGCAGGAGCAGGCTCTTTGCCGCCCGGTTTGCACGATCGTTGCTACCAACTTAACTGAAAATATGGAAGAGAGAGTCAAGGAATTACTCAACCGTATCCTCCATCCGGAGACCCAGCACGGTCTTGTCGAGAGCGGATTCGTCGAACAGGTTTCGACTCCCGGCGACAAGATAACCGTCACCCTGAATTTCGCCAAAGTGCGCGATCCCTTCGCCCTGAAGATCAAACGGCAGGTTCAAGCACTGCTGGAAGAGAATTTTCCCGCCCTGAAAGGATCCATCACCGTTATTATTAAGGAGGCCGCTCCCAAGAAACCGCAAGCTGCGGACAAACCGACCATGACGGGCGACATAGCCCACATCGTAGCGATCGCTTCGGGCAAGGGCGGTGTCGGAAAATCGACCGTCACGGCCAACCTTGCCGTCGCCCTGCGCAACCGGGGTTTCCGGGTCGGCATCCTCGACGCCGACATCTACGGCCCTTCGCAGCCCAAGATGTTCGGTCTGGAAGGTTACCTGCCCGAAGCCGAACAGGTGGACGGGCAGGATATCATCCTGCCGGCCGAAACGATGGATATGAAAATCATGTCGATCGGCTTCTTCGTGAAACCTTCGGACGCCCTGCTGTGGCGCGGTGCAATGGCGGTGAACGCCTTGCGGCAGATGATCCACCAGACACGCTGGGGAGCGCTCGATTTCCTGCTCGTGGATCTTCCTCCCGGCACGGGAGATATTCACCTCTCGATCATTTCGGAGTTGAAAATCGACACGGCCGTGATCGTTTCCACCCCCCAGCAGATCGCCGTGGCCGATGTACGGCGCGGCGTGGAGATGTTCCGCAATCCGCAGGTGAACATCCCCCTGGCCGGCATCGTCGAAAACATGGCCTGGTTCACGCCGGAAGAGCTGCCCGAAAACCGTTACTACCTCTTCGGAAAGGGAGGCGCCCGCCGCTTCGCCGAGGAAAACGGCATAGACCTGTTGGGAGAAATACCTATCATACAGTCCATTATGGAAGGCGCTGACACGGGAACGCCGTCGGTGTCGATCGACGCCCGCGTCGAACCCTATTACCGGGAGATAGCCGACCGGATTGTTGATAAGGTGGTCAAATAACCCCACGAACGATGTTGATAAACCCGCAATAACTTTTGAAAAGAAAAACCCGAAACCGTTTGCAAAATCCATCTTTCGCCCGGTATAGACAAAACAAGAAAACGGCAAAAAAAAGTTTTCGCAAAGTATGATTCGGGATATGCACGGAAAAAGAGAAGCGAATGTTGACAATCCGGAGATGTCGAAATGTCGAAACCGGTTTTGAACATTTGTCGGTAACTTTCAAAAAACCGGGTTTCGACAACCTCCCGGACCTTATCGGCAGAACAGAATACGGAACTTCGAAAAGCTATGCTGTGGATAACCCGAAATACGGTATAATTATCAACACTATCAACAGGCATTATATTTATTTTTAATTATTCTTTTAATAAAATAAAAGTATAAAAAATAAAAAACGATGGTCGATAACTCATCGAAACTCAAAACGGAAATCGAGCGGCTCAAACGCGAGAAGAACGCCGTTATCCTGGCGCACTACTATACGCTGCCCGAAGTGCAGGAGGTAGCCGATTTCCTGGGCGATTCGCTGGCGCTCTCCATCGAGGCGCAGAAGACCGACGCCCGGATCATCCTCTTCGCCGGCGTGCATTTCATGGCAGAGACGGCCAAGGTGCTCTCGCCTGAAAAGAAGGTGCTGCTTCCGAATCTCGAAGCGGGATGTTCGCTGGCAGAATCGTGCGATGCGGCCGCTTTCGCGGCTTTCAAGGCGAAATATCCCGGCTACAAGGTGGTTTCGTACGTCAATACTTCGGTCGGGGTGAAAGCCTTGACGGATGTGTGCTGCACCTCGTCCAATGCCCTGAAGGTCGTAGAGTCGATTCCGGCCGACCAGCCGATCATCTTCGCTCCCGACCGGAACCTGGGTTCCTATATCCAAAAGCTGACTGGACGCGAGAATATGGTGATCTGGGACGGCGCCTGCCATGTGCACGAGGAGTTTTCGTTGGAAAAAATCCTGGAACTGAAGCGGCAGCATCCCGCAGCGCAGGTGGTGGTGCATCCCGAATGCAGGGCCTATATCGTGCAGGTGGCCGATTTCGTCGGTTCGACGGCGGCTATTCTGGACTATTGCGGCAAAAGTTCCGCCAGGGAGTTTATCGTGGTGACCGAAGCGGGGATTCTGACCGAGATGAAGCGCCGCTATCCGGAGAAGACGTTTATCCCGGCCCCTCCCGACGACGAGGCGTGCGGATGCAACAATTGCAGGTATATGAAGATGATTACGCTGGAGAATATCTTCACCACGCTGCGCGACGAGCAGCCCGAAATATCGCTTGACGAGGAGGTACGTCGCCGTGCCGAGCGTTCGATCCTCAACATGATCGCCATCAAGTAGTTTTTTCGCTCGCCGGAGGGCGATCCTCCGGTCGCACGGCCTGTGCGGTTACGGAAGCGGAACGGCGGATTTCCGGTCGGCGGCCAAAAAGGGGAAATGAGGGCGAACCTGCCTGCCCGGTTGCGGCGAAGGGCGAAAAAAGAGAACAGGGGAAGGAACGGAGAGAGTGCGGCGTTCCGATCCGGTTGGGCGGATGCGGAGCCGGTCGTATGAAGTGCGAACAGAGAAATTCAACTATATATTTTTTATAAACCAAGTAAACAAACATTTTAAGGAGAGATGAAAAAACTGATTTTATGCCTGGCTGCGGCAGTCGTATCGCTGACTGCCGCTGCAGACGAGGGTATGTGGCTGCTGCCCTATCTTCAGAAGATGAACATCGGGGATATGAAAGCCAAGGGCTGCCAGCTCACGGCCGAAGATATCTATTCGGTGAATCACGGATCGCTCAAGGATGCGATCGTCATTTTCGGTAACGGTTGTACGGGCGAGGTCGTATCGCCCGAAGGACTCGTTTTCACCAACCACCATTGCGGTTACGGTTCGATTCAGGCCCTCTCTTCGGTGGAGCACGACTACCTGAAGGACGGTTTCTGGGCCATGTCCAACGAGGAGGAGCTGCCGGCTCCGGGGCTGACGGTCACTTTCATCCGTCGAATCATCGACGTAACGCCCGAGGTTCTGGGCAACATCCCCTCGATCGCCAAGGGCGAGGAGCGTTCGGAAATGGAGGATAAGAACATCGAGGCGCTGTACGAGAAATTGCGGGCCGAGAATCCCGGCATGACGATCAACATCCAGCCGTTCTTCGGCGGCAACCAGTACTTCGCGTTCGTGATGGAGGTTTATCGGGACATTCGTCTGGTCGGTACTCCCCCGACGTCGATCGGTAAGTTCGGCGGCGAAACCGACAACTGGATGTGGCCGCGTCATACGGGCGACTTCTCGATCTTCCGCATCTATGCCGGCAAGGACAACCGTCCGGCGGAATATTCGGAGGAGAACGTACCCTACAAGGCCGAAGAGTTCCTCAAGGTATCGCTCGACGGTTACAAGGCCGACGATTTCACGATGATCATGGGCTTCCCCGGTTCGACCGAGCGTTACATGACTTCGTACGAGATCGACGAGATGTTCCAGGTTTCGGGTCCCCAGCGTATCGACATTCGCGGCGCCCGTCAGGACATCCTGAAGGAGGACATGGCCGCCAGCGACAAGGTGCGTATCCAGTACGCTTCGAAATATGCCAATTCGTCGAACTATTGGAAGAATACGATCGGCATGCTGCGCGGTCTGAAAAAACTGGACGTGAAAGCCTTGAAGGAGGCTCAGGAAGCCGAATTCCAGGCTTGGGCCGAGCAGAATACGCTGCCTGAGGAGGGATTCGTCGATGCGCTCGGCATGATCCGCGAGGCGGTGAACGACAACATGGCCTACACCGGTCCGCTCCAGTATTTGAGCGAGGCGATGGTCCGTTCGGTCGAAATCATGACCCCGGCTCTGGTGGCTAACCGGATGCTGACGGCCGAGGAGGTAAGCGACGAAGCGAAAGCGCAGGCGAAGGAGTATTACGCCAACTTCTACAAGGATTACAACCTGCCGACGGACCGCAAGGTAGCCCGGAAGATGCTTTCGATGGTCAAGGAGAACGTGAAGGATCTGCCGACCGTTTTCGCGGAGGTGATCGACGCGCAGTTCGGCGGCGACATCGACGCTTATGTGGATTACCTGTACGACAATTCGGTCTTCACGGACGAGGCCAAGGCATCGGCCGCTACGTCCGAGCAGATCAAGAACGATCCGGCGGTAGTGTTGGCTACGTCGGTTCTGAACAAGATGAAGGAGCTGCGCGAGAAGGCCGTACCCAACCTGCAGAAATATGCGGACGGACATCGTCTTTACGTAGCCGGTCTGATGCGCATGCAGCCCGACAAGGCCTGGTATTCGGATGCGAACTTCACCATTCGTCTGACTTACGGTCAGGTGTTGCCTTATGAACCTGCCGACGGCGTGGTATATGATACTACACGACGCTCAAGGGCGTGATGGAGAAGGAGGATTCTTCGAATCCCGAATTCGTCGTTCCCGCCAAGCTCAAGGAGCTTTACGAGGCGAAGGATTTCGGTCCCTATGCCAACTGCAAGGGCGAACTTCCCGTAGCGTTCCTGGCCAACTGCGACATCACGGGCGGTAACTCGGGTTCGCCGATGATGAACAGCCGCGGCGAGCTGATCGGTCTGGCTTTCGACGGTAACTGGGAGGCTATGTCGGGCGATATCGCCTTCGAGCCGGATGTACAGCGTACTATCGGCGTGGACGTTCGCTATGTGCTCTTCGTGATCGACAAGTTCGCGGGTGCGGACTGGCTGCTCGACGAGATGACCCTCGTGAAGAGCGACTGCACCAAGGCATGCGATCAGAAGGATGTGAAGAAAAAGGAGACGAAGGCTTCGAAGAAAAACGCCAAGAAAGCGGACAAGAAGCGTAAGTAACTGGAAATACGGCGAATGTGCGTTTGCTTTGCAGGCGCATGTCCGCGAATCGAAAAGGGGAGAACGCTCGCAGCGTTCTCCCCTTTTCGATGTTGAAAAACGGTCGGATGAAATTTACGCATTGCGGGGTATGAAAACCGTCCTTCTTTTCGGATCGGTTTGCAGAAATAAAATAAATGACTATTTTTAGAATTTCATTCGTGCGGATAAGTGAGATAGAGATGAAGACGAAAAAAGGAAAGGATATGACCTGCGAAGAGGTCTTGGAGTGGCTTGCGGCCCATGCCAATCCGGAGTTCCGGGAGGGAATGGTGCGGTTCGGAATCGACGCCCGGCTGGCGGTCGGGGTGCGGGTGGTCGATCTGCGGCGTCTGGCGCTGAAGATCGGCCGGGATCATGCGCTGGCGCTGGAACTCTACCGCAGGCCGGTGCACGAAGGGCGGATCCTGGCGTCGATGATCGCCGATCCGGCGCTGTTCCGTCCGGAGGAGATGGATGCCTGGGTCGCCGAATTTCGGTCGTGGGACCTGTGCGACCAGTGTTGTATCAACCTGTTCCGCTATACGTCGTACGCTTACGGCAAGGTGCGCGAATACGCCGCTTCGGACGAGGAGTTTACCCGACGGGCGGGGTTCGCTCTGCTGGCTACGCTCGCCGTCGGGGATAAACGGGCTTCGGACGACGATTTCAGGGCCTTTCTGCCGCTGATCGAACGGGGTGCGGAGGATTCCCGCGTCCGGATCGGAAAAGCCGTGAATTGGGCCCTGCGGCAGATCGGCAAACGTAGCCGGGGGCTTTACCCCGATGCGCTGGCGCTGGCCCGTAGACTGGCGGCGAAGGAGGGGGCGGCAGCCCGCCGGATCGGACGCGATGCGGTGCGTGAGCTGACGCTGGAGAGGATCATCGCCCGGATCAAATAGGGTGCAGACCCCCTTGCGGAAAGGCTTTGGAAAGAAAAAGGCTTTCCGCAGCGAAAATCACCGAAACAGATGCTATCTTTGGGCGAAGGATAAGTCGATCCGCTATGATGAAAGAGTCTAAATTCGTACGCACCAAAATCGTCGTGGGTTACGTGCTGATCGCCCTGATCGGCCTGACGGCCATGATCTACGTCTGGCGTCAGACCGGAGCGCTCCTCGAACCGGACCACAGCCAGCAGGAGCTTCGGCGGCGGCGCGGACTGGTCAATCAGACTCTCTACCATCTCTATGAGGCCGAAACATACGGTCAGATGCTGGTGGCCGGTTATGCCAGCTACGAGAATCGTTACAAACGCGAACTCCGGCTGGTACGGGAGTGCATCGATTCGCTCCGTATGCGTGCGGACGACGAGTCGCAGCAGATGCGTCTGGACACGATCGTGCGGCTGATCGCCGGCAAGGAGCAGGGGATCAAGGCTCTGGACCGCAACCTGCGTTCGGCGGGCACGGCGACGTTGTTGAGCGAAAATATCCAGCGGATGATTCCCATGCTGGACTCCCTGTCGCAACCGACTATCGAACCCGATACGATCCTGGTCCGCGATACGGTGCGCGTGGCTCCGAAAAAGAAGCGCAATTTCTTCCGCCGGTTCGGCGACCTGTTCAGCCCGCCCAAGAACGATTCGCAGGTGGTGGTGAAGACCCGGGTGCGGATCGACGCTCCGCCTCGGCAGATGAGTCTGGGGGATACCATCGCCGTAGTGCTGCAGGATCTGGAGCAGCGGGTGACCAGCGAGCGGCTGGCCCTTTACGACAAGGCGTGGCGGGAGGGGTTGCGGCTGCAACGCAACAACCAGCAGATCAATCAGCGGATTTACCGCCTGATTATCGACTTCGAGGAGGAGGAGACGGCCTATCTCTGGGAGCGGATGCAGGCTCGTGAACAGGTGCGGCGCAGCTCGCTCGTCATTCTGGGCTCGGTGGCTGCCGGATCGCTGCTGGTGATGCTGCTCTTCGTCGGAATCCTCTGGCGGGACGTGAACCGCAGCAACCGTTACAAACGCCAGCTCGAAGCGGCCAATCGCCACAACGAAGCCTTGCTGGAGGCCCGTGAGAAGCTGATGCTCACCATTACGCACGACATCAAGGCCCCGCTGGGTTCGATCATGGTCTATATCGATCTACTTACGCGTCTGGACCTGGGCAAGCGGGGTGCGCTTTATCTGGATCATATGAAGAGCTCGGCCGATCACCTGTTGGAGTTGGTGACCGACCTGCTGGATTTCTACAAACTCGACTCCAACAAAGTCGCCGTCAATCGCATCGCCTTCTCTCCGGCCGATCTGTTTACGGCTGTCTGCACCGGGTTCGAGCCGGTGGCTGCGGCCAAAGGAATCGAATTGCGGTGTACGCTCGCCGCCGAACTTTCGGGACAGGTCGCGGGCGATCCCTCGCGTGTGCGGCAGATCGCCGAGAACCTGCTTTCCAATGCGATCAAGTTCACCGACCGGGGGTTCGTCGCGTTTGACGCCTGGTTGGAAGAGGGGCGGCTGCTGTTCCGTGTCAGCGATACGGGTCGGGGAATCGGCCCCGAGGAGCGGGAGCGCATCTTTCAGGAGTTCGTGCGCCTGCCGTCGGCGGGCGGCGTGAGCGGCGTAGGGCTGGGCCTCTCGATCGTCGATCGTCTCGTGAAGCTGCTCGGCGGTACGATCGAGCTGGAGAGCGAACCGGGTGCCGGAAGCCGATTCCTGGTCGCCGTCCCGGTCGGGAGGCGGAGGACGACGCTTCCGAAAAGGAAACCGCAGCGGGGATGTGTCCGGGCAGAGTGTGTATGGAGGGCGGACGACCCCTCCGCTGCCTGCTGGTGGATGACGACCCCCTGCAACTTGAGATGACCGCAGTTCTCTGCCGGGAGTTGGGAATCGAAACGGAGAGCTGTCCTTTTCCCGAATACGCTGAAAAATTGGTGCAGGAGTCTGCTTTCGATCTGGTTTTTACCGATATACAGATGCCCGGAGTGGATGGGTTCGAGGTGTTGCGACGGATTCGGGCCGTTCGTGCGGAGCTGCCGGTGGTAGCCGTTTCAGCCCGTTCGGACGATGAGTCGGCCTATGTCGAACGGGGATTTGCAGCCGTGCTGCGGAAACCTTTCGCGCGGGCGGAACTGGTGGCCGTGTTACGCCGTGTCGTGCCGGAGGCGGGGGTTGCCCCGGAGGAGTGTCTTCCGGAAGAGGATGCGGTTCGCGGGTTCGAAGCTCTGACGGCTTTCGCCCGCGACGACGCCGAAGCCGCGCGGGAGATCATCCGGACCTTTGTCGCCGAGAACGAGGCCCATGCCGAAACCTTGCGCCGGGCCGCGCTCGCCGGAGATGCGGTCGCTTTGCGTGCGATCGCTCACAAAATGGTGCCGATCTACACGTTGCTGGGCGAGGAGGAGCTCGCTGCGGCATTGCGCCGTCTGGAGCGTTCGGAAGGTTCTGCGGACGGGGCTTTGCGCAGCGCAGCGCTCGGTGTAGCGGAAAGGGTCGGCGAAATTGTCCGGGCGGCAAAAAAAGAGTATCTTTGCGACCGTTGATCTCCGCCGGGGGCGTATTCCGACAGAAGGCCGTCCGTTCGCATCATGCCCGGACGGGAAGTTGCAGAGGATCGGACGCTTCGGTGTCGGACGATGCCGGAGAAGGAGCCTCGCCGAAGAGGAGCGTTGCGGGAAGCCTCTGCGGATGGCTTCGGTTTTTTTGAATGAAATTTCGGTATGGAAAAGATATTGATCATAGATGACGACGTAACCTTTTCGCTGATGCTGCGCACGTGGCTCGGCAAGAAGGGCTTCGGAGTCGATACGGCTGCCGACATCGCCGCCGGGCGCCGGCTTCTCGCGGAGGGGAGCTACGATCTGGTGCTTTCGGACATGCGTCTGCCCGACGGGGACGGGACCGATCTGTTGCAGTGGATCGCCGAACGGGGCGTGACGATACCCGTGATCGTGATGACCGGTTATGCCGAAATCCGCAATGCCGTGGTGAGTATGAAGCTCGGCGCAAGGGACTATGTTTCCAAACCCGTTCAGCCGGACGAGCTGCTCCGCAAGATCCGCGAGGCGCTGGATGCCCCGCACCCCGAAACGGCTATGCCCGCATCCGCAGCGATGGCTCCGGCGCCCGCGAAACCGCGCCGGAAGGGGGACAGGGCCTTGGACGAAGGCGAATTGAATTACATCGAAGGGCACAGCGACGCTTCGCGTAAACTGTACGAATACGTCCGTCTGGTGGCTCCTACCAATATGTCGGTGCTGCTCGAAGGGGCGAGCGGCACGGGCAAGGAGCACGTGGCCCGGTTGATCCATCTGCGCAGCAAACGGGCGGGCAAACCCTTCGTGGCGGTTGACTGCGGTTCACTCTCAAAAGAACTTGCGCCGTCGGCATTCTTCGGACACGTCAAGGGAGCGTTTACAGGTGCGGACAGCACCAAGAAAGGGTATTTCCATGAAGCGGAAGGCGCC
>ERZ791618.789-NODE-789-length-13406-cov-1.640626_pt1 | contig 13406 bp, 14 predicted proteins | sample MGYA00510059_ERZ791618 | MGnify/ENA primary metagenome ERZ791618 (study PRJEB30046, sample SAMN00715159) | human gut metagenome | study: EMG produced TPA metagenomics assembly of the A metagenome-wide association study of gut microbiota in type 2...
TGGTGAATGTTTATCAGGATGAACGTTCCCAACAAATTTATAATGTGATTGATAAGGGGCGCATTATGCAGCAAGCTTTTCGCGGTATGACGTTACTCGATTATGCAGTCAATGCATCGTTGGTGCTTTCGTATGTTGCGATGAGAAAGGATGATAAAACCGGCCTGGTAACTTTCGATGAACATTTCGACACCTTTGTGCCGGCTTCCAAGCAACCCGGACATATGCAGACATTGCTCGAAAATCTTTATAGCCAGCAGACTACTTTTGGCGAAACGGATTTCTCCGCTCTTTGTGTTCATCTGAACAAGCATGTCAGCAAGCGCAGTCTTTTGGTGCTATATACTAATTTCTCCAGTATGGGGAGCATGAACCGTCAGTTGGCTTATTTGAAACAACTGAATCGTCAGCACCGTCTTCTTGTGGTCTTTTTCGAGGATGCCGATTTGAAAGAATATATCGCCAACCCTGCCAGGGATACGGAAGGCTACTATCGCCATGTCATAGCGGAGAAGTTTGCTTTTGAAAAACGGTTGATTGTTTCCACCTTGAAGCAGAATGGAATCTATTCTTTATTGACCACGCCGGAGAATCTTTCGATTGATGTGATTAATAAGTACTTGGAGATGAAGTCACGGCAATTGCTATAGCTTTCTGTGTTTCTACAAAGAAGAAGATAGCCATTCCTATTAAGATAACTCCGAGTATTCCATAAAAGAGTCGTGCCCGGTTGCGCCCTACGTTCCGGACAATGGTTTGTGCATTGCGGGTGGTAAAGAACCAGTTCCAGTTGAGCAATGACGCCAGCAGGGAGATGATCCCTGCCAGTGCAAAAATTCCTTGTACGATATATTGTCCGGTCATAGTTTGATGACTCTGCTTCCGTCCTCCAGTTCTTCAATCGTAACTTTTACGGCATCGCCTGGCAGCAGTTCTTCTACAAGTTCCGGCCATTCGATGAAGCAAAGAGCACCGCTGTAAAAATAACTTCGTAGCCCATGTCGTACACTTCACTCAGTTTCTTGATGCGGTAAAAGTCAAAGTGATAGATCAATTCCCCGGTTTCGTCCGAACGGTATTCATTGACAATAGCGAACGTGGGAGAGCTGATGACATCCGTAACACCGAGTTCTTCACAAAGGGCTTTGACGAATGTAGTCTTACCGGCTCCCATTTTTCCGTATAGTGCGAATACAGTGCTGTCGCCCATAGCAGCGATAAATTCACGGGCTGCTTCGTGGATACTTTCTAATGATTGAATCTTGATTTCCATATATTAATCTGTTATTATGACTGTTTTTTGAAACAACTCTTTCCAATTTTGCAAACGGCATAAATCAGAATGGAGAAGAATATGATTGAAGCTCCCGAAGGGACTTTCCAATGGTAGGAGATGAACAATCCGCCCAGACATCCCAGAAAACCGATGCCGATAGACAACCAGATGATTTTCTTGAAGCTGTAAGTGAACAGGTTGGCGGTCATTTGCGGGATGGTGAGCAGCGAGATGGCCAGCACGATACCTACCATACGAAGGCAGGCAACGATGGTTAGCGCAATAAACATCATCAGCAGATATTCGAATATCTCTACCGGGATCTTTTGCGAACGGGCAAACTCCCGGTCGAAAGCGATATATACGATTGGACGGATGAACAGATAGAAAAATCCGGTTAACAGCAGAGCCAATATGCCGAGCATCCAGAGGTCAGTCTGATTGATTGTCAGGATGTTCCCGAACAGATAGGCGGACAGGTCGGGGGCAAAGCTGGGTGACAGGAAACTGAACATGATGCCTAATGCCATTCCTAACGTCCAGAATACGGCAATGGCAGAATCTTCGCGCATATCTTTACGTCTGCTGAGCCACTCTACACCAAAGGCGGAAAGCACGGAGAAGACGGCTGCCGACAATATCGGGGAAATTCCGGCAAACAGTCCCAATCCTATTCCTCCGAAAGAGGCGTGAGTGATCCCTCCACTGATAAACACCAGTCGGCGGGTAACAATATAGGTGCCGATTATCCCGCAGGCAATGCTTGCCAGCAGGCTCCCCAACAAGGCGTGCTGAAAGAATGTATATTGTAATAGGTTCATATTCTTCTTTCTCCGATAATCAGAAATACTTCGTCTTTGAGATTATCCGGCAACTCGATACCACGAAGTTGAAGACTACGTATCCAGCCGGCAACTTCGTCGTCTTTTGTGGTATATAACACATCACGGAACTGCTCTGTTTCTTCTTCCGTATACATATTGCCTTCACGACCGATGAACTGGTCCAGTTCTTCATCATCGTAATACTCTATTTTCTTACTGACGGCAGCCAGCAGGCTATCCCGTTCGCATACTTCGTGTTGGCCGCAGCATTCTGCATCCACTTCCTTCACTTCCGGCATACGGTCCAGTTCGCCTCTTTCTATCTTCTGTTGTAGTCTTTTGTTGCGGATATACCCGGCAATCAGCGCAATGATACCCAGCAATATCAGACTTATAATGAGTATCCACATAGTTATATCAAATCAATTTTCGGCAAAGTTACTTATTTATTTGTATTCTATTATAGTTGCTATCTATTTCTTTCGTACTTTTGTACGTTGCTAACTTAAATATAATAAGTAATGAAGCGAAAGAGTCTATTGTTCGTTTGGAGTTACGTATTTATCTTATCTACTATCTTTATTTCTTGTAAAGATACGGATAATAGTGTGTTTGGAGATGATTTTGATTTTCCGGTACTAACGGATGCAAATACGATTCGTTTTACAGTGAATGTTACAGGAGATTGGCGCCAATTGAACATTGTTGCAGACGGTGGACGAATGGTAATAGACTGGGGAAACGGTCGAATGCAGAAAGTTGAAGATCCTTCTTCGATGGCTGGCGGAGTGACATATAGATATGGTAATAAAGGATCGTATAACGTAAGAATCTGGGCTGAAGAACTACAACTTATTGATATAAGCGGTCTGTTGATTTCTATAAGTGATTTGCATTTGGGGAATATGCCGAGAATGAAATCTTTGGTTCTGAATAGTATTACCGATACCCGTGAATTGAATTTGAATACTTTTTGTCCTAATGTAGAAAGTATTAATATCGGTAGTTTCGCAGATTTGGAACATTTGGAGGTTGAGCATTGTTCCCGATTACGGAATATACAAATTTATTCTAATCCTAAATTAACTTCAATGGAGCTTGGCAATCATCCGGAAGTGGAAGAATTGTATTGTTCTTATAATGGTTTCTCCTCCTTTTCATTAAAAGGTTTACCCAAATTGCGTTCTGTGGATCTGGGATATAATAGTGCATTGGCGAGTCTGGAACTAGATGAGAATAATGGGATTAATGCATTACTGATAAGTGGGTGTGCTTTTCAGTCGGTTGACGATGTCTTGGAGTGTTGCCCTTCTCTGAATGAGTTAAGTTGTTCCGGTAACAGATTGACGGAACTTGATTTGACTAAGCATTTATCTATAAGGGAACTACATTGTGCCATAATCGGTTAACCCGTTTATTAGTTCCGGAAGGACAATATTTCGGACATCTCTATTGTCATTCCAACCAACTGGGTGAGGCTGCCTTGAAGACTTTGTTTGTTTCTTTAGGACAAGTTCCGAAACCGACTCCTGAATATCCGAGACCTCCTCAATGCCGGATCTCTTATAGTGATAACCCTGGAAATAAGGAGTCTTTAAAAGAAATACTGAAAGAGAAAAATTGTATAGTTGATGAGGAATAAGATAGTAAAAAGGCGACTTCTTATGAATGAGAAACTACTGATCGTGTGAATATTTGTTTGTCGATATTGCGTATATACCTTTAAATCTTGAATATAATGAAAGAGAAAGTCTTGTTAATTTTCTTTTTGTGTAATGTTGCATTATTTGTATCAGCTCAGTCTCACATGGAAAAAGGATTGCAAAGTATTAGCCGTTCTTCTACTGAAGCTATTATTAATTTTTTAGCAGGTGACGAGTTGCAGGGACGCGAAGCCGGATTCCATGGCTCGCGTTAGCTTCGGAATATATTGTTTCTTTATTGCAATGGATAAGAGTGCAGCCTCTGAATGAAAGTTATTTCCAGCCTTTTGAAGCCTATCGCAAAGAAAGGCAAAAGAAAGGTCGCCTCGAAGTTCATCCCGATTCTATTGCTAAACTGAAGCAGGAGGTTCATCAAAAGCTTTCCATGAGAAATGTATTAGGCATGATTCCCGGTAAAAATACAAAAGAGTATGTAATCGTAGGCGCTCATTTTGACCATTTGGGCATAGATCCAGCTCTCGACGGAGACCAGATTTATAACGGAGCCGATGATAATGCATCCGGTGTATCCGCTGTATTGCAAATAGCAAGGGCATTTGTTGCCAGTGGAAAGCAGCCGGAAAGAAATGTAATCTTCGCATTTTGGGACGGAGAAGAAAAAGGGTTGCTTGGCTCCAAATATTTTGTGCAAACTTGCCCTTTCATCTCTCGAATCAAAGGCTATCTGAACTTTGATATGATAGGTCGTAATAACAAACCGCAACAGCCTGAACACGTTGTTTATTTTTATACGGCTGCTCATCCGGTTTTTGGAGATTGGTTGAAAGAAGATATCAAGAAGTATGGTTTGCGGTTGTCACCGGATTACCGCGCATGGGATAATCCCGTAGGAGGAAGTGATAACGGTTCATTTGCTAAAGCTGGTATTCCGATCATCTGGTATCATACTGACGGACATCCCGATTATCACCAACCGTCCGATCATGCCGACCGCCTGAATTGGGATAAGATTGTGGAAATCACTAAGGCGTCCTTCCTTAACATGTGGAAAATGGCGAATGAGAGAGAGTTCTGACACAACAAAATGTGTGACTATGCTGAGACATCTGGCTGGAACGATAATACTTATATTGTTTGGTATATCTTGTGCCGAGAAACCTAGTTGGACTGAGGTAACTTTTGAACATGATTCATATATTAAAGTTCCATTGACTATCAATGGTGATGTTCATTGGTATATATTTGACACTGGGGCTGGAGTCTCAACTATTCTTTCTGAATTGGCAGTAAAGTATAATCTTCGAAATGAGAGGGAAGAGGAACTGGCAGAGAAAATAGAGCAAGGAATTAAAAAAAAGGATTCTATCGGGTGTTTTTCCGTTCCAGCGGTGTTGGTGCCTTTTTGTATTGGAGAAAAAGATTTTTCAAAGATAGACTCTAGTAAAGTAACAAATATTTTTGCGGTAGGGGAACTGAAACACTATGGTGTAAGTGGTAAGAATCTCAGTGGGGCAGTTATAGGGCGCACTTTAATAAATCAATATAATTGGTTGTTCAATTTTCGAACAAATAAATTATTAATAGCTGATTACGATGTAGATATCCCGTTATCTTTGGGAGCAAGTTATTTGGAGATGCGAATAGATTGTAGTGGAAACAATATGTGTGCTGATGTATTGATTAATGATACTATGCCAATGAGGTTTATATTAGACTCAGGCCTGTATTCCCAACCGGTTTCAGTTGGAGATTATAAGCTTATGTGTGATTTGCTTTTACCATTTTCTCCGGAGGATAAACTGAAGAACTATTTATATGAAGATTATTATAATACTTATCCTTTAACAACATCGGGTAAAATACCTGAAATGGAGGAGCATGGCCGGATTTCGACTTCCTTGGATGACTCGGTTTTTCTAATACTTTCTTCTGGAATGAAGTTTAATAATCAGCATCTGACTGGTGTTGGTATGTATAAATTGCCTGATTATTTTCTAAAAGAGGAGATTTATAATGGCTATCTGACAAATCATTTTATAAGGCGTTTTGGAAATATGTATATAGATTCTAAGAATCAAAGAGTTGTTTTGTTTGATTCTCCTCAAGATTCAACTTCTCTTTTGGTTACAGATTTACAAGAGGTTGTGCAAAAGCTGAAACAGGGTATATATGAATACAGAACGAAAAAGAATAACTCTCTGTTACAACGTGTCTTTAGGAAATAAGTTCTGAAGGGTTTATTCTTTTGGATATGGAAAATAGCAAATGAAGAAGGCTATTAGAAACAGTACATTGTTATAAAAAACTTCAGCTATTTCTACTCTGGGGGAAGGAGAAATAGCTGAAATATTTATAGTAGGCCGATATTAACTGTTATTCTTTATCCCAGCCCGGATTTTGTGTTAAGTTGGGGTTCAACGCGATTTCTTCCAGCGGAACCTGATATAAGTAGTATTTTTCAAGCCATCCTTTACCTTCTTTGATAGGATCGTTGAACAGATAGATATATCCTTCAGTCATAGAACCATTGGCGCCGTCCGATGTTCCGGTCGTTTCGTTCAGTAGGGTTAGTGAACTTAGTTCGTTTTTGGATATCCACATACCTTTCTGTTGCATATTTACAAACCATGGAGCCATTCTCCAACGACGCACATCATAGAAACCGAATCCTTCACCCATTAACTCGATGATGCGTTCGCGGCGTATTTCCCAAAGGACAGGGTCTACCAAGATACCCGTTGTATTGTTTTTCGGATAGTATTTGCCACGTTTGGGATCGAAATTCTCGTCAATATTAGCAACTGTCATCTTTTCTACTCCTGCTCGGGTACGTAACTTGTTAATGTTTCTTCAGCTACATTTTGGTCAAATGCGCCGGTTTCGTACATCGCTTCTGCATAGTTCAACAGTATTTCTTCTATTTTGAAGATCGGTTTATCGGCTGTATTTACCTGTGCATTGTTATAGTTCTCTTCCCAGTTATCCCAATTTTTCCATACGTAGTATCCCGAACGGCAGGCAACATAAGCATGCGGTCCGTATTTCTTCCCTTCGATTGTGTATTGTGCACCGCCTTGCAAGTTGGGAACCCGTCGTACTAACGAAGCACTCCAGTTTTGTCCCGGCAAGCGTTTCATGCCCACTCCCGGATTACTGCATGACTCGTTTGGACCCATGATGTCAATATATTCGCGGTCGGCAGGATCGCTGGTATACGACCATGTGGTATAGTCCCCTTTACCGTCCACTACTTTATAGGGCGGCATGATAGTATGGTACATACGTGGGTCTCTGTTACGGAAAGTCGAATAGATATCTTTGTCTCCGGCATATAATTCTGAATTGGAAATAGTCTTTCCATCCTTACAAAGATACAGATCTACCGTTCCTTGATGCATCTCTATGTCGTGGGAAGAAGTGTGTTCGTAATAACATGAGTGTCCCGGTTTGATTGTTTCCAACCATTGTTGGTAGAGGATGATGCCCGGAACTGTACTCAAATCGTCCGTAGTCCACATTTCGCCATAACCGGCACCCAGTTGTCCGTCTGTTCCTGTATACAGAGAAGGATAATCTTGCATCAACAGTTTCGAAACGCGCTTACATTCTGTGAAATATCTGTCGTAACTTCCCAGTTCATGGTACTTTCTCCAGGTACCTTCCCGAAGAGTGAAGCGGGAAATGGCTGCTCGTACACAGTTCTGGTTGATAGTGTTAGAACCATCCTTTTTTTCATAGATCGCTGTGTTGCCGATATTCGATTCTGCCCACAGCAAACGGTCTAATACCTTGTCCGCTACTTCGAGGCGGGGCATACGGGAACCGTAAGCTTCTTCCGAAGTATCGTCCAACGGAGTATCTACCCAGGGAACATCACCAAAGCGGTCAATCAATTCCATATACCAGAAAGAATGGAAGAAATATCCCACGGATTTCCAGTGGTTCTTTTCTTCTTCGGTCATGTTAGAGTCATCCACGTGCGACAGCATGATGTTAATGCGGCGAATGAAGGAAGAAAAGTTCCAGCCGTTGCCGGAGGTTGCGTTTGTCACTGTCTGAAACGCATATTTATTTTGGCTGCTTGCACCTCTTTGTTCCAGATATCCGGCATATACGTCACCGAGATAGTGAGAATTACGTCCGATAGCGGTAGTGGAGGTGGCTATATTTGTGTTGGAAAACATTTCATAACAAGGCCACATGAAAGCTTTGAAATTGTCGTATGACTGGAAAGCATTTTCTTCCGTCAAGCTGGTCACGGGGTATTTCTCTAAAAAACTGTCATTACATCCCGTCAATGTCATCCCTGTGAAAAGGGTTAGAAATAATAGTATCTTTTTCATAACTATGTATCAGATTAGTAATTTATAACGTGATATTTACTCCGAATGAAACCGTACGGAATGCCGGGTAGTTCCATTCAATTCTCTCTGGGTCGATACCTGAAGGTAGTGAAGTGAAAGTTGCTACATTTTCTATGCTGACAAACGCCTTCATCTGATTCAGGAAAATCTGGTTTACCCATTTCTTGGGTAATTTGTAGGATAGGGTTATGTTTTTGATGCGCAGATAGGAAGCATCGGACAGATATTTGTCGCTCTGTCTCAGATTCGAACCGGAGTTGCCGCGATTACCGTAGATGCGGGGATATTTAGCGTTAGGATTTACTGCACTCCAATCACCGTTATCAGGATCTTTAGGCATCCAATAGTCACTCAATCCTTCAAAAAGAGGAACAAAGTTATCACCGTTCATCGGGAAAGTGAGTACATTTGAAATCCAGTAATCCCGTTTTCCTGTACCTTGCAAGATAACATTCAGGTCGAATCCCGCATAATTCATTCCGAGATTGATACCATATTGGTAACGGGGAGTTGTGTTTCCGATAACCTTACGATCTCCCGGGTTGTCAAATGTATTGTCACCGCTGGTAATTACGTTGGTGGAAGTATCATCGTCACGTAGATTCTTAAATTTCACATCTCCGGGACGTACATTATAGCCGTTGATAGAAGTAACTCCCTCTTTTAGTTGCCAGGAAGAGGTATCCACAAAGTCGTCAACAGTATAATATCCGTCTACGACATATCCCCAGATTTCTCCCAGTGTTTGTCCCGGATAGTAGGAGCTCAATAATTTGGTAGCTGCATTATCGTCATATTTAATGATTTCTGATTTATAATCGGAAAGATTGAACCCGATTCGATAGCCTACCTTACCTATTTGGTCTCTCCAGTTCAGGCTAAGTTCCCAACCTCGTGTACGCATATCGGCTGTGTTCTGATAGGGGGCACTGGCACCTACAACAGCAGGCAATTGTACACCGGGGGCAAGCATCCCGTTCGTGTTCCGTTGATACCATTCGAATACTCCGCTCAGACGGTTGTTGAACAAGTTTACGTCCAATCCTACGTTGATTGTTCCTACTTTCTCCATGTGAAATTCTGGCTTACTAATGCGGGCAGGGAACTGATAGAGGTTACATACGTATCATCTATAATCCATGAAGTGGCTTTATTATTTACGCTCATAGACGGGGTGAAGGTGTACGGATTGATGTTTTGGTTGCCGATGACACCGTAAGAGGCGCGGAGTTTCAAACCGTCCAGCCAATGACGGGTGGAATTCATAAATCTCTCCTGGGCAATTTGCCAGCCGGCAGATACAGAAGGGAAAAATCCGAAACGTGAACTCTTGGGGAATTTGGAAGAACCGTCATAACGGCCGTTTACTTCCAGCAGATATTTGTCGAGATAATTGTAGTTGACGCGGAAGAATCCTCCACGGATAGCATACTCACTATATGAATCAGTGGCTTTTATCGTACCTGTTCCTGATGACATTGCCGGAACATCGAGTACTGCCTGATTGTATGAGTACGTATCCAATGTCTCTTGGTAGCTGGATTCCTGGTTAAAACCAGCCATTACTTTAAAGTGGTGGTTACCGAAGTCTTTGTTATAAGTAGCATATACGTTAATTGAATTATAGTTCGTATGTTGTTTGTACTTTCTCAGATAATCATCTACGAAGGATTTGGAACTTCCTCCCTGGATGGTTGTATAGTCGTATTGTCCGGTGTACCAGTGGTAATCATATATATTTTTATCAAAGGTATATTCAAATACCGCTTCCAGCCCTTTCAGAGGTTTAAGAATGGATTTGAGGAAAATACGCGGATTATCGTTCTTGTTGTTTACTGGGTTTGAGTATAATATCTGGTTGCGGGGAGTGAAGAGAGGCAAATCCTCGTCTGCCAGTGTGTTTACGGAAGCAGGCAGTTACCTTCCGGATAATAGGAAACTAGACGAGTGTTGTATACTCCTCCCATTCCTCCCGGTGAGGTTTGTAAACTATGGGCATAGCTCATTGTGATCTCCTGTGTAAACCACTTTGTCACGTCGGCAGAAATGAATGAATTGACATTCATACGTTCGAATTTGTCTCTGTCGGAAATCAGGACACCATCGTTCGAGTTGTAACCTCCCGAGATACGGTACCGGAGTTTATCAGTACCTCCGCTTGCAGAGATGTTGTGTGTCATCTGGAAACTGGTCTCCATAAAATTCTTATATAAATCCTTTTCGTTCAGATAATAAGGAACTCCGGATTCGTCTACATAGATGCCGTCGCCTACTGTGTTGAATGAAGAAGGATCTTTTTGATATGCAGTCAGGTATTCCATCCATTTGCTGACGCTAGGTGAACCTAGCGACCAGTATGCGTCAGAGTATCCACAGTCCAGATAGGCTTGCAGATAGTCCATTAAAGGAGCTTGTTTTGGTAAGTTCACTGCCTTGCCGAATGCAAAGTTATTGTTGTAATTCAATTCAAATCTGGAAGCACCTTTCGGACGTTTGGTAGTAACCAGGATAACACCTCCTGCTGCACGTGCACCGTAAATAGCAGCTGATGCAGCATCTTTCAGCACATTGATAGATTCGATGTCTTCCGGATTAATCATGTCGATATCCCCTTCCACATTGTCTATCAATACGAGTGGTTTAATTGTGTTTCCATACGTTCCGTCCGAGTTTTTGACACCTAATGAGTAAGCTCCGCGGATTTGGAAAGACTTGCTGGTTCCCGGTGCATTACCGCCGTTAGAAACGAACAGTCCAGGAACAGCTCCCTGTAAAGCATCGGCAGCATTCAGAAGCGGACGGTCCCCCAGCGCTTCATCCATTTTCACGGAAGAAACTGCACCAGTCAAATTAGCTTTCTTTTGCGAACCATATCCTACAACAATGATTTCATCCAATGTTTTTGTATCGTCTTTCAGTACTACTTTGAAAGAAGTTTGATACCCCACTTGTATTTCTTGTGTTATATATCCTATATAAGAAATACTGAGCGTTGCGTTGGCCGGCAAGTTAATTGTAAAATTTCCATCAATGTCGGTAATAGTACCGTTAGTTGTGTTTCCTTTTTCTAATACAGTGGCACCTATTATCGGCTCACCTGCCGTATTAGTCACATTACCTGTAATCTTTTTGGTCTGTTGGACAGTCGTTGTTACTTCATTCTTACTTGTGAGGTAAGAGTCTGCAAGCGCATTATTCGGATAGAATGGCTACTGGAAATACCAAGTCCTATAAGAACTTTCCGAAATACATTTAAGTCAATCAGAGAACTTTTTTTCATAAGTACATCAATTATAGGTTTATAAATCAGAAATATAGCGTCAAAATCATGAACTATCTTCACGTCTCGCTGATATAAAAAACTCCCACTTCTGGTATAAGGTTTCCATAACATTACTTCGCAAATATAAGTACATTTTTTATAAAATCAAGCAGTAATACTAAAAAAATAATAAAAGACTGTTTTAACAGAGTAAAGATTAGCATATATGAAAAAGATTTCCCCCTAAAAAGTATATTATAAGAGGCATATAAATTAACAACAAATGCCTTAGTTCTTATAGTACTTGGTTATTTTCTTATTAATTGTTGATTTCTGTTATTTTATATTGGGGAGTTACATTTTTTGGCGTACCCCTTCCATATAATTGATTTAATAGGCTTTTGATGCTTTATTGAAATCCTCTACTGTACCGGGCAGCTAGTCTCTGTTTATAACCTGAAACCCGGCTTGCTTTAAGTCTTCCCAGTATCCGGGATATGATTTGGTAACGACTTGCGGGTCGGCAATTAGCATATTGGGGTGACAGATTACGGATGGTGCAAACGCCATCGCCATTCGGTGATCTTCATAGGTTGTAATCACTGGAGTTTCTTCCGGTTCACAGCGTTCACCGTTCCACATCAATATACTGTCATTCTCTTCCTCTATAACGTATCCCAACTTTTTAAGTTCGGTTCTCAGGGCGGCAATGCGGTCAGTTTCTTTTATTTTCAGACTTTGCAGTCCTGTGAAACGGAAAGGAATGTTCAACACACGTAACGACAAATGTTTGCGCCAAGTCCGGAATATCAACGAAATCTTCTTCCAGTTTTTCCGGTGCTTTACCTGTCTTTTTTAGTTTTACGCCTTGCGGGGTAAACTCCGTTGTTATTCCCAAGCGTGAGAAAACCTCTGCTCCCCGGCTGTCTCCCTGATAACTATTGTGAAACAGTCCTACTAGTTCAATTTCCGCTTCTGGAGATAATGTGGCAATCTGATACCAATAGGAAGCTGCACTCCAGTCGCTCTCTACTTTGAAAGGAACGCTTTTGTAGAATTGTGGGGCTACGGAAATACTGTTGGGGGAGGTCCATACGGCTCTGGCTCCGAAATCCTGCATCAGTTGCAGTGTCAGGTTTATATAAGGACGGGAAATAATTTCTCCGCTCAAATGCAAGGTTAGTCCGTCTTTGAGTGTCGGACCTATCATCAGCAATGCTGAAATGTATTGAGAACTGACATTGCCTTTCAGGGTAATTTCATTCCCTTTCAGTACTGAACCTTTAATACGGAGAGGAGGGTATCCTTCCTTATGGACGTACTCTATTTCTGCTCCCAACTCACGCAGTGCATTGACCAATATCTGTATCGGACGTTGCTGCATACGTGCCGTTCCTGTAATAACCCGTTCTCCCGGAGTCACACTCAGATAGGCGGTAAGGAAGCGCATAGCAGTTCCGGCAGCCATGATGTCAATCGTCTCTTGCCCTTCGGTGAGAGCTTTTATCATTACCTGTGTATCGTCACAATCAGACAAATTTTCCGGTGAATAAATACCTTTACCCAGCGCATTGATAATTAATGCACGATTGCTGATACTTTTGGAGGCAGGCAACTGGATCGTTGCTTTTACCGATGGAGGAGGGATGAGTTTATAGAGCATCATTTCTGTCTTCTTTGGTTTGAGGTGACAAAAATAGTCATTTTCTTTGATTCTTCTTTCTGAAAGTTCAATATTCTGTTGTTTGTCTTGGTTTGTAGCGAGGAAGTTTATATTTGTGCAATAAAAGTTATCTAAATGAAAATACCGAATATCCGTTTACAGAATCAGCAGTTGTTGAATCCGCTTTTCTGCCAACCGAAAGAGCTTGTGTCTTGGTTGGGAGCTATGCAGGCACAGAATTATTCTATGGTAAAGTGGGCAGTGGGAATGCGTTTGAAGTCAGCAACGATTCAGACCGTAGAGGAAGCGTTGCGAAAAGGTGAAATCTTGCGGACTCATGTAATGCGTCCGAC
>ERZ791618.795-NODE-795-length-13289-cov-1.699864_pt1 | contig 13289 bp, 8 predicted proteins | sample MGYA00510059_ERZ791618 | MGnify/ENA primary metagenome ERZ791618 (study PRJEB30046, sample SAMN00715159) | human gut metagenome | study: EMG produced TPA metagenomics assembly of the A metagenome-wide association study of gut microbiota in type 2...
ATACTTCTCGGGAGCTTCCGCACTAAAATAATCACCCGGATAAGAGAAAGGACCGCCTTGATCGCCGACCATAGTGCACTTTCCTAGAGCGACGGCATAAGAGCCGATGTCATTATGGTTATGATTTTCGGCATTATTACCCCCTTTGGCCGAGACAGCCAACGTACACGAGCTGCCCTTGGCAGGACGTGCAACCAAGATTCCTGCCTTTTCATAATACGCCCGCAAAGAATCGGAACCTTCCTGCAATGCCTGACGAATGCCGTCTGTCATTTCCATTTTCCATACCTGATGAGGGAACAGCTCTATGAGATAAAGAGAGAAATTATTGCCGGAAGGGAGAATATATTTTTCTTCCGCAGAGGTGATACCAAGCGCACGGTCACAGTAATCGAGGATGAACTTATCAGGCGATAAACCGATACGGCAGTCGGAATAAGCAGGACATACACCTTCATTCATCTGTATCTTCCGACCATATTGAGCAATATGCACAAATTTAGGTTCACGGAAGAAATCTATCTTGCCTTGCGTGGCACGGCATACTTCCTCACGCAGCAAGATATATGCACGGAAACCATAATTATAGTAGCCGACCCCTTCGCTGCAATAACCGTCATCGGCATATCCTTTCATACCGTATACATTATATTTCTCGGCTGCGGCAACAAAATAAGCGCGTTCCTCCTTATCCGCCAGCAAAGTGAGGGCAGCACCCGTGACACCTGCCAGACAAACCGAGTTCCAGTTATTTGTAACCGTAAACCACCAGAAAGGCTTTGTCTCTTCCAGGCAACGGTATACAGGACGAAATACTTTCTCGCGGAAAGCACACTGCACGCGGGCCTTTACTTCCGGTGACAAACGGTCGTCGAGCATAGCAACACACTGCGCAATTCCGTTTCCGGCAGTGGCAACTACCAAATCGACATAATAATCTGTTCCATGATAATTATTCAGATTGCGGTCGTGAGCCGGAATCGACCAGGAGTTCTGGTTGCAGAGAGCAACCAGAGCCTTTTCAATAGCAGGAATGTAACGTCTTTTATTCTCCATACATTCAGCCAATGTCAACCGAAACAGATAATGGTAACGGGCATTTATCATATTTTCGCCCGGCAGGCGGACATTGGTTTTGTTCAGATGCAGATACAAGGAGTCAACAAAAGGAGGCATTCCCTTTTTCAGCAATGCAGGTGCTTCTTCTGTCAGCAGTTTTTCTGCCTTGCTACTCTCTTTTACTTTGTTCCAGAAGGTGCGGTCTTTATAAGAAACGCCTATTCCTTCCGGTTTATCGGGCAACATTGCAGCAATCTCACGGATACGGCTTTGGGAAATATTCGCATGCTGCCTCGGAGTGTCCTGTGCCATACGGTAAACTTCCGTCCCTGCCATCAGGAAAGCTCCCGGACCGTAGACTTCTGTCATATCGGGAGTCACCTTTTTCGGATCAGCGCCGATAGGTTGCACATATCCCAGTTTACCGTCTTCTCCCACAGCCGACACTAATGCTTGCCAGCCTTTCTCCACCACAGGCATGAATTCTTCTTTTGGCAAAAGTCCTTCGTTTATCCCATAAGCCAGCGCATACACGAAGAAACCGCTGCAACTCGTTTCGGGCGACGGATAAGAAGCCGGGTCAAGCAGACTCGCATGCCAGAAGCCGTCCTTATTCTGCAAAGGAGCAATCCGGCGGCATAGCTTTTGGAACAAGTCCTGATAGAACGGACGGTATTTGCTCTTGGCAGGAAGTTCACGTAAAAGCTCAACGAGCCCTCCGAGTACCCAGCCATTGCCACGCCCCCAGAACACTTTCGCGCCATTCGCCTCCTTCATCGTAAAGTAACGGTGGTCACGATAGAAAAGATTGTCTTCTTTATCAAACAGATAATTGTAAGTAGCTTTATATTCCTTATCCATGAAACGGATGAACTTCTTGTCACCCGTGATATTGTAGAGTTTCATGTAAACAGGAGGTGCCATGAACAGTGCGTCACACCAAGTCCAGTGTTCCAAGGTGGTTGCATCGCCATAGTCCAACTCGAACGAACCGGAAGGAGGATTGGCAATCACCCATTCGGCACGTGCCTGTGTCGGGACAAGCATACTTTTTCTTTTGTACTTTTCATACATATACAAATACATCTGCGAGACACAGATATCGTCAGCATGATACATCCGTTGATTTACCTGCCAGTAATTGCGGTTCCCCAGCCGCAACAGCCATTTGTAGTATGAATCATCTTTATCCGTCTGTTCGGCTATTGCAGCCCAGTGGACAAGTCCCAAATAGAAAGTGGCATTTACCCAATTGAGATCACCGTAAATAGCCTTGTTGTAATGAGCAATCTGCCAGTCGGCCACCCGCCGCATCGACTGCTTCACTTCTGTTTTAACAAATGTCTGCGCAACTGTAGTACACAAATAGCCCATGCATAGGGCAAGGGTTAAAAGTAATTTCTTCATAATACTATAATTTTATTTAAGACAAAGATACCGGGCTTTATGGACTTAATAGAGTCATATTTTCCGTTTAAGCTGCTCTTATCTTCCATAAAGAAAGAAAAAAGCAGCTTTTTGAACAACTCTACTAACTAACCCAATTACTGAACACCCGATCTACGAGTATTCAATCTCTTATCTACTAACAAGCCGTCAATGATCTTCAACCCGAATTTCACTTGACGTTTTGCCTTAAACTTCAAAAGAAATAAGTCAACGGTTCCTTCAAGCGTCTTCTTATTTCCTACATTGACAAAGGTAGGATACAAGGCTTTTGAACCATTGGAATGGAGACGGTCGTAAGTCAGATTCTCCATTGCATTCATGTGTTGCAACTCCACGCCGACAAACTCATAATCCTGTTGATTGTAAGGTAAAGCAAAACTGAATGCGTTGACTGCACGCAGATCAACACCTTTTACCTGAATTTCAATAATCTCATCTTTGTCATATACTTGTTTCGAGGTGCTTATCTCAATCGTACCGTCCACCTTTTCCGTACCACGGTTATCAACACCGCCTTCAAGCTGCGTGGCGACCACCGAAATATCATAAGCGTCAATCAGACCGTTCTTTTGATATCACCATTGCTGATGTATCCTTCAAAATCGGAATCGCACTTTCTCAGTCCTGTATAATTGGTATAAGATGTCAGGTCATTGCCGTCAATCTTACCGTCGACGTTAATGTCTCCTTGAAGATAGCTTTCCGTTCCGGGCACCTTGAATACATAGATTTCCTTACCGGAGCCGTAGTTGCCGACTGCTTCTGTAACGGATAGTTTGATATAGCGGGCAGTAGGATGTTGGGTGAAATTGAATACCTTCACCTCATCGTCACGCTGCCATTCAAATGTTCCGGCTTCCGTCCACTGTTCTTTGTTCATACTATAAGAAACGGTTCCTTTCAGCAATGTTCCGTTACCGGCGTTTGTACGTGGCAGGTAGTGGAATTTATCCAGTTGGTTGACAGTCACCAGGTCCATAACCAGTTCGAACGGAACGGCTTTTTCCCCGTATTTCGAGTGCCAGATATCTCCGGACTCTACAAAGTCGAACAGACGTTTCACGCCTACTCTTCCTTGCGAAGCGGCCGTACATTCGCCCCTGATACCACGAATAGCAAATTCAAGCGGATCGGACTTGGTCGCAGCACCGAACTCTGTCCAGGCGGAAGCTCCGTCTTTATTGACAGCACGTATTTTAAATGAGTAGGGCGTTTCGGGAGTCAGGTCTCCAAACAGTAGTTCCGTATCCTTTATCGTAGTATATAGCATATTCATAAAGTCAATCTCATAGAAATCGGCATTGGCCACTTTATCCCATGTCGGTTTCAAGGTATAGGCTTCCGTATTGTCGGCAGTAACCCGGGCAACAGGAGCAGCCAGAGTTCCGGAAGTGATCCGATAGCGGTCTTCGGGAACAAAACGGAATCCCTCAATGCGCAATGTCGTAGTATTGGCCGTAATATCGGTGACACCCAGTTTCACCAAAAGTTGCGGGTTCTTGGTGATAACGGTCTTTTCAAACTCGCTTCCCTTAGTCGCAAACCGATTAGATCGGGAGCCTCATCGTAGAAGAAGACGTTTTCACCCTTTGCAAATTCATCTTTCGAAGCGGCCTTTGTCAGTTTCACTTTTTTCTTTCCCACTTGTGCCGTCACTTTTTTCGGCAGAGAAGTGACATTGATTCTGAACTCTGTAACCTTTTCTTTCACAAAGCCCGTAAAATCACCCTTTGCCGGATGAATGGTCACAGTAACGTCATTCTTGCTGCCAACCTCGGACTCAATATTGGTTGTTACTCCTTTACCCCGTTTGTATTCTTCGGATACACCGTCGTCGTCATATTCGGTAAAAGAACTCTTGCCGTACGGGTAAAGCTCATAGATACGGATTCCTTTATCAATCTCATTTACATTATTATTAGGATTCGTCAGCGGAATAATCGCTCCGTTCTTCACGAATACGGGAAGCTTCCAGAGAGGAGCTGCAAAATTGTTGAGTATGCGGTTCCCGTCGTATTTTTCGCCCGTAAAATAATCAATCCATACGCCTTCGGGCAAGTAAATGCCGTTACGGCTATCAATTCCCTACTCGTCAGCTTTGGTTGCCTGATAGATAGGAGCAACCAAAAATAAGGCCCGTATAGATACTGGTACTGTGTAGCCGTACCTTGAGTATAGGCATTCGGGTATTCCAGAAACATCGCTCTTATCATCGGCATACCGTCTACAGCTTCCTTAGCGATACTGTAAGCATAAGGCATCAGTTCCGATTTCAGTTTCAGATACCAGCGGTTAATGGAGGTTGCCGGTTCTCCCAAGGCGTGCGGTATTTCTCATTCGCTCCCCAACCGTCCATGTTCAGTTCCATTGGAGTAAACGTTTTCCATTGAAATCACGGGTATTCACCTGCACATTCCTGCCACCGAAAATACCGTCCATGTCAGAAGTGATATTCGGCTGACCGGACAGTCCCGAGCCAATATAGGTCGGGATGTGGAAACGGATATATTCCCATACGCCTCCCGTCTGGTCACCCGACCAGATGCCCGCATAGCGCTGTGTGCCCGCCCAGCCGTCAAGGGAGATGATAAACGGTCTGGCGTCACTTCCGTAGTAAGGCATTATATGTCCGACATCGGCTACTCCGTTCAATCCGAAAGAATAGCCGGCACCGACCCAGGCTACATCCGTTTTCAACACGCGTACTCCGGCATCCCTTACTTCTTTCACAATATCTCTCTGCAGCAAAGCGCTCACTCCTTCCTTAGGGTGCAGGTCAGACTGTGTCCACAGGCCGATTTCCACTCCGTTCTGACGGGCATAGTCACCCAGACTTTTCAGATTTTGTATATTACCGTCCAATGTTTCCGTCTGTCCGTAGCCGGCTCCATAGCCGTCGTTCGGAAGCAGCCAGCCCAACGGCATGTCATGGTTCTTATAACGGTCGATTACCGCACGTGCAGAGAACTGATAATTGTTCTTCTCGCCGTTCAACGATTCTTTGATTCCACCGTTGTCCTTCTGGCTCTCTTTATATCGTTTTCCGTCTTCAAACAGAATGCCTTTCTCGTTTTCTGTCCAATAGTCACGGTTATAAGCGTTCAGATGTCCCTGATAGAAACCGAATTTAGGTAACAATACGGGATTTCCTGTCAGTTGGTAGAAGTCATTCAACAGAGCTACCGCACCGTCATTAATCATGTAGAACACATCCAGATAGTCTGATTCGTGAGACAATTTCACCTTTCCCTCTTCGGATGCTCCGAAGTCGTACTTCCCTTTTTTGAAGGTATACCACATCATACCGTAGCCGTTGGTAGACCAGTAGTAAGGGGTAGGAGAGGCGACTCCCCCGTCTGTCCAACTGTTCTGGTTCTCGATAGAAATCACCTTACCCTTATGGGAGAACCGACCGTTCTGAACACCGCCACCGTAGAAGTATTCCTGCGGATTCTCTTTCAATGTCAGGGTTACTTTCCCTTTCTCAAAAAGAGGCGCTTCCAGTTCTTCCACTACAACAGTGTTGGTTGCCAGATTAGTTACCTTAAGCAAGGATGTCTTTTTATCCAGCCGGACTTTTATCTTTCCGGTAGTGAGGAAAACAAAATCTGTATTCTCTTCCAAATCCAGCTTTGAAACCGCCTTTCTGGGATTGTCGACTAATATCTGCGCCGCCGGCTTTGCTTGAGGATCCCGGATCACGCTTCCTGAGTTGTCCTGAAATACACGGAAGATATTTTCCCCGTAGAAGTCCAATGTCATACGCTGGCTATTGGGGAATAGTATTTCAACGGTGGTGGGGTTTATCTTTTTGGCACCGACAATGGGAGACAACACTTCTGTCTCTATCGCATTATTATATAACCTAGCCTGTATTAATGAAGGAGGTAACATCACAGATAGCCCCAATATAAACAAAAGTGATTTCTTCCATCTACTTGTTGTAGTTAGATTTCTCATATATTTTACAAATTAATGAATAATGTGAATCAGTTGCTAAAAATCAGCTGCTATATGCAACTAACAACAGTCACAAACCTAATAATTAAATTTTCTTTCTATTATACTCTTATTTTATTAATCAAATATAGCTTTCTCAGATAGACGTACCACCTGCCTACAATTATTCTTCAATTCAAATACGACTACCCGGTTAATACCTTTAGCTAGTATAGCAGCTGGTACCGGAATAGTCCGCTGAGAAATATTCTCCCAAAAAGAACCTATATACTGCCCGTTTATCCAGACTTCTCCCATTCCCCAGCCCGAAGTATCTAAAAAGATGTCTGTCGGAGTTTCTATCTCAAAAGTACCGCGATAGAAGCAAGGAGACTGTTTTGTTTGACAAGGGGTAAACTGGAGTTCTTCCACGTCACAGTCACGTATCAGGAGAGGTGTCATTTTCCAGTTCTCTATTTCAACATCTTCTAAAGTGATACTCCCGAAAAGTCCCTTGGAATTGTCCAATATCTCAGGTCCATAAGTAATACGCCCTATATTCTCTGCATAAAGTTGCAGATGATGTGTACCCGTAGAAACAGTCAGCTTAATATTCTTCTGATTATCAGTGATCCAGCCTTGTAATCTTCCATCAACATAGACTGAGGCATAGTCCCGAATATTCTCTACCGCCAATATTGGATCCACATCCTCCACAGTAATCTCCGCCTCATATAAAGCATAGCCGAACTCAATGCCCAATTCATTCATCGGCAGCAATCCCTCTGATTCCTGAACATCACCATACACTTGCTCTAAAGCCGCGACTTCCTGCATCGGAATCTCCTGTGCAGATAAAGTCAGTAAGGACAGGCAAAATAAACAACATATAAATAATTCTCTTCGCATAACTATTTTATTAAAAAGGATTGAATAAACTCTTCTTTTACAGTTGCTCGGGGAGCAAATTGGCCACTCTTCACATATTGATCAATACTCTTCAGCAATTGTTGAGTAGCAGGACGTTTATCCAGATCTTTCCGAGTATCAACAGCCAATACCAACAGTTTACCATTGTTTACCCTAGCCTCAAAGCCAATCCCTAGTTTCTGATTGGTTTCATAGCTATCTATTACCTGGATAAACGGACGAAGTTCTTGCGGAGTATCCGTCATATCAATCACTTTTGCATTCGTCAGAATATCCCACCACTGCCAATCAAGATGCTTTTCAGTGATGAAGTCTGCAAACATGGGCTGATCGGCATGAATAAGACAACCCAGTGTCGTTGGTGCCCATTTGAACATAATCGGATTCCAAAAATGATTGTGAAATACAGACTTACGCCCTTTCACTTTGTTCGGCTTCGGACAAAGAACAACTTTTTTCCCTTCTTGGAGATATTGTTTCGCTTTCGCATCATAGGTTGTTGTATATAATACATCAGGCGTTGTCTGCATCAAATCTTTATGATGGGGATAGATCCATATATCCCAACTATTATGAACTTTGTCACCAACGGACAGATGTATGGTTAATTTCTGCGGAGCAGTCACCGAATTCAACATATACTGAAACGTTCCAAGTGGAAAGACACCATAGTTTCCTATTCTTTGTGTCTTCAGTCTACCGGATTTCAGAACTCTGCCGGAAGCATCGGTAATCCACCACTTAGCTTTTGCACTTTTCAAGATAGAGGGACTATAATTATACACTTCTGCCTTCCCTTCAAAAGTTTCATCACAATAATAGGCTCGTTTAGGAAAACGTAGTAAAGCAACAGTGGGTGCACAAAACTCACGGAATTTTTCAGGAGTAATCAAACCTTTAGACTCCCAAAACGGGTCGAGAATACCAACCGGAGCATATCCCTGTCCTGTAAAATCATTCAAGGCCAGAAGTTGAAAACCGGATTTAAGAGAAGTACGAAGTTCAGCTTCAATAACATCTTTATATTCCAGTACAGTCTGAGCCCCTGATACACGGATGAAATCATCTGCTTGATCCAACATACCGTTTGCCGCCAATGATTCACGGAAAACTTCAAAGTTTCGAGCTTGAACCGGACCGGTAAAATTTGGAATCTCCTTGAAGTTAGGATATATGCAACGCTGTCCCGACTCATGAGAGATCACAGGCACATCAATGCCCAATTCTTTATTTTTATCCCAATCAGTATATGGCCGTCCTTCGTATATAGCCATATGTCCTTTAGGCGTTTGATGAGTGATGTAAAATTGGTCAGACTTCACACGTGTACGGGCTGTCGAACCACTAAATAGCCTGCGTTTGTCACTGACCCTCCCATAATGGGTTAGTTCTTCTATAAAATCAAAATTACCGGTTATCTCATTACCATTACAGTAAAGAACAAAAGAGGGGTGATTACCATATTCTTTCAAGATAGCTTTTTGTTCACGACGGAAAAAGCATAACGTTTCTCATCCGGTTCGGCATCCTTTCCCCAATCGGCATTTCCACTTCCAGATAAATTCCTAGTTTATCCGCTGTCCGAAATGCCGCAGCAGGTGGACACCAGGAATGGAAACGCATATGGTTCATCCCATAATCTTTCAGAATCGTTAATATACGTTCCCACGAAGCATCATCCACTGGAGCATAACCTGTTTTAGGAAATACTGCATTTTCTACTGTTCCACGCAAATGTACCCGATGACCATTAATCAGAATATTGTCTCTATCTGCCTTTATTTCACGCATTCCGAAGGTAGCGGACTGTGTATGTTGATAGTTTGTACTACCCGTAGTCGTTGCCAGATCACATTGCAACGTATAGAGATTAGGAGTAAACTCATCCCACAACCGAATATCTTTACCTAACGCTATGATATCTTCTACGTAAAATACTGAATCATTCCCAGAAACCATTGTCTCTCTAGTCTGCTTATATTGTTCGCCGGAAATTGTAAAAAATGCCTTCCCTGTAACGAGTTTATGAGTGTGATTCAATATCTTCATCCTGACTTTGACTGAATGCTCCGATACATTCGGATACAGTTGCATATCCTCAATATATACAGGATCAAGAGCTACCAGTTTCATTTCCCCCAAAATCCCATTCCAGTTTATTTGAGTATATTCCGAATGAGCATGATCCCATTTATGGGTATTGTATTGATAACGATTATCAACGCATACAGTAATAAGATGCGTCTTACCCGGTTTCACGAAATCTGTCAGTTCGTGATTGTGGGGAACACTGATATAGTCTATTTTACTGACTTCCTTTGTGTCTACATAAATAGAACTCAACCAGTGTACGCGTTCGAAAGATATAAAAATACGTTTGCCTTTCCACTCTTTTGGAATAGTTATTTCACGTTGATACCAAGCCGGCCCCATATACTCATACACACGAGTCAAACGGTCAATGTGACGATAAGGAGATTTATAACCAATTTTATAGTCATCCGTAATCCCTGGTAGAAGGATGCTCTCCTGCAAGCGATGCATATAACGAATATCCAAAGAACCGCGTCGAAAATCCATCAGGTCAGTTTGAAATCCCCATTGACCAGACAGATCTATTTCTTGCGTCTGTGCCTTCAATAAAGATAACTGGGTTATCAATACAAATACAATAAGAATGGATTTAATAAACTTTTTTCTCATACAGTCTTGTATTAAAACATCATATATCAACAATTTATTTTCTACATAGAATAATTAATGATATTATTACTTTACTCTTATAAAGAAATAAAAAGAGAGCACTTCAAAAAGTATGAAGCCTGTTAAGCAACTACTTTAGAAAGTGCCCTCTGTGTATAAGGACCTATTTCAAACCGTCGGATTAGAGTTTAAGGCCAAGTCCAAATTCAGCTACTTGCGCAGATGAACCTCCTGAACTATATGACCTATATTGTACTTTAACATACCGATAGGTTGATTCTGGTATATCAAAATATTGAGTATCATATAAGTCTTCGATAATATTAATAACTTCATCATTTATTTTTGTAAAAGTTTCATTATCATTACTACCATAAATATCTACAGACAACACCTGTAAGTAACCATTATTCTGTTTCCTATGTTGCCAATAAAAATAATTGAAAGTTTGTGGCTGCTGCATATCAACAGTAAAATTTGGGTCTGTCGTACCCACATAAGCACCCATGGATTTTCCAGGTTTAATCATTGACAAATAAGTACTTTGTTTACCATCCAATATATCTTCCGGTTTTCCTGTATTTCCATCCGTTACATAGTTTTGTCCATTACTATATTTTGCAAAAGTAGTTACTGTCCAAGAAGTACGATCCAGCCTAATATCACCAATAATATTCAATGTTATAACATCCGTCACTCCACTTTCATCAACTGCAGCAACATTAATTTTTGCTTCACCTGCAGCAACTCCTTTAACCACACCTGACTCTGAAAGTTCAACGAATGCTTCACTACCTTCTGCAAGAGTAAAGGCCAGGTTTTGATAACTTGCATTAGTTGGTAATACTTTTACTACCGTATTCAGATCCAACGTCTCATTTATATTAATAGATTCTGGCATAGCACTTTTATCAATACTTTCAACCAGTACCGTCGGAGCCTTCCCTTGTTCTACAACAAGTTCCACTTGATGACTTTCATCATAAATCAAAGACATCTTAGCTGTACGCCCATTTATATTCTCCGACAAATCTACATCTATCATTATCTTACTATCCTTGATATAGCCCAAGCACCAACTTTCATGATTTATAATATATACCACACTCGCATCAAGCCCTTTGGCCAACGTATAGTCACATGTCAAACTTCCTCCTTCATAACCAATAGTCATTGGATCTGTTGACACAGTTATCCAGTTATCTGGAACGACAACTGTTTCTTCGTCATCACAGGCAGCAACAAAAAATCCTGCAAACAACAATAGTATCACTGATAATATATTATTTATATTCTTCATATTCTTAAATTTTAATTATTATAGATCATTTATTATTCAATCATTTATAATCATCCAAATTGATTTCCGTTATCTGATGAACGTTCGGATGTGGCATTTCATAACCTTTTCCGTTAATTTCCTCCTTCAACAGTTCAATCTGTTCTTCTGTGATTTCGAATGCTTTATTTCCATAATCATTCAGTGTAGTTTTAACCGGATATAAGAATCCCCACTTCTCAAAGAAATCGAGCATATTCAATCCTGAAATGTCACATACCTGACGTACAAAATCCAGCTGGTTCATACCTTGATTCTCACCCTTGTCACTCGGACTCTCATGAGTACGAAAATATTCATATAATTTATGATAAAAATCAGTTTTTTCTAATACATCTATCATGTACAGTTTGAGCTGCCAAAATGGTACAAGTTGAGTTTCACGAGTAATATTTGCAATACCAGGAAGACAATGAGGACGTTTACCATCCACTATCAATGATGTAGCGCCTTGATAAATATTATTATACGTTCCCAATGTCTGATCGTTCTCATCTTTCAACGTACATCCGTCAACCAACAACTTGCAAGGACGACCGAATGATGTCTGTATAAAAAGCGACATAATGTTATTGGTAACTTCAGTCAAACCGGCCCATTTCAACCCCGGACGTGTCTGATTGCAATGACCTACTTCATGCGCAGGTCCCCAACAACGAGTAGGAAAATTTTCTGGTTTACAGAACGGTTCCGCATAGTAATCACTAGCATTATAAACTGTACGATAATCTGATGCGTTCGGGCTCTTTGCCTTGTAGTCAATAGAAAAATGCATCCGGTTATTGAACATCTTACCATATTTAACAAGTCCCATAAACTCTTCCTCCAAATATACCAGACGATCCAAATTTTCAATAGTCTTCGTTATCTCTGTATTGTACTTTTTGAAGTCAGATATTCTCCACGTCAAATGTGAGTATTCTCCCAAGATATCTATTTCCTGATACTTTGCATTGTCGCGAATCTGAGCCCAATCACTTTCCTTGTTTTTCTGAATATCAAAATAACCGTTTACTTTTCCATTCGCAAAATGCACTTTTACCGTCTTTGCCTCAATATTCCTTTTCTGATCATTATCAGCATCTTCATGCCGGAGAGGAATGTCATCATTTACATGATTCAAAATATAAATTAAACCGCCGACCTCTACTGTTATCTCATTATATCCTTCCGACAACTCGTAGGTTTTCGAATTGTTGTAACCACCGTTCAGATCTTGAATAAGCATCGAAATTCTACCACCCTCATAAATATCATCGACAAATATAGCCAAGGTCTCACCCGCTTTTGCATAAATTCCAGTCGGATTATCTCTCAGGCTGTATTTAGATGTCTTATTAGCCGTAGCCATTACTGCTGGATTCTGGTAAGGACGGTAATCCGCCAATCGATAAGCAGACTCATAGTTTCCACTCAGCAAAGCAAGTCCCAATTCTTTCAAATATTCATTAGGGATTTGCTTAATCTGCTTTTCTGTCACGCCAGCTTTAAGCTGTAAACCCATATTATCAGCAAAAATTGTAGCTGGATCAAATTTATTACTACTAGCTTCATAAAATTCCATCTCAGCACAGCTTACTCTATCCTCATAGGCTTTATTTATGATAAAACGAACAAATTTGGCATCCTCCACAGGCTTAGACAATTTTATAGTAAATGGCGTATGCACCCCATTACCTCTTGCATAATCACCTATTTTCACAAAATCATCCGGTTTATCGGCTGTCGAAACTTCCACTGTAAATTGATCGAATGAACCCCATTTGTTTCCAGAGTCAGTACGTGGAGTATAAACGATACTATTCAGTGTATGCCCCTTCTCCAGTTCATACCTGATAGAAAATGGATATGAGACCTGCCCAAACGCGCC
>ERZ791618.798-NODE-798-length-13275-cov-1.603404_pt1 | contig 13275 bp, 13 predicted proteins | sample MGYA00510059_ERZ791618 | MGnify/ENA primary metagenome ERZ791618 (study PRJEB30046, sample SAMN00715159) | human gut metagenome | study: EMG produced TPA metagenomics assembly of the A metagenome-wide association study of gut microbiota in type 2...
CCTGTATTTGGAAGCGTCGTTGTCATACGATCGGACGTTTGTTGAAAAACACAATGTCAGTGGTATGTTGGTTTATACAGTGCGTGAAGGGAAAAGTGGCAATGAAAACACCTTGCAGAAATCACTCCCTACCCGTAATTTGGGATTAGCAGGACGTTTTACTTACGGATTCTCCGACCGTTATTTTGCGGAGTTTAACTTTGGTTACAACGGTTCCGAACGTTTTGACAAGAGTCATCGCTGGGGATTCTTCCCATCGGGAGGTTTGGGCTGGGTTGTGTCCAATGAAAAATTCTGGGCGGACAAACCAATTTCCAAAGTTATCAATATGCTTAAGTTGAAAGGTTCATACGGATTGGTCGGTAATGATAATATTTCTAATAATGACAACCGGTTCTTCTATTTGTCTGAAGTAAATATGAATAATTCCGGTAGGGGAATGAATTTCGGCACAAACTTTGACGAAGGTTATAACGGTATTTCTATCAGCCGTTATGCTAATCCGAAGATTGGTTGGGAAATTTCTCATAAAATGAATGTGGGATTTGAACTGAAATTATTCAATGATCTGGAGATTCAGGCGGAGTATTTTAAAGAAAGAAGAACGAATATTCTGCAAGAACGTGCCGATATTCCTAGTTTGATGGGATTCCAGGCGCCTATCCGGGCAAATATCGGTGAGGCTAAAGGACATGGGGTCGATATTTCTTTGGATTATTCGCATATCTTCAATAAAAATTGGTGGACTACTGTCAGAGGTAACTTCACATACGCTAGCAGTGAATTTTCTGAATACGAAGAACCGGACTACTCGGCTACTCCATGGAGAAGTAAAATTGGTTCTAAGCTGAGCCAGACTTATGGTTACATAGCCGAACGTTTGTTTGTTGATGATGAAGATGTGGCAAACTCTCCGAAACAACAATTTGGCGAATATACGGCCGGAGATATCAAATATAAAGATATCAATCGTGACGGAATCATCGACGAGCAGGATATTGTACCTATCGGTTATCCGACTACGCCGGAAATTATTTATGGTTTCGGTTTTTCTGTCGGATATAAAGCGTTTGATTTTAACTGCTTCTTCCAGGGATCGGCACGGTCTTCCTTCTTTATTGACCCTTTGCGTATCACTCCGTTTGCCCAGCCTTATGACCCGGACAACGAATTGGGAGGAAAACAGGCTAACAATGCTTTGCTTCAGGTTATCGCCAATAATCATGGAGCGAGTCCAACCAGAATATGTATGCTTTCTGGCCACGGTTGTCGGATACGGCTATCAGTAATAATAACCAGTCGAGTACATGGTGGTTGCGTGACGGTACTTTCTTGCGTATGAAATCGGCAGAAATAGGCTATACGCTTCCAAAGCGGCTGACCAGTAAAGCTAAATTGGAAAACTTGCGTATTTACGTAAGCGGGACGAACTTGTTCAATATTTCCAAATTCAAAATTTGGGATACGGAAATGGGGAACAACGGTTTGGGATATCCTGTTCAACGAGTATTTAATGTAGGTATTCAACTTTCACTCTAAAACATGTTATATGAAAAAAATAATCATATCCATATCACTCGTGATTGCTGCCATGCTGTGTAGCACTTCTTGTAGTGATTACCTAGATATAGTGCCGAAGGTACTCCAAGCATGGATAATGCCTTCAGCAACCGCATTAATTCATTTAAGTTTCTACATACTTGTTATAGTTACCTGCCTTCATGGGATCAGGGTGGCTCCATTGGCTTTTTGGCAGGTGATGAACATTGGTTAATGCCTAAAGGAACCGGTTTTATAGATCAGCGTATCTCTCTCAACGCATGGGAAATAGGTCGCGGTGAACAAAATAATAATGACCCCTACCAGAATTTTTGGGATGGAGGAAATGGGGGAACCAATCTTTGGGTAGCTATCCGCGATTGTAATATTTTCTTGGAAAATATCAACAAACCTCTCGATTTGCAGAATTATGAACGCACCCGTTGGATTGCGGAAGTAAAATTCCTCAAAGCATATTATCATTATTATCTGTTTATGCTTTACGGTCCTATTCCTATCATGGATACTAATATTGCGGTAGATGCTTCACAGGATGAAGTAAGGCGTTATCGCGAGCCGGTGGATGATGTAGTGGCTTATATCTCTAACCTGCTGGATGAAGCATATAAAGATCTGCCTTCAAAGATCACAGATCCAGGACAGGAGATGGGGCGCATCACCCAGCCAATTGCAAAAGCAGTAAAAGCACAATTGTTATTATTGGCTGCCAGCCCTTTGTTTAATGGAAATTCGGATTATATTAATGTGAAAGATAATCAGGGTAGGCATTTGTTCCCGACACAGGTTGATAACAGTAAATGGAAATTGGCAGCAGACGCAGCGCTTGAAGCGATAAATTGTGCAAAAGAAAATGGTCACGAGAAACTTTATACTTTCTCTTTGCCGATCAATAGTATTTCTGCGGCAACACGCAAACTGCTGGATATCGGTGAGGCTGTCACAGAAAAATGGAATGAAGAAATTATTTGGGGAAGTACTCGGAACGTTAACGGATTGCAGACGGTTGCAATGGCTAAACATACGAAGGGGAGCCACTATAACGCGCGTTCTGTTTTAGGACCAACTTTATCAGTAGCCGAAGCATTCTATTCTTCAAATGGTGTGCCTATTTCTGAAGATAACAGTGATTTCTGGACGGCTAATTATCCTAACCGCTATGAGATTACCACTATCCCGGATGAGGGAAATAATAAATATTACCTTCAGATAGGAGAGCAAACAGCCTATCTTCACTTGAACCGTGAACCGCGTTTCTATGCTTCATTGTCATTCGACCGTGGAACATGGTATGGAGATGGTTATACGAATGATGAGCCGGCAAATCTTGCTTTCTATCATTTTCGGGCAAAGGAGGTATCAGGGCGCCAGACTTCGGAAGACCATTCATATACGGGATATTTGAATAAAAAGGTATGTAGCTATAAGACTGGTTTGACAAAAGACGGTTTCTCTCCCTACCGTTATTCGTTCCCAATCATACGTCTTGCTGATTTGTATCTGATGTATGCGGAAGCTTTGAATGAATCGCAGGAATCACCCACACAGGATGTATATGATTACGTGGACTTGGTTCGCGAACGTGCAGGGTTGAAGGGGGTAAAGGAGTCGTGGAGTAAATATTCCAAGTCCCCGGATAAGCCTAATACGAAAAACGGTATGCGTGAAATCATTCGCATGGAACGTTTGAATGAACTGGCCTGTGAAGGAAAACGTTTCTGGGACTTGCGTCGTTGGAAAAAAGAACTTCCCCGCGAAGTGAAAGGGTGGCATATTCAAGGAGAGACTGCCCAGGAATTTTATAGAGTAACCACTATCTACTTACGTTCAAAGTATAGTTATAAGGACTATTTGTGGCCGTTGAAACTGGAAACAATATTGAAAGATCCGAACCTGGTACAAAACCCAGGGTGGTAACTATGATATTCATAATTTAAAATGACTGGAAATATGAGAAATATGAATAATATATCAGAGCTTGTGAAATATGCGTTCGTCACATTGCTCGGTACACTCTGCCTAGCAGGATGTGGGCAGGACGAAAAGATTGGTCTCAATGCTACCGACAGTGTAGCACCGGGATTGCCTACGAATATAGAGGTGGAGAACATTAATGGAGGAGCTATCATTCGTTATACTCCTCCGAAAGATGATGATCTCTTGTGTGTTGTGGCGTCTTATATGATTAATGGGGTGGAAAGAACCACAAAAGCTTCTCCTTATGTAGATAGCTTGATCGTAGAAGGATTCGGAAAGGTGGGTGACTATAATATCTTTTTGAAGAGTGTAGACAAAAGCCAGAACGAGTCTGAACCGAAAACCGTTTCTATCAGTCCATTAACTCCTCCTGTAGAATATATTTATGAGTCACTCAAGATTACTGATAGTTTTGGAGGAGTGAGTTTGACGTGGAAAAATCCGACTCGACAGAATATTATTCTGGAAGTTACCAAAAAGGAAAACGGAGAATGGGTTTCTTTGGAGAATTTCTATTCCAGTATAGTGGAAGGGCAAGCTAAAATCCGGGGATTGGCTGCTGAACCAATCACGTTAGGATACAGAATTCGTGACCGTTGGGATAATTATTCCGAGATGTTGGAGCTGGAAAGCAATCCTTTGTATGAAGAGGAACTTGACAAGTCGAAATTTAAAGAACTTCCGACACGTTTGCCTGGTGATTGTGAGGCAATGGGTGGTCTGCCGATACGAAATATCTGGCAGGGTAATAATAACACAGACTGTTTCCATAGTGTTACTAATAGTGATAACCCTGCCCCTGGTCGGTGTATAACGTTCGATATGGGACAGGTTGCCAAGGTAAGCCGTTTCAAGATGTGGCAACGCAGAGGAGATGCGAACGTTTGGACCTATACTCATAATAATTTGAAGAAATATGTGATTTATGGTTGTACGGAACTTACGGACGAAATGTATAATAGCGGTGTGGAAAAAGATGGTATCATGTATCCTACCTTTGAGGGTTGGACGAAGATTATGGATGTTGAATGTTATAAACCTTCCGGACAAGATAATCCGAATATAACCAATGAAGATATTGAATATATACAGAATGGCGATGAACACGAAGTTCCCATTGAAGCTCCTAATTTCCGTTATGTAAGAATTCTTATGCTTGAAACCTGGAGTGGAGGTACTTACGCTCAGATTGGCGAAATGACTTTCTGGGGACAACCTGCAACAGAGTAATTAAAAAAATCAGATTATGAAAAATATAATAAGATATATAGCTTGTGGCTTGTAGCCTTTTTGATGACCGCTTGCGGAGATATGTATGAGATACACGAAAAATACCTTGAAATGGGAGAAGAAACCTATCTCGGGGCCGTTCAGGATTTGAGTGCCTATAGCGGGTTCAATCGTGTCAAGTTGGAGTGGTATCTGAATGCCGACCCACGAATCAGCTCTTGTGTGATTACGTGGGAGGGAAATGAAAATCCTGTGGTAGTTCCTGTTCCGGAGAATCGTGTTATAAAGGATCCTATATCGACGATTATTGACCTTCCGGAAGGGAAATATATATTCAATATGATAACGAGGAGTGATACAGGTAAAGAGTCTTTGGTAAGAACTATTGCGGGTGAAGTGTACGGTTCCACTTATCAGGCCAGTCTATCAGCTCAGGGAATTAATTCGATCTCGGCAGATTTGAACGGAGTAACGATTAATTGGGTTCCGTTAGAGGGGTGTACCGGAACTACGTTGACGTATACAAATAATGAGGGAAAGGAGAAAATCATCAAAGTAGATGAAGGGCAAACTTCTACGGTTATACCGGATGCGGTCCTTAAGACATCATTTAAGTTGATATCTACATTTAAGCCAGCTGATGACGCTTTCGATGATATTCCAACTTTGGAAAAAATAATGGATTTTCCTGCTTATTATACCATTTCAAAAGAAGATTGGGATGCGGTTCACGAACAATATGTTGATGCAGACAGAACGGATTGGGGAATCTCGGCTTCGACAGAAGAAAAGGTTGGAGAAAATGCTGGTAAATATGGTATTGCCACCTGTATCCTTGACGGAGATCTTGCCAGTTTCTGGCACTCACAATGGAAAGGTGAAGGGGCTAATCCTCCATTGCCACATGAAATCATTATTGATATGAAATCACAACAGGATATTCTTTCGATAGAACTGGCAAGAAGGCAAGGTAACGGAGATACTAAAACTGTTATATTCAGCATAGGTGAAAGTGAAGAACATTGGACAGAATTGGGACAATTGAACTTCCCTAGTGAAAAGGCGACCAATGCCCAAACCCTGCTGTTGCCGGAACCTGTAAAAGGAAGATATATACGTGCTTTGGTTACGGGTAGTAATAATGGTGTAAATGCAAGTATTGCAGAGATAATGTTTACGACAAGTAAGAAATAATATTATTAATAGTGAGTCCGTTGAAGTGACAGAGTTCAATAGATAGCTATATTTCTCACTAAAGAAAGGTTAGAGCCGCTGGAGAATCGGGTTTATGTGAATAAATGCGATTTGATGGCGGCTCTTTATTTAATAATCGAACATAATTCGCTATCTTTGTATAAATATAAAGTAACGCGACAACTTCTTCTTTAATACATATTTGCTTATGAGATTTATTGCTTTATTTATATGCTTGTCAATAGTCGGAATTTCCGGTATTACCCGGGCGCAACAAAAAGATACTATCCGTGTTTCAAACTTCGGAGCACATCCGTATACATATGAAAATTGTGTGACCTGTTTGCAGGAAGCTATTAGTGAATGTAAGCGAAGTGGTGCTCGCGTGCTCTCTTTTGAGAAAGGGCGTTATGATATCTGGCCGAAGGTGCTATCCGGCGGAAATATTTTATATCGAATACATCGACCGAACAAGAGTGTCCTTCCAAAGTGAAAACTATCGGTCTGCTGTTTGAAGATATGAAAGATCTGACGATTGAGGGAAACGGAGCAACGCTGATGTTTCACGGGAAAATGACGACTATCGCTCTCGAACGTTGTAAGAATCTGGTGTTTAAAGATTTGCATATTGATTCTGAACGTCCTGCCGGTTCGGAAATGACATTTGCCCGTGTGGAAGATGATGAGGTGGAAGTTGTTGTACATCGTGACACACGTTATGAAATAGTGAATGGGCGGATGAGCCTCTTTGGTGAGGGTTGGCGTTCAAACAAGAATCATTGTATAGAATATAGTCCTGTTGATAGTACTTTCCGTTATAGTCAGGGGTGGAATGTGCTTGCTGCTGCGGAGGCGGAAGGGGTGGCCCCGAATGTAGTACGTTTCCATGTCCCGGAAGGATTTCGCCCGAAAGTGGGGAATACTTTGACAATTCGTGACATTATTCGTGACCAGGTGGGATGGTTTATTTTCGAAAGCCGAGATATTACACTTAACCGGGTGCAGATGCACTATATGCATGGGCTTGGTATAGTAAGTCAATACACTCGTAATATTACAATGGATAAAGTGAAATGTATGCCGCGCGAAGGCAGTGGCAGGTTGTTGGCAGCTTCTGCGGATATGATGCACTTTTCCGGATGTAGTGGAAAGGTGAAGATAGTTGGTTGTTATTTTGCGGGTGCACAGGATGATCCGATAAATGTGCACGGTACTAACTTGCGTGCCGTTGAGAAAATAAACACCCGTACTTTGAATTTGCGTTTCATGCATGGACAGAGCTATGGGTATAACGCTTACTTTGAGGGGGATACGGTCGCTTTTGTCAAGGCGTCTACTATGGAACGTTTTGCATCTGCGCAAGTGGTTGCTGTGAAACGGTTGACAGACCGTATTGTTCAAGTCACCTTCAATCGGGATATTCCCGGTGAATTGGAACTGAATCACGATTGTGTGGAGAATATCAGTTGCACGCCCGAAGTGGAAATTCGTCATTGTTATTTTACGAGGACAAGTACGCGGGCACCTTAATGACTACTCCCCGAAAAGTAGTGATTGCAGATAATACTTATTATAAAACGGGCATGAGCGCTATCCTGATAGAAGGAGATGCCGAAGGCTGGTATGAATCGGGACCGGTGAATGATGTTTTGATTCAGAACAATATATTTATCGGCTGTGCGTATAGTGGAGGACCTGAAAATGCAGTCATTGCGTTGCATCCTTCTAATATGGTGGTGGATGCGGAACGTCCGGTGCATAGAAATGTGCGTATCATAGGTAATACGTTTCGTACATTCGGAAATCCGGTGTTATACGCCAAAAGTACGAAGGATTTGATTTTTAAAAAGAATCATGTAGAATGTACTTCTTCGGACGATTTTCGTCAAAAGCCTTTGTTTATTTTGAATGGTTGTAAAGGTGTTGTAATCAGAGAGAATAAGCTGGAGGAGGTTTGTGATAAAAAAATGGAATTTAGACAGATGAAAAAGAAATATATCAAGGTTGATTTTTAACCCCCAAAAATAAATACTATGACAATGAAGAAACTTTATTCATTTTTTATCAGTACTTTACTTGTCTCCTCTGCAGTTTGTGCCGGAGGGACAGATTATACAAAAGGACTTGCTATTTGGTTTGATGCTCCGAATACTTTGCAAGGACATGCCGTATGGTATGGTGGCAGACCGGATATGTGGAAAGGTGAAAATAAACCGGAAACCGCCGGTGATACAGCTCGTAATCCGGATGCTGCATGGGAGTCACAATCATTGCCTATTGGAAATGGCAGTATAGGGGCGAATATTATGGGATCGGTCGAAGCTGAACGGATTACTTTTAATGAAAAGACACTCTGGCGGGGTGGTCCTAACACAGCGAAAGGAGCGGATTACTACTGGAATGTCAATAAACAGTCAGCGCATATCCTTGATGAAATACGTAAAGCATTTACGGAAGGAGACCAAGTTAAAGCGGAGAGGCTGACGAGACAGAATTTTAATAGTGAAGTACCTTATGAGGGCAGCAGGGAAAAGCCTTTCCGTTTCGGTAGTTTTACGACTATGGGAGAGTTTTATGTGGAGACCGGGCTGAATATTATTGGTATGAGTGATTATAAGCGTATTCTTTCTTTGGACTCTGCTATGGCTGTAGTGCAGTTTAAAAAAGACGATGTAGCGTACCAACGGAATTATTTTATTTCTTATCCTGCTAATGTGCTGGTCATGCGTTTCAGTGCCGACCGGCCGGGCAAGCAGAACCTGATATTCAGTTATGCTCCTAATCCGGTATCGACAGGTAGTATGGTGGCTCAAGGTGATAATGGCTTGGTTTATTCGGCTGCGCTGGATAATAATGGAATGAAATATGTAGTCCGTATCCAAGCGGAGACTAAAGGTGGAACATTGGTCAATAGAAATGGGAAACTCACCGTGAAGGGAGCGGATGAAGTTGTCTTTTATGTCACTGCGGATACTGACTATAAGGCTAACTTTGCTCCAGACTTTAAGAATCCGAAAACGTATGTCGGGGTCAATCCTGTCGAAACAACGGGCCAATGGCTGGCTAATGCGGTGGCCAAAGGTTATTCGGCTCTGTTGAATGAGCATTATCAGGATTACGCTGCTTTATTCAATCGGGTGAAGTTGAATCTGAATCCAACGGTAAAGACCGGTAATTTACCGACCGGGCAGCGGTTGAAAAATTATCGGAAAGGGCAGCCGACTATTATCTGGAGGAACTTTATTTTCAATTCGGCCGTTATCTTCTGATTGCAAGTTCTCGTCCGGGCAATATGCCGGCCAACCTGCAAGGTATTTGGCATAATAACGTTGATGGGCCTTGGCGTGTTGATTATCATAATAACATAAATATTCAGATGAATTATTGGCCTGCCTGTTCTACGAATCTGGAGGAATGCATGTTGCCGTTAATTGATTTTATCCGCACATTAGTGAAGCCGGGTGAAAAGACGGCTCAGTCTTATTTTGGTGCGAGGGGCTGGACTGCATCTATTTCTGCTAATATCTTTGGGTTTACTGCTCCACTGGAAAGTCAAGATATGTCGTGGAACTTTAATCCAATGGCAGGCCCTTGGCTAGCTACGCATATTTGGGAGTATTATGACTATACACGGGATTTGAAATTCTTGAAAGAGACGGGATATGAGTTGATAAAGAGCAGTGCCAATTTTGCAGTTGATTATTTGTGGCATAAGCCGGACGGAACTTATACTGCGGCACCGTCCACTTCACCCGAAATGGCCCTATTGATCAGGGGGCCACATTTGTACACGCCGTTGTGCGTGAAATCCTATTGGATGCCATCAAGGCGAGCGAGGAATTGGGAGTGGATAAGAAAGAACGTAAGGAATGGGAACAGGTGCTTGCCAATCTCGTTCCTTATAAGATCGGCCGTTATGGGCAATTAATGGAATGGTCGGTAGATATTGACGATCCGAAAGATGAACACCGCCATGTAAATCATCTGTTTGGTCTGCATCCGGGACATACGGTTTCTCCTGTCACTACTCCCGAATTGGCTGAAGCTGCCAAAGTAGTATTGGTGCATCGTGGTGACGGGGCTACGGGTTGGAGTAGGGATGGAAGTTGAACCAGTGGGCTCGCTTGCAGGACGGCAATCATGCTTATACCTTATTTGCTAATCTGCTGAAGAACGGTACGCTTGATAATTTATGGGATACGCATCCGCCTTTCCAGATTGATGGAAACTTTGGTGGTACGGCCGGTATTACGGAGATGTTACTGCAAAGTCACATGGGATTTATCCAACTGCTTCCTGCTTTGCCGGATGCATGGAAGGAAGGCTCTGTCCGGGGTATATGTGCGAAAGGAAATTTCGAGGTAGACATGATATGGGAGAACGGACTTTTGAAGGAAGCGACTATCCTGTCAAAGTCAGGTGAAAGATGTATTGTGAAATATGCCGGCAAGACTTTGTCTTTTAAAACTGTAAAAGGACATAGTTATCAACTAAAGTATGATAGCGTGAAGGGGGAATTGCTAAAACGCTGACAGAAAAATGATTGTTACTTATTTGAAACTCTTTTATACATTTGCGAAAATTGGTATGTTCACCATTGGAGGTGGATATGCCATGATTCCGTTGATAGAACGGGAGATAGTCAAGAAAAAGTGGATGAGTAAAGAGGAATTTATGGAAATGTTTGCCTTGACCCAGTCATTGCCCGGTGTTTTCGCAGTAAACATATCTATTTTTGTAGGTTATAAACTTCATAAGGTGATTGGTAGCCTGGTGTGCGCACTGGCTACCATATTGCCTTCTTTTGTTATTATGATGTTGATTGCGATGTTCTTTGCCCGTTTTCAGGATAATGAGGTGATGATCCGTATCTTTAACGGAATACGGCCGGCAGTGGTGGCATTGATTTTATTCCCTTGCATATCTGCGGTTAGGGCATTGAAGCTGAAATATATACAGTTGATGGCCCCCCTCATTGCTACTGTGTTGATCTGGCAATTCGGACTTTCTCCTATTTATGTAGTATTGGCGGGAATTGCGGGCGGACTGGTTTATACTTTATGGTTGAAAGATAAGATTAAAGATATAAAGGCATGATATATTTACAATTACTTTGGGTGTATCTGAAGATAGGTACGTTTGGCTTCGGAGGTGGCTATGCTATGCTTTCCCTTATTCAACACGAAATTGTGGATATTCATCATTGGCTGACTCCCCAGCAATTTACGGATGTAGTGGCGATTTCGCAAATGACACCGGGTCCGATTGGAATTAATAGTGCTACTTACGTGGGATATGCAGTTACACAAAGTGTATGGGGAGCGGTGCTTGTACTGTGGCAGTTTGTTTGCCTTCTTTTATTTTAGTATTGCTCATTTCTTATTTCTTTGCCAAATGCAAAGATAATAAGTATATCAAGGTGGCGATGTCGGGGCTGCTTCCTATGTCTGTGGCATTGATTGCTTCGGCAGCCTTACTGATGATGAACAAAGATAACTTTATTGATTATAAAAGTATTGGGATTTTTGTCGGTGCTTTTCTGATTACATGGAAATGGGAGCTACATCCTATTCTGCTGATCTGTCTTGCTGGTGTAGTGGGAGTGTTGTTGTATTAAAAAAGCTTATTAAAAAGTTCTTTATTACTAGTCTATTCTTACTTTGTCTATTTTTGTGAAGTTGGATAAAAATCATACTATGGTATATTTGGACGCTGATAAACAGACTTATGCGGATTTGAACGTTACAGGGAATGTGTATGGTGAGCAGGCGCTTGTTCTTTGTTTTTAAAAGCAGAAACGAAGAAAGGAAAGTCGCTGATGCTGGATTGGATTATGCATCCGTTGAGTGATTGGGAAGAGATTTGTAAACGTCAGGAAGCTATCGCCTGGGATTTCTTGCCGGAACTTCCTTTAAATGAGGAAGAACTGGACTTTATTGAATATTATCTGGAATATCGCGAACAGATAAGGGGAGCAATATATTACTTTCATGTGCGACGATTATTGATCGTCTTGTACGATATGATCCGAACCGGTATGTGGTTTCCCGAGGAGTGAAATTGGTTTTTCTCATGTTGCACCGTTTGGAGAAATGGACTATTGCAGCAGGGGGAATATGCCACAACTTTTAAAAGAAACAGCTGATAAGGTACAGGAACTTTTGCATGGAAGTGAATTAGAGGAAGTTCTGCAACAAACTTTAGATGAAAAGGCACGCTTGTCGAATTATGCCATAGATAAATATGATTATTTATTTCGTTGTACACGGTTATTGTCCATAAGGGAGTTGTTGTCTGTTGTCTACATGTTTGATGTTTGCAGGACGGCGCATCGGGTAGCGAAGGCAAAGAATTTCTGTTTCACTCCGACCATGGTGCAGACAATGGAGTTCTCTGTTGAAGGTATTGTACATCCTTTTGTGGAAAATGCGCAAAAGAATAATTGGGAAATGTCCTGTGGGAATATATGTCTTTTTACAGGTTCCAACATGGCGGGAAAATCGACAACTTTGAAGGCTTTGGCGCTGGCTGTCTGGTTAGCTCATTGCGGTCTGCCCGTTCCGGTTAAGTCAATGATTTGTCCTGTTTATGAGGGGATATATACATCTATCAACTTGCCTGATTCTTTGCGGGACGGGCGAAGTCATTTTATGGCGGAAGTGCTTCGTATTAAGGAAGTTCTACAAAAGGCGGGAACCGGAAAGAAATGTCTGGTCATTCTGGATGAGATGTTTCGGGGGACTAATGCTAAAGATGCATTTGAGGCTTCCGTTGCGGTAAATGAATTATTGAAGGAGTATTCCAATTGTCATTTTCTTATTTCGACCCATATTCTGGAATATGCAAAGGCATTTGAACTAGATCCTTTCTGTTGTTTCTATTATATGGAAGCGGAAATCAAAGATGATAATTTTGTATGTCCACATCGGTTGCAGAAAGGTATTTCAGAAGCTAGAGTCGGCTATTGGGTTGTGCGGAAGTTACTGAATATGGTTGAGCTGAAAAAATAAGAAAAGCCCGCTAAAGATTCTTCTCCAACGGGCTTTCTTGTTTTATCTGAAGTGAATTGTTTTAGATCTTGTTCGCACGTTTGCGCTCTATTTCGTCCAAAATGACTTTACGCATACGCATTGCTTTCGGGGTTACTTCTACATATTCGTCTTCCTTGATGTACTCCAATGCTTCTTCGAGTGAGAACTGAACGGGAGGAATCAGACGAACTTTATCGTCCGAACCGGAAGCACGCATATTGGTCAACTTCTTTGATTTGGTAACGTTGATAACCAAGTCATTGTCGTGAGAGTGTTCACCTACCAC
>ERZ791618.801-NODE-801-length-13162-cov-2.164645_pt1 | contig 13162 bp, 12 predicted proteins | sample MGYA00510059_ERZ791618 | MGnify/ENA primary metagenome ERZ791618 (study PRJEB30046, sample SAMN00715159) | human gut metagenome | study: EMG produced TPA metagenomics assembly of the A metagenome-wide association study of gut microbiota in type 2...
TTGGTAAAGCCCGTTACATGCTGGGGTAAAGGCCGTTACATACGGCAGTAAATGCTTTTACATCTTGCAGTAAATCATTGGTAAATGCTATCAATTGATTATCAACAAGCTAACGAAAAAATAGTCATTAGCAATCTTTACCTCATCCCCGTACTGGTCACTTCATTAGCATTCCCTAAGAGATTAGTTCCGCCAATGGGTTCATAATTATCGTTGTATGCCAAAAAATGCGACTCTGTTCTGAAAGTTTAGAGAATCAATACATTATAGTCTCTCTGAAAATCTTTATCTTTGCAAACCGTTTGAAAACAAAAGTGAATAATTAACGATACAATAACTTAAAAATAACCAGAATCAGATGAAACAGGACATGATTGTTATCCTTGACTTGGGTAGTCATGAGAATACGGTATTGGCTCGTGCCATCCGTGCGTTAGGTGTATATAGTGAGATCTATCCTCATGATATAACCGTTGAAGAACTGAAAAAATTGCCCAACGTAAAGGGTATTATTATTAATGGTGGGCCGTGCAACATAGTAGACGGCGTTGCCATCGATGTAAATCCGTCCATCTATGAGGCAGGAATCCCTGTGATAGCTGCCGGTCACGACAAAGCAACTTGTGCAGTGAAACTGCCACAGTTCACGGATGATATCGAAGCCATCAAAGCAGCGGTTAAGCCTTTCGTTTTCGAAACTTGCAAGGCCGAAGCTAATTGGAATATGACCAACTTTGTGAACGACCAGGTTGAATTAGTACGTCGTCAGGTAGGCAACAGAAAAGTATTGCTGGCTCTTTCCGGCGGTGTCGACAGTTCTGTAGTAGCAGCCCTGTTACTGAAAGCAATTGGTGACAACCTGGTATGCGTACATGTAAATCATGGTCTGATGCGTAAAGGTGAGTCCGAAGATGTAGTAGAGATGTTCGGTAATCAACTGAAAGCAAACCTCATTTATGTAGACGCTACCGAGCGTTTCCTTACTAAACTGGAAGGTGTGGAAGATCCCGAACAGAAACGTAAGATTATCGGAGGAGAGTTTATCCGCGTATTCGAAGAGGAAGCGCGCAAACTGGACGGAATCGATTTCTTAGGACAGGGAACTATCTACCCCGACATCGTGGAAAGCGGAACAAAAACAGCCAAGATGGTGAAGTCTCACCACAATGTAGGCGGTCTGCCGGAGGATCTTCAGTTCGAACTTGTAGAACCACTTCGCCAACTTTTCAAAGACGAAGTACGTGCTTGTGGAGTCGAACTGGGCTTGCCTTATGAAATGGTTTATCGCCAACCGTTCCCCGGCCCCGGTCTGGGTGTTCGTTGTCTGGGCGCTATCACACGTGATCGCTTGGAAGCTGTACGCGAGTCCGACGCTATCCTTCGTGAAGAGTTCAGGATTGCCGGATTAGATAAGAAAGTATGGCAATATTTTACCGTGGTACCTGACTTTAAGTCAGTTGGTGTACGTGATAATGCCCGTTCCTTCGAATGGCCGGTTATCATCCGTGCTGTCAATACGATTGACGCAATGACCGCTACTATCGAACCGGTAGAATGGCCTATCCTGATGAAAATTACAGATCGTATCCTGAAAGAAGTAAAACATGTGAATCGTGTTTGCTATGATATGTCTCCGAAACCCAATGCTACCATAGAGTGGGAATAAAAGAACTTTTTAGATGATAAATTGATAGCCTCAGCTTCTTGTAAGTTGGGGCTATTTTTATATTTAGGGGAGAGAAATAAAAAAAGCTGCGAACTTATTACATTCACAGCTTTTCTTGGATGGTTGGGCTACCTGGATTCGAACCAGGAATGACAGGACCAGAATCTGTAGTGTTACCATTACACCATAGCCCAATAACAGGTCGTTCCCGTTTTGCGGTTGCAAAGATACAAAGAATTTGATAATCCAAAACAATTTCGCGTATTTTTTTATCTAAATTCTGCTAAGATGCCGTATGCCAAAGAAATATATACCTAAAAAAAATCAAAAATTAAAAGACTTTTCCTCTTTTAGGTGTTTCATACAAGAATTCAGCGTATATTTGTCAACTGTTTAATTTTAATAATAAGTAATGAACGAAACAAAGAAACTCATTCAACAAATAACCGAAGGTATACAAGATAAAAAAGGAAAAAATATAGTTATAGCAGATCTTTCTAAAATTGGCGATACTATCTGCAATTATCTCGTCATTTGCCAAGGAAACTCTCCAAGCCAGGTGACCGCCATTGTAGAATCCGTAAGGGAATTTACACGCAAAGGTGCCAACAGTAAACCATTTGCGATAGACGGGTTGCGCAATGCCGAATGGGTAGCAATGGACTACTCTGACATACTGGTACACGTTTTTCTGCCCGAAACGAGAGACTTCTACAACCTGGAGCATCTCTGGGCCGACGCCAAATTAACCAAAATACCTGATATTGATTAATAAGCCCTATGGACAATAATAATAACGCTAACAAAAAGCCCAATAAGGTTAATATGCCCAAGTTCAACCTGAACTGGTTGTATATGATCATAGCCATGATGCTTCTGGGCTTGTACCTGACCAACGAGAATAGTACAGGTACGAAAAACATATCTTATGACGAATTCCAGCAATATGTACGCAACGGCTATATGAGTAAAATCATCGGTTACGATGATAACTCGGTAGAAGCGTATATTAAGCCACAATATGTGAAGAATGTATTCCAGGCAGACTCCAGCCGGGTAGGTAAGAATCCGATGATTACTACCGAAGCCCCCTCTCGCGAGAGTCTGGGAGACTTTCTGCAAAAAGAAAGAGACGAACAGCATTTCGACGGTTCCATCAATTACGAAAAGAAGCGGAACTACTTCGGCGTAGTGCTGTGGCAGATTCTGCCTATTGCTTTCCTGATTGGTTTCTGGATTTTCATGTCACGCCGCCTGAGCGGTGGTGGCGGTGGCGGCGGTGGCGGCATATTCAATGTCGGTAAGTCACGCGCCCAACTGTTTGAAAAAGGAACTCCTGTTAAAGTTACTTTCAAGGATGTAGCAGGACTTGCCGAAGCCAAACAAGAGGTGGAAGAAATTGTAGAGTTCCTGAAAGAACCGCAGAAATATACAGACCTGGGTGGTAAGATACCCAAGGGTGCATTGCTCGTAGGCCCTCCGGGAACAGGTAAGACCCTGCTTGCAAAGGCTGTGGCAGGAGAAGCCAACGTACCGTTCTTCTCACTGGCCGGTTCCGACTTCGTAGAAATGTTTGTCGGTGTAGGTGCATCCCTGTGCGCGACTTGTTCCGTCAGGCAAAGGAAAAAGCACCCTGTATCGTGTTTATCGATGAAATTGACGCCGTAGGACGTGCCCGTGCCAAAGCTGCCGCAATGGGTGGTAACGACGAACGCGAAAACACTTTGAACCAGTTATTGACTGAAATGGATGGTTTCGGTTCCAACAGTGGTGTAATCATCCTGGCTGCTACCAACCGTGTAGATGTACTGGACAAGGCTTTATTGCGTGCCGGACGTTTTGACCGTCAGATACATGTAGACCTCCCCGACCTCAACGAACGTAAAGAAGTATTCGGTGTACACTTGCGTCCTATCAAAATAGATAATACGGTAGACGTAGACTTGTTGGCACGCCAGACTCCGGGCTTCTCCGGTGCTGATATCGCCAATGTCTGCAACGAAGCAGCACTTATCGCTGCCCGTCATGGCAAAAAATTCGTAGGTAAGCAAGATTTCCTCGATGCCGTAGACCGTATCGTAGGTGGTTTGGAAAAGAAAACGAAAATTACCACTGAGGCAGAACGCCGTTCCATTGCTATCCATGAGGCGGGACATGCTTCCATCTCCTGGTTATTGGAATATGCCAACCCACTGATCAAAGTGACCATCGTTCCGCGTGGCCGTGCACTGGGTGCCGCCTGGTATCTGCCCGAAGAGCGCCAGATCACTACCAAAGAGCAAATGCTCGACGAAATGTGTGCCACACTGGGTGGTCGTGCTGCCGAGGATTTATTCCTGGGACGTATCTCAACCGGTGCCATGAACGACTTGGAACGTGTGACGAAGCAGGCTTTTGGCATGATTGCCTACCTCGGTATGAGCGAGAAACTGCCTAACCTTTGTTATTACAATAACGAAGAATATTCTTTCAATCGCCCGTACAGTGAAAAGACTGCCGAACTGATTGACGAGGAAGTTAAGAACATGGTGAATGAACAGTACGAGCGTGCCAAAAAGATACTCTCCGATCATAAAGACGGACACCAGAGATTGTCACAGTTACTGATAGACAGAGAAGTGATCTTCGCAGAAGATGTGGAAGAAATCTTTGGGAAACGCCCCTGGGCTTCCCGTTCAGAGGAGATCAGTGCCAATAAGATATCAGAAGACCTGAAGAAAGCTGAAGAAGCAGCTGCAAAAGAAGCTGCGAAGAGCGAAAAAGAAGTAAAAGCGGAAGAGGAAAACAATGTTGAAAGCGGAAATGAAACCGGTAATACCAAGGTTTCCGCAGAAGGAACCAAAGTTTCTGTAGAGCGACCCGGACCCGCAAAAGAATAAAGAACTAAAAAACGGAATTACCGTGAAAAGCAATTTCTTACAACGCGCCATCACAGGTGTGTTATTCGTAGTAGTATTGGTGGGCTGTATCCTATACAGCCCCCTTTCATTCGGTATCCTGTTCACCATTATCGGTGCACTGAGCGTACACGAATTTGGGCACTTGATAAACCAAAGTGGTGAAGTACAAATCAATAAGACGATCACCGCCCTTGGAGGCGCTTATCTCTTCCTGGCCGTAATGGGTTTCTGCCAGTCAACCATCGGAGCGCAGGTATTCCTGCCTTATCTGGCTTTACTGCTCTATCTGATGATTACAGAACTTTATCTGAAAAAGAAGAATCCTATCGGCAATTGGGCTTTTTCTATGCTGAGCCAGCTATACGTGGCACTCCCGTTTGCATTGCTCAATGTATTGGCTTTCCAGTATAGCCCTACAGAAAGCAGTGTGACCTATAACCCTATCCTGCCGCTTTCCATCTTCGTATTTATATGGCTGAGCGATACAGGTGCTTACTGTGTAGGTTCCCTGATTGGCAAGCATCGTCTGTTCGAACGCATTTCCCCTAAGAAATCCTGGGAAGGAAGCATCGGTGGCGGTGTATTCTCTATAGCCTCTTCATTTGTATTTGCACATTACTTCCCATTCATGCCTATTTGGCAATGGGCAGGACTGGCATTGATCGTTGTTATATTCGGCACATGGGGAGACCTGACAGAATCACTGATGAAACGCCAGTTAGGTATTAAAGACTCGGGACATATCCTACCCGGACACGGAGGAATGCTCGACCGCTTCGACAGCGCTTTACTGGCAATCCCCGCGGCAGTGGTCTACCTCTATGTATTGACCTTGTTATAAAATAAAAAAAGCCGGAGGAATTCACATTCATCCGGCTTCACACAAAACACTTTACTCTACTTCAATTGCATCTTTGAGAAATCTAAGTTCGAAGCTTCTTCAGCATTATTCGATTGTTTTTCAAATACTATTTCTACTTCTTTATTCACTTCCGAATTAAGTTTCAGCTTGATACCCTTCATCTCAGGAGTCAATACTTCTTTCAGATTGAAAGATACTAATCCGGCAGCACGGCGTCCACTTACATCACCGTAATTATTATAGCGAAGTTCGAGATGGAGATATCCGTCATCTTCACTCACAGCATCTGCTGTAGCTTCAGCAGGTTGCACCAGACTGATACGATGTTTCGTATCCGGATCATTCGGCAAGTTCTGCATAAAGACAATATTCATATAACCACCACTGACCGTCAGGTCTCCCTTATAAATCAGTACCGGATCATTACCATACTCTTCCTCATTCTCAGCAGTCAACGGTTCCACTACTTTCGTCAGGGCATGCTCAAGACGCAAAATCTTCACAGCATGGTCATATCCTTCATAATTATCATAAATAGGATTGAACACCGTAACCACACGTTGCCCGTCTACCGGCTGATACCAACCCATATCCGTATTGATGGGCCAAAGTGTTCCCCAGGTATCACTCTCCATATAGAAAGCATTCCCCTTTACACGTATAGTAGCCCAGTTCGGATAAGAAAAGTCCCCGATTGAGTATCCGCTGTCGAGATCATCGCATGACTGCAAGGCAGGTAGCACCGCCAGGCACATCATCATAAATAACCAATGTAATTTCTTCATAATTAAAGTCCTCTTGTTTGTTACCGTAATAATTGTTAGTTCATAAAATATCGCATGTTCTGACTATAAAATACGAAAGCCGGGCTATTACTGCACCGGCTTTATCTCTTTTAACAATTTTATAGTCTTTTGAAACCCAAGAGGTTTCATTATGTAAGAAGAATCACTTTCGTAGCAAACGTACCATCTCTTGTGCCGCCCGCTTCGGAGCACCTGCATCACCCAAGCGTGCCGCCATGTATTCATATCCATCAAGCATTCGCTGCCGATAATCTTTATCATATAGAATACGTTCCAGTTCGGCACGTGCTTGTTCAACTGTCATTGTATCAGCTACCAGTTCCTTCACTACTTCACGGTTCGCAATCAGATTTACCAGCGAAAGTACTTCACCGTCAGTATATGGCGGCGCAGGAAAGAGATGACTTTTCCTATCGGCGTATGATAACAAACAGCTTGCGGCACCCGGAATAAAGCAGCCTCCAATGTAGCAGTCCCCGAAGTCACTAACGCCGCCTCAGCTTGTTGTAGCAGGCGGTAGGTCTGACCGAAAAGGATCTTCACCTTCGCATCACCTATATATTCGTGATAATAATCGGGAGAAATACCGGGTGCACCAGCTAAAACCAACTGGTATTCCGGAAAAGCAGAAGCTGCCCGAAGCATATCGGGCAGATTATCCTTTATTTCCTGCTTCCGGCTACCTGCCAGCAAAGCAATGATTGGCTTAGAATCCAAGTTGTTTTCACGAACAAAGCCGTCAAAGGTTTCAGGGTACTCTGCACGGAAGAGGGTCACTTCGTCTACCGTAGGATTACCTACATAATGTATCGGGTAGTGATGTTTGTCTTCAAAGAATTCCACCTCGAACGGTAGAATAGAAAATAATTCATCCACATCCCGTTTGATATTCTTGATACGGTATTCCTTCCAAGCCCATATCTTCGGAGAGATATAGTAATAGACAGGGATATGTGTCTTCGCCCGCAAGAACTTGGCTATACTCAGGTTGAAACCGGGGTAATCCACCAATATCACCACATCGGGCTGCCAGGCAACGATATCTTCCTTGCATCGCTTCATATTGGCAAAGATGGTACGCAAATGCAGCAACACAGGATAAATCCCATATATGCCAACTCCTTATAATGCTTCACCATCGTTCCGCCAACCGCAGCCATCAGGTCTCCCCCGAAGAAGCGGAATTCCGCTTGTGGGTCTTCTACCTTCAAAGCAGCCATCAGGTGAGACGCGTGCAGGTCACCGGAAGCTTCACCGACAATCAAGTAATACTTCATAAAATTAAAATTTTATGAAGTTGAGAGTTGAGAGTTGAGAATTGAGAGTTACTATGCAGCGTCATAATACACCTACCTCTCAATTCTCAACTCTCAATTCTCAACTTCTCTAAAACCAAGATTGTAACTCATCAATAAGATTGTAAGCCGTAACATCCACCGTAGTCGGAGTGATGGCTACATAGCCGTTATCGAGTGCCCAATGGTCGTTCTTCTCATTATCGGGGTCCGTATTCTGGAATTCACCGGTCAGCCAATAATAATGAGTATCGCCACGATGTGCAAAGTTTTCCCATTCATTCGTCCATTGTCCTTTGGATTGCTCACATACTTTGACACCTTTCAGCTCTTTTACATTGGGGAAGTTCACATTGAGACAAGTCAACGGTGGCAGTCCTTTTTCCAGAACCTGACGGGCAATCTCGCGGATATAAGGGCCCGAAGGTTCAAAATCAGGGTTCGGATCGTGACAGCAAAGAGAGTAACCAATAGAGGGAACTCCTTTGAGGCAACCTTCAATTACCACTCCCATCGTACCGGAATAGTGTACATTCACGGCAGAATTATCTCCATGATTGATACCGCCGACTACCAAATCCGGTTTGCGGTCGAGCACTGTATGGAAGGCAAGCTTCACACAGTCTACCGGAGAGCCGGAACATTTGTAAATCGTAAGTCCTACGTCTTTACGTACCAACTGATAATGAATAGGTTCGGTCACTGTCAGCGCACTTGCATTGCCCGAACGCGGTGCATCCGGCGCCATTACTACGATTTCTCCCAACGGACGGAGAAACTTTATCAACTCACTAATACCTTTCGCAATGACTCCATCGTCATTGGATATTAATATCAAAGGTCTCTGATTTTCCATATTTATCCTAATTTTCAGTGCAAAAATAGCAAAAGAGAACCGGATATCAAGCTTCGAAGACTTAATATATTAAATCCATACACTTAATCTATTAATTCCTCTTGGATACTTCCTTCATTCATCATAATCATTCTCTTCTTAATGATGCCCATCATCCCCTCCCGTTGTACTCAACACTATGTTGCGTGCAACATGAGCTTCATTTCCGGCAGCATCCGTACAATAAACCATCAGGTGATAATCTCCCGGAGTAGCATTAGCGGGTATCACGATATCATGATGATGAATATGCGCCGTTCTTTGTTCCGACACATCATATGACCTGTTAAAAGTGAAATCCACGGTAGTCCCCGTAACCCGGGTATCGTGCGAATGATGATCGAAATTATTATGAATCTCTATCTTATACGATTTTAGCATAACATCATCCGATAGCTCCATCTCAAAATGCACACCGTGCTCACTACCTATTGCCAGCACCTGACCTTCGGTGGGTGAATTAAGATCAATTACCGGCTTTGTAGTATCACTAAGCGGATTATCACTATCACTACAAGCCGTAAACAACGACATAACCATCACTAAAAGGGAAAGAATCATCGGGAAATAAAATTTTGTTTTCATTTGAATCGTTTTTTAAAAGGTACTTTAATTAATAATTGAAAGTTTCGTCCCGGTTCAGGGATCTCCACTTTGCGGTAAAAACTGAGATGATTGTAATAACGCGTATTGAATATGTTCCGGACGGTCAGAGTGACCTCCACCTTATTTCCGGCAACAGGTAAATCAAGAGAGCCACCTATATGGAAAAGGTTCGCACCCGGAGTACGCTCTTCGTTACGGTCCACCCGATTTTGACGGGCTATATTTTGCCATTCGGCATACAGCATATAACGTTTCTTCTGCCAGGTCAGCGTATTGTGCAAAGTGGCAGGCGGAGAAAAGCTCAAAGGAATATGTTCATCACAATTATAGGTATAGACATACTCACCGGATATGCGATAACTGAAAGCAGAAGAAATACGAACCTCTGCACCTGCCTCCGCTCCTGCAAACAATGCCTCCGTCTGCGTATATCGATAAATCTGTCCTGTATGGGGTAATACGGACCATTCCCCCGTAGGGCGCAGAAAGATATAATTGCTGAACCAGTTGACGAACGGAGAAACATACAGGGACAATCGTCCGTACTTCAACTGATAAGAAGCATCCATTTGCCAGCCTTGCTCGGAAGAAAGTGTGGCGTCCCCTTGTTCATGGCGGAATGTACCATGATGTACCCCGTTCGAAGCCAGCTCATTCGCACCCGGCAGACGGAAGCTCCGCCCAACGTTTACCTTCAACTGATGCCGTACAGAAGGTGTCCACACCACTCCCAGTGACAGAGAATAGTCTCCGAAGTTTCTGTTTACACGACGGCTGTTCCAACGGTAGGATTCCACCTGTTCATCACTATAGCCCTGCTCTTGCAGATAAGTTGCCAGATACGGATCATCGTGGGCAAAAACACGCATACGCCCATAATCATACCGTATGCCTCCACTAACAGCAAGTACATTGTGCGGACGATACGTTGTAAGCCAGGATACCCCGGTAGTGAAACGCTCATATTCCGGCAGCAGAAAAGAATAGCCTGAAATTGTGTTTCTCTGAAACTGAGAATCCCATCCCATCCGATGTTCCCAGGAAGAAGAACCGATAAGCCGCCCTTTCGCAGAAAAGCTGAAAGTATTCAGATTAAACCCCAGTTCCTTATCCGGATTTGTTTCCGGCAAAGGCTGGCTGCCGTAATGGGTATGGAATGCACTCCATTCTTCACGATGATTATTCTGATACCCCATATCACCCGACAGGATAAACTTCTCCCAGGCATATTGCTGATGAGTAGTCACTTTCAAATGGTTCACTTTACTATAGGGAAGCTCTATGTTCCGGCTATCACCGTCATCTTCCAGACGCGACACATCGGGAATTCCATGTGCACCGGGAAAGAAACCTGTCTTCTGAAATACATTGGACACGGCATAATTCGACTTATACCCTTTCTTTTGGTATTGGGTAAAGAAATTGATATTACGCTCCCACCCTGCCGTATTCTTCAGCCGACGACCATGGACCGGCATCTTCTGAGTCAGGTAGATTATCGTATCCGCCGGGATACGGTAATCCCCGAATCGCTGTTCGGAATAACGTACCTTCGTATACCAGGCATTCTTTTTGATGCCCAACATCAGCGAAGCGCCGAAAGTCTCGTTGACAGACTTTCCCAGAAGCGTTACATCACCAAACAGCATATTCTCTGCCGGAACCTGTACGGGAGCAATGTCAATCACTCCGCCCATGGCATCGCTGCCATAAAGCAACGAAGCAGGGCCTTTCATCACATTCACGGCATCTACATTGAAAGCATCGAGTTCCAGACCATGATCTGCTCCCCACTGCTGCCCTTCTTGTTTGATACCATTCTCCAATACGGCAACCCGGTTAAAGCCCATTCCCCGGATCATCGGTTTAGAAAATCCCGAACCGATATCCATAGCTTGCACGCCCGGAATATTCTCCATCGCCTGCATAAAGTTACCTGTAAAATGTTTCCGCAAGAAATCCCGGTCAGCCACTTCAAGGGTAAGTGCAGTCTTCTTATTCTGAAGTTGTTGGTAAGTTTCCGCCACCACTACTTCAGACAAAGCTACATTACGGACTGAATCGGATTCTTGCGCATGGGCGGAAAGAGCTGTACACAACACCCCTAACACGCCCGGAATAATTCCTATACGCATTGATTACAATCTTTTAGAATAAAACAATGAGAGGCAGGCTGTCAAGAAAGCCCGTCTCCACACGAGAACCACTATGTAATCAAGCTGTGGGAGGTGCGCGCAGGTGATGTGAATAAGACAGTGCATAAACTATCTCATCCTGGTGAACAACCTGCTCAAAAGGTATGGGCGTTAAGATACAATGGAAGTCAACAAATTGCGCTTCCGTGAAAAGGGAAAGAGAGAAGTGACAAATAGCACAATCATCGGGCGAATGACGCGGATGATCGGCATGAGAACAAGAAGCAGCATGTTCTTCCTCGTGATGGTGAAAGGCTTTCACCATGAAGAACGGCATAAGTGCCATCATCAGCACCCACGCTATAACTACCCTCTTCTTTCTGCTGTTATTCACTTCTTTAATTGACAAGTATTTGAATAGGCTGCGAAGATATGTATCTCAGACTAAAAACGCAAACTCTGGTACTTAATATGTGTTACCGCTCCGGCTTTTACCGATATATAGGTATAGCCAATATTTTTGTAATCCTTTCACTATTTTGAATAAGCTCTTGATTTTAACTTATAATCTGTTTCATCAGTTCTTGATTCATCTTCTTTGCTTGTTTTTATACGCGCAAACAAATATAGGATTCTTGTTTCGTATATGATACAAAAACCCTATATTTTTATATACAACACAAACAGCTGGCCATCATGAATTATCTAAAACTCATCTTCTGCAAAATAAAACACAATGTTCCCGTCGTAATCAATGAAACCATCGTATTTTTTCAGTTTCACATGAATGACTTTCTCTGTACGATGCTCCACATCTATACTTTCTCCCCAATCAGAGCTAAAGCGAAGCACTTTCCCTATAGGACTCAGCAGGAAAGGCAAAGAAGCTCCCGGACTACCCGGCCAAGTGGAATAGCCATTGATAAACTCAATAGGTTCGCCATTCCGCCTGGCCGGATCCAATCTTTTATTGTCCAACCGCGACCTGACTACATTAAAGTTCTCGTCAACAATATCCATACACGATTTGCCATTGCATTGTGCGTAGGCATATCCCAAATAAAAATTGCGGATGTCCTTAAACTCGGGACTTATCACCGTTCCGGTTTTATCAATCATCACCACTCCGCCTTCTCTCTTTGCAACAGAAGCCTTCCCTTCACGAAATGGATAAGGCTCTTTGCTGAATTTAGCAGGAATCACCATATTGCCCGATACGTCAATAAATCCCCAGCGTCCGCCATTCTCGGACACTTTTACAGCAGCCAGGCCTTCACTGAAATCTTGTACCTTCAAATAGGTAGCCGGGCAAACGATCTTACCAGCCTTATTGAAAAATCCGTAACGCCTTTTATCCATGTCATAGAAAGCCGCCAAACCATCGGAGAAGGGACGCGCCTCTTCCGGGCATTGAGCCCCTACAGTCAGCATCGTTTGAGCAAGAGCCGGGAATACCTCACGACCTTGTCTATCAATATAGGTACACTTGGAGTATCGGTCATTCACCGTCTTTATAATCAAGGCATAACCATCTTTATTGAAAGGAGCAGAATCTATAATTTTCGCATTAAGCTTTATAGCCCGCCCCTGCTTATTAATTACATACCAAGTCTCAGTACGCCCCCACATATCACGACCGGACTTGCATACCAGGCAAGCTCCACCACCGAATTTAGGATAACCGAAACTTTTATAACTCCATTGGTAATCAATCACCTTATTTCCCTGCTCGTCTATGAAGCCCCACAAATAGGTTTCCTCGTTCTTCACGGCAAGCAGACCATCATGAAAGGCGTAGTTGGTATCATACCTGTTTATTATCACTCTTTTAGCATTCTCCCCTATCCTGATAGGAGTAAACTGGGCAGCAGCAGGCAAAGCCATGACTACTGCCAAACATATTGTTATCAAACTTTTTTTCATCTTCTTATGACAATCTGAAATTAACAGGAACCGTATATTTCACTCTGACGGGTTTGCCTTTCTGCTTTCCCGGT
>ERZ791618.803-NODE-803-length-13146-cov-2.286609_pt1 | contig 13146 bp, 9 predicted proteins | sample MGYA00510059_ERZ791618 | MGnify/ENA primary metagenome ERZ791618 (study PRJEB30046, sample SAMN00715159) | human gut metagenome | study: EMG produced TPA metagenomics assembly of the A metagenome-wide association study of gut microbiota in type 2...
GTCGCTATGAATCATAAATCATAAAACATAAATAAGATGGGTATATTTGCCAAACTATTTAAAAAGAATTCCGAGGGTACTTCCTCCAAAAACGTGGAAGATTTCGTGTCACTGACACGCGTTTATTTCCAGTCCGTAATTGCCGCTAATCTAGGCATTACGAACATTCGTTTCGTGCCGGATGTAGCCAACTTCAAACGCCTGTTCAAAATACCGACTCAGGGCGGACGACTGGGACAAGCCGAAAAGACTGCTTCACGCAAAATGCTGATGCAGGACTATGGACTGAGTGAAAACTTCTTCAAGGAAATTGACGCTTCCGTAAAAAAGCATTGCCGCACGCAGAATGATGTGCAGGCATACTTGTTTATGTATCAAGGCTTCTCACAAGACCTGATGATGTTGATGGGTAACTTGATGCAATGGAAGTTTCGCGTGCCCTCTGTTTTTAAAGGTGCACTGCGCAGTATGACCGAAAAGACCGTACATGACGTCTGCACCAAAACCGTATGGAAAAAGGACGATGTACATAAGACGGCTATGGCAGTCCGCCAATACAAAGAGCGTCTGGGATACTCCGAGCAGTGGATGACAGAATACGTGTACAACGTTGTATTACTGGCTAAAAAAGAACCGAAAAACAAAGCCACGGAAGAGAAATAAGTTTGAAATATCTATCAGACAAAAACTGTTATCAAAAGAAAAAGTTTTCTAAAGAAACAATCAATAGAAAGGGCGAGAAATGATTTCCTCGCCTTTTTTTGTTATTTTTATGCAACTTTTTTGCTCGAAGGAGCAACAACACTTTATGCAAAGAGATTGTTGTAAGATATAGCGGGCTTTATCCGCTAAGCTACAGACTACAAGCTATCAGTGACAAACTATTGCACTGGGTAAGTTAAAAAACTCTGATAAGTTGATAGTTCAAAACCTATTAGTTCAAGTAATCTGATTATTCAGAAGATTTCATAATTCAGAAGATTTGAGAATTCAAATAGCTTGATTTAGGCTCAATAAGTCAGGCAGCCTGAAAGGCTTTCATTATATAGCGTAGGGCATCGCCCTACGGATTGAATTACCTGTCTCTGAGCCCTGAAAGGGCGAAATAAAGGCAACTAACTCGATTTCGCCCTTTCAGGGCTTATTGAGAAATATATACTATTTACGTAGGGCGATGCCCTACGCTATATAATAGAAGCCTTTCAGGCTATCAGAGTTATCTGTAGCTTATAATTTGTAACTCGTAGTTTATAGCTTGCAGTTCGCAGCTCGCAACTATTTCAGTATTAATCATTAAAAAAATAACCGCTTATGAAACAAAAGAAAATGCTTGCACTCACTTTATCCCAGTTGAAGCAACTTTATCGAAATGAACTTCCCGAAATTGTACGCATCGCCGAACAGAGCGACGGTACGGAAAGCTTCAAGCAAAGCATTTCGGAATTCATTACCAACCAGGCTGATACGGAAAGTGAAGTTGTCAGGCAAATTCGACTTCTGATTGAATATGACGGCCAGGAAGTCCATGAACTTTCTACCGATGAACAAATGATTGTTTCTACCCTGTCACTTCTATACGCGTTTCTTACCGGAAACCTGGAAGAAGATGTGGAAACAGACGTGTTCCTGGATATTTTCCAGCAATTCAAACGCTTACAGCATCCTGCTGCCCCACTCCCCGCACCCCAACGCGTCAAAGCGTGGACCGAGCGTTGGCCCAGCGGACTGGACGAAGACGTACAACTGATCCATGCCAAAAATAAAGAGCGTATTCTGCACGCATTGATACAGAAGATAGAGCACCGTACCGCTGTTTCCCGCTACCACTTTGAAGAGGGCATCAGCTACGAAGAGAAATACCGTCTTGTCAGCGAATGGTGGAATGACTTCCGTTTCCATCTGGCCATGGCTGCCAAAAGCCCTACGGAACTGAATCGCTTTCTGGGCAATTCACTTTCTGCCGAAACCATGTATCTGTTATCTCGTGCTCGCAAGAAAGGAATGCCTTTCTTCGTTACGCCTTACTATCTGCACTTGTTAAATCCCGGCAGCACAGGGTACAACGATGAATCTCTGCGCAGCTACATCCTCTACTCCCCGCAACTGGTGGAAACTTACGGGCAAATCCGCGCCTGGGAACGTGAAGACATAGTAGAAGCCGGAAAACCCAATGCTGCCGGCTGGCTCCTGCCCGACGGACACAATATTCACCGTCGTTATCCGGAAGTAGCCATCCTCATTCCCGACACCATGGGACGCGCTTGTGGCGGGCTTTGTGCTTCATGCCAGCGTATGTATGACTTCCAGAGCAAACGACTCAATTTTGAGTTTGACTCCCTACGTCCTAAAGAAACATGGGAGAAGAAATTACGCCGTCTGATGACTTACTTCGAGGAAGATACCCAATTGCGTGACATCCTCATCACAGGTGGAGATGCCCTCATGAGTCAGAACAAGACGCTGAACACAATTCTGGAAGCCGTTTACCGTATGGCTGCCCGTAAACGGAAAGCCAATCAGGAACGCCCGGAAGGAGAAAAGTATGCCGAATTACAGCGTATCCGCCTCGGATCGCGTTTGCCAGCTTATCTGCCAATGCGTATCAACAATGAATTGGTAGAAATTCTGCGAACTTTCAAGGAGAAAGCATCCGTCATCGGTATCCGTCAGTTCATTATTCAAACGCATTTCCAAACGCCACTGGAGGTTACTCCCGAGGCAAAGGAAGGTATTCGCAAATTATTATCGGCAGGCTGGCTGATTACCAACCAACTTGTGTATAACGTAGCTGCCTCACGTCGGGGACATACCACCCGCCTACGTCAGGTACTTAACGAACTGGGAGTTGTCTGTTACTATACATTCTCCGTAAAAGGTTTCGAAGAAAACAACGCAGTCTTTACGCCAAACAGCCGTTCCATGCAGGAACAGCAAGAAGAAAAGCGTTTCGGCAAACTGAATAAAGAAGATGCCTTCAACCTGTCTGCATCGCTCGAAACCGCACTTGATCCTGCATCCTGTATCCGCCACTTCCTGAAGATACATCATCTTCCGTTTCTTGCCACAGACCGCAGCGTATTGAACCTACCCGCCATTGGCAAGAGCATGACGTTCAATCTGGTGGGAATGACCGAAGACGGAAAGCGCATCCTTCGTTTCGACCACGACGGAACACGTCGTCACAGCCCGATAATCAATCAGCTCGGACAGGTATATATCGTAGAGAATAAGTCCATAGCCGCGTACCTGCGACAACTGCGTGCCATGGGAGAAGATGTGGAAGACTACGCAAGTATCTGGAATTATACGGAAGGCAAAACCGAATCACGGTTCAGCCTGTACGAATATCCGGACTTCCCTTTCCGCATCACAGAAAAGATGAGTAATTTGGAAATAGCAGAGTAACTTCCGGAAATAATCTATACTTTTGCATAAGAAAATCACAGAGTCGTCTGAGAAGTCTGAATCATATTCCGGGCTTTTCAGACATTTTTTATCCTAAAAATAGTAAGTATGGAAATCGAACGGCACCCTTTAGAACCCTTTCTTCCTGCTAACGCCCGTTTGCTGATGCTGGGAAGTTTTCCACCTCAAAAGAAAAGGTGGTCGATGGAGTTTTATTACCCGAACTGGAACAATGATATGTGGCGGATTGTAGGACTCCTGTTTTTCAATGATAAAAACCATTTTCTGAACGAAGCGGCAAAAGCTTTCGACAAAGATTGCATTATTCCTTTCCTGCAAGAAAAAGGCATTGCCCTATTTGATACAGCTACCGCCATACGACGGTTGCAGGACAATGCATCCGACAAATTTCTGGAAGTTGTAGAACCTACGGATATCGAGGGTATGCTCCGTCGCTTACCGGAATGTAAAGCCATAGTTACCACAGGTGAAAAAGCAACAGAAACTTTATGCGAACAGTTCTCTCTTGAAAAGCCGAAAGTGGGAGATTTTACAGAGTTTATTTTGGATGGCAGACCTATGCGACTCTATCGGATGCCCTCTTCTTCGCGCGCTTATCCGCTTGCTTTAGAAAAAAAAGCAGCAGCCACCGCATTATGTATCAGGACTTACAGATGTTATAAGACGAGAGAGCGTTAAAATAATCGCTCATCCCTCTTGCATATTTAAAAGTTTACATTACCTTTGCAGCCGCAAACACGGGAGTAGCTCAGTTGGTAGAGCACTGGTCTCCAAAACCAGGTGTCGGGAGTTCGAGCCTCTCCTCCCGTGCAGAGTTAAATAGCTATAAGTTAACAACTTATGGCTATTTATCGTTTATAGGTCGGACAAATGCCGGACACAAAATTTCAGAATGTCAAACCAAACTACGTCTTCAAAATTGAAAGAACGTAGAAAAAAATGTCTTCAACAACCAAAAGAAAAGGCGCTTCTATTAGTGATATCATCACTTACACCCTTCCCAAACTACACACAGGCAAGAATTGGTATATTGACTTTAAAGCATACGATCCGCTGGAGCAAAGTATGAAGAGAAAAAAGTATATGTTGGATGGAATCGACAAAGTTTCCGAGCGCAAAAAGAGAGCAACCGAAGTCATTACTAACCTCACTAACCGTCTTCGAACCGGATGGAATCCGTGGGCGGATACCAGCAACTCACGCCAATACACACCTTTTATAGATATTATCAAATTGTATTATAAATATTTGGAAAAGCTCTGTTCAACTAAAGCCATTAAAGAAAACACTCTCCTGGACTACAAAAAGAGAACTAAAATACTTGCCGAATACAATGAAAAGAGAATCCCAACAATCATTTATATCTACCAATTCGATCAGACCTTCGTTAGTGATTTCTTAGATTATATCCTCATTGACCGGGATGCATCCGCTCGGACACGAAATAACTACAGAATATGGCTTTCCTCTTTTTGTTCTTGGTTAACCGAGAAACAGTACATTGACCATAATCCGGTAGAAAAAATTAAATCCCTTACTGCTGACAGCAAGAAACGTGATGCGCTATCTGCTAAGGATTTGAATAAGTTAAATAAATACCTGAAGGGACAAAACCCCTATTTCCTACTCCTTTGCCAATTTGAATATTACACTTTCATCCGGCCAGATGAACTAACTAACATCAAACTGAAAGACATATCTCTGAAGGAACAAAAGGTATTTGTTAATTCTGCAATTTCCAAGAACCGCAAAGATGGCATGGTAGGTTTGAATGACGAACTTATAAAGTCTATGATCGATCTCAATATCTTCAACTATCATGACGACTGCTATCTTTTCGGTCCCAAATTCAAACCCTCCGACCAAAAAGCCAGTACGAAAATTTATCGAAGCTATTTCAATAAAGTACGTGCAGAACTGAAGTTTCCCTCAACTTATCAATTCTACTCATTGAAAGACTCCGGTATTCGCGATCTTGCAAATGCCGAAGGCATTGTCATTGCACGTGATCAGGCACGGCATGCAGATGTATCAACTACTAATAAATATCTGAAAGGAGAACATATGACTGTACACGAGGAAACAAAACATTTTGAAGGGAATCTATAAGCCCAGAGGTACAACACTTCACAACAGTTGTAGAAAATGTTATATCTTAATCTTTATTCTACCCTATAAAAAGTCCCCTTCAATACCTTATTCAGTCCATTCACATCTATTTCCACCTCAATCTTCTCGCATAGATACCGTTTATTACCTATAAGAAATACCTTATTCACATCTGGCAAACGGTTAGCTTGAAAGTTGATGGTATAGGGAATATTGGAATGGAATATCTTCAGGATAGAGAGTCGATGACCAATGCTGTCTGGGCAGAGGTCGTTTAAACTAAGGGAATAAGGCAGGAAGTCCGTAAGTTGTGCGGCAGTCTTCTGCTGATAATCAGTAAAGGGATAAGCATGACTGTAAGACTTGGTTTGTCCGTTAGAGGTCACGTTCTGCCGGTTGAACTTTCCGGTATTGAAAGCTATCTCCATACAGTCATTCTTTTGTTGCTTATCCGGTAACTCAACATCGCCGCTAATGGCTTCTTGGATATTAAATGCTTCTCCCTGAGGACTGATTACCCAATCCGGATTATAATTTTTGCGGTAATAGCTGATTAAGGGAATATTCAAAACTAAGCTGGTATCTGTTCTCACCACATCAAAATTATGCTCCAGTCGTTTCCATGTACCACGATCATATTGTACAATCTTGACAGGAACTATCTTTAGTTCGGCATCCGTATCGTAAGACTCCGGATCACGAATGAGGTCGGCATAGAGATTGACTTCACGCAGCGTGTCTGTCTCATTCTCATTGTAGTTGATGTAGTAACGTTTACCTACGACAAATATCACTCTTTTCCGTTCTTCCTTATCCATACTGTCGTAGGCGTTTTTCATATCTTGGTAGTTGGCATATTCTACTTTTTTAGCAGCCTCCAGCAGATACCGATCCAGTCGTAAGTAGCCGTCATCGGAGGTTGAAGGAAGATCATAACCGACATTGCCGGAGGTTACATCCTTATCGCTCTTCTCCTCGTCTATCTCGACGGCATATTCGCGCAACAATGCAGCGTGGTTGATGATTTCCTTATCGGGATTGGAAAAGTAATTATTCAATTCGACAAAGCGTACCACTTTGGCATATTCGTCTACAACAGTAATGATACCTAAAAATTTCTCCAATTCGTCAAAGAATTCAGAAACCGTCCAGTGTGGCAATGCTGTTTCAACGCGGAATGAGTTTACCGCACTGCATATATAGATATTCCGCAAGAAACTGTTATCAAAGAAAGTGGTATCAAAGGTGTATCCGAAATATTCAACCAGCTTTTTGATGACCGTAAGCAGGTAGGGCTGGAAGCTTCCTACAAACATGTTAGAACCGGGATTAAAATTGGTTGTGCCCTCTTCATACGTAACTCTATTGACCAAATTCTCCTCTTTTGCTTCTTGATAAAATACCGGGAGAAAAACCCCGTCCACTTCATCTACTGAGCCGTAGGCTGCCTTCATTTCTGATTCCGGTAAGAAGAATTGAAAGATTCCTGGCTGCGGAGGCATATAAGGACCTCCCAGTTCTAACTCATCAATATAGATATCATCATTCGTCAGAAGATTAAACTCTGCATTACCAGATACAAGCTGCACTTTAACCAGTCTGTCCTCTACTGACAACAAAACTGCACTGCCATAAAGTAGGCACTTGGCATCCACGATGAGCATAGCCGGAAGAATTGTCTTTCTCTTCGTCACATCCAGTCTATTAATATGTTTAAATATAGTATAATTAGCTGCCATTGGAAGTTCAATATCCAACGAATAATTAGAACTGCGAGTGAAATAAGGATTCTCGGAAGTGAATGTAATGCTGCTCCCTTCAGGAAGAACAGCCAATTGTCCGTCGATATATAATTCGGTCATTGCTTATTGCGTGATTTATTGTTATTTAATCTATTGTACTCTTTTTGCGCTTGGTTGATGCCCCCTTTACCTGTTAAATAGGTCTCAGCAACTATACGTTTTTCAAATCTCTTCTTCACTGTCTGCATTACAGTAGTACATTCAGCAATCAATTGCTTTATCTCCGGATCAGTCGTTTGAATAACTTCGACGACAGCCGCTTGATTCTGTCCGCCATTCCGGAGTACGCTGGATACATCTTGACTGGTAAGCTTACCAACTGTATTATTCTTTTGTGCAGTATCAATCAATTTCAGAACCGGAAGAATCTCCGGATTCGCAACGGCAAAGCGATTTGCGACGAACTCATTACTATGCACAATGCCTTGTGGTTTATCCCATTCACCCGGACTTGTGAAACCACCAGTATAGAAATTGCCAATAGCAGATTTGGCGGTTTCAAATGCTGCTGTAATCAAAGCTATTTCCCCAGCCGCTTTAACAAGTCCCCAAAAGCCTAATTCACCAAGATTGGCAATTGTTCTTTGAGCAACTTTTAGGATCATAAATTTCTCTAATGCATCCAAAGATGCTTTCAACATTTCTTTTAGGAAATCTTTAAAAGTAACTTCTGAATCAGTTAAGACATCAGCAATCGCATTCCCATAATCAGTAGCTAATCCCTCCAAGACATTGTACATTTGCTGTTCTTTATTTTTCTTTTGTTCAGCAGCTTTCTTTTCAGCATTCAAGTCTTCTTGTCTCTTTTTATCACGTATCTTGTTTTTCTGCTCTTCACTATATTCTGTACTATTCAATATATCATCGTAATATTTATCTTGGATTCGTTTTAACTCCTGATAATAGTTCTCTTCAGATGTCTTGTTCTGATAATGGTACATCGTAGCATCTTCTATTTCTAATTGATATTGGCGTTCACGGGCAGAAAACGCCTGTTCTGAATTTTCCTTTCTTTTCTTTTCAGTTTCCTGTTGGCGCTTCTCCTCTTTTTTCTCAAGCTCATCCCGCATCTTTATCTCCATATCAAGAAGCTGATTATTGATTTTCTGCCGCTCAGAAGGTTCAAGCCCGGCAACAGATAATTTGTCCTGAAGCAATTGCATTTCAGCATCCTGCATTTCTTTATGATAATCTTCTTGAGACATACGAGAATCTGATAAATATCTATTTTTTATCTCTGTGATACGTTTGTAATAATCTGCTTCAACTTTGGTAAACTTATTATCATCCTTCGTACAAGTACAGGGATTATTTCCACATCTGGGACATTTCTTCTTATCATCGTCATTTTGATCATCAGTATTATTAGTGGCTGTATCAATCTCAACCTTTGCTTCTATCTTTTCCTCCAAGAACGATTTAAGTTGTTCCCTTTGCTTTCCCAATTCTTCAATATCATTATTAAGTTTCTCACCAGCATCTTCAACCCCTCCCCAAGTCAACATGCTACCTATATTACGAGGAAGGGACTTCACTGCACCCCAGAATGTATCTCTTTCCTCCAAATATTTATTCTGCTTACGACGTAATTCATCTAATTGTTTATCAGTATCTGTTAAACGAGACTTAGCTGATTCTATTTCAGCCAATGTCAACAAACTTTTCACATAATTATCTACAGCTACTCTCGCATTATCCGTTCCAATTGTTTCAAGATTCAGTGCTCCCAGATATTCCGGAGAAATCTCATTTAATTGTTTTATAGCCCTCAGCCTCTCTTCTTTAGATTTAGTTTCATCCTTGGCCACTTTATACAAAGCTTTTACCTCTGTTTTTTCTGCTGCAATATTCGCAGCTGCATCACCTTGGATTTCATTCAGAAGTACCTGTGCACGCTGCGCTTCTGATGCCCTACGAGTAAATAAGTATAATGCACCTGCAACTCCAACTATCAACGTAGCAATCGCTCCAAATGGATTCATTTTTAAAATCATGAAAAATGCTTGCATTGCTAACTTGGCTTGACTCGTCTTACCTGTTAGTGCTGATGTCGCTGCTATATACAACCATGTTGATGCAGTAATGGCTTTATCCCAAAACTCTTTCAACTTTTGAATTACAATGTATTGTCCAGTTTCAGCTTTCACCTTATTCAACCAAAACCATTGTAACTTATTTGCTGCTGTATAAGATGCAACAACAATTATGGCATAAGCCAATACTTTACCATATTTTTGAAGCCAATCAATTAATTCCGGCGCAGCCTTTATCAATTTTGTCGTCCATCCAGTCAAGGCAGACAACGATGGATTAAGCTTTTCCATCAGTATGATACCAGCTTCTTTAATTTGATTAATGTATTGCGCTCTTTTTGCTTTTGCAGTATCAGAATTTATGGCAGCCTGCTCCATTGCAACACTTGTGCCAGTAACAGCCTGCGTATATTCTCTTACTTTCTCTGTATTTTGAGTCAAAATCATAGCAGTTACCATTCCTTCATCACCAAAAAGTTTTTTTAGTAATGTAGTTCCACCACCGACCGTTTGACTCTCAGCTTCTTCAACCTTTTTGTTTAAATTTTCAAGAGCTACAGACAAACCGACAACCTTTGGATTTGTATCAATAGCCCCTGTAGAAAGACGGGTAAAAAAAGTTTTGAGTCCTGTCCCAGCAATCTCATTTTTCATACCTTTTTCACCTAACATTTCAATAGTACCAACCAATTCTTCCAATGAGATATTGGATGAAGCAGCAATAGTACCCGCTTTTAAGATGGCAGCTGTTTGTTGTTCTACATTGGACGCTCCAAACTTAGATCCTGCGGCCAATACATTAACATATCTTGCCGCTTGATCAGCGCCAGCACCATATTGATTAAGGGCAGTTGTAGTTGCTTCTACTGATTTGGCCAATTCCATTTTTGATGCCGCAGACAAACGCATAGTTTCAACGGTTACTGCATTCAGAGCCTCCTTATCATTTAACAATTCGGGTTTATTGGAACCAACCAACATGTAAGCTTCAAGAATATCTCTACTGGATTGTGTTACCCGCAAACCCGTCTTGTCCATCGCAGTAGATAATATCTCAGCCTGACGTGTCAGCCATTTGATAGAGTTATCATCCAGCCCAGTCAGCGCCTTTAAGTTTGCCGCAGAATCTTCTTTGTCGTCCCGATTATTCCTCAATTTAGAAAGAGCAAAAGAAACTCCTGTTATTGCGGCAGCGCCTGAAGCAAGCAAACCTCCCCATTTGGAAAATCCATTATTAAACCGGGTTAACCAACTTTGCGTTTCTTGAACCTCAGCATTAATTTTCCGCAATTCAGCATTAACCAGTTTGAGACGTTCCTGATACATTTTCCATTCAGCAGAACCGCGTTTTATGTGTCCGGAGTTCAATTTTGCATTGATATCTTTCAAGAGTTGACGTAACTCTTTAGGACCAGCCAGAGACAGATTCTGCATTGCAAAATCAATATTCTTTGCATTAGTCCGCATTGTCTTCAGCTCAGCATTGGTTTTCTTCAGTTCGGCCTCCAGCTTTTTGATCTGCTTCGTGTCACCTGCCTTATATGCTTCTGCCAGTCGCCCTTTCAATGAATTGGCATAACCTTCCAAATCACGAAGTTCCTGTTTTGCTTGCTGTCCGTTTACCTGTACCTCTACGGTAGCTCTTTCATTAATAGCCATATACTTTGTTTTTTCCAAAAGTAGATGGCTATTGATAAAAGAGAAAAGACACAAAAAAGCCCCGGCAATTCTGCCGAGGCCCTACTTATCAAAAGATAAGTATCACTTCTACAACAACAAAGGTACTACTCTTCTACCATTGCCACAAGTTAAAAGTAACACCAGCACCAACATACCAACCTGTAGGATATCCATATCCTACCTGTAGTCCAATACCCCACCTTTTCCGTTTTACTTTTTCCTTCAAATAAAATCCCTTTGAGAATATATGGAAACTGTCTAAAACCGGACAATATCCCGATACCCAAGCTTCAAAGTCCTTTTCCTTATAATACTTTTGAGTAATAGGAATAATAACCTCTGCACTATCTTGCCCCGTAGTGTCCGGTAATTCCTTTAAAGTGGTATCTGGTAATACAGGCAATTTCACAATCTCATAACGGATAATGACACTATCACGAGGTATTACTGTATCATATCGGATAGTATCATAGAAAGGGATTGTGTCATAATATGGTATTTGATCAGCCTTTTCGTTTACTCCACACCGATAAAGTAGAACTACAATCAATACCAATACTAATATCCACGGTAGCACTTTCATAGCAAATCCCATCCTTTATATATATCCTCCATCACAGCGGGAACGGTATTTTCAACCAAAGAGATCGCAGCTGCGAAAGCGCACATGGTGGACTTATCATTAACATCAGGTACACAACTGGTAGGAACTTGCATTTCTTTGCATACTCGAATTATATATCCTGAAGTATTGTTCTCCACAGGTGGCGCCCAGCGATTAATGAAGTCCGCTATCGTCTGGCAACCATGTCGATGCCGATAATTTTGGAGCGTCCGGATTAACGCACGGTAGCCCCATTTCATTTCCGTAAACTGAAAGAATGATTTATCTTCCTGTTTCTCCCTCAATCCCTGCCATTTATCCTTGGTAATACGGATATTGCCGGGATTACAATTTCTCAATCCTCTTGGTACACTCATTTCTTCTCCTCCTCTTTTATAAAACCTATTCTGCGACGTGGTGGAATACGCCGATGACATTCATTATCCGGCATTTCACATCTATTATATTCCGCGTCTTTTAACTGCAATTCAATTCCATGTCTTTTATGAATTTCATCCAATTTAGCTTGTTGCTCGTGCCTAAGTTCTATATAAAGAGCATCAATCTTCGTATCACGTTGAGCAATACGATCTTCCAGCCAAGCTATTTGTTTCCGTTCATTTTCATTTTCCGCAGCATCGGCAGCAGCATCCTCTTTACGGGCATTCGTTTTTCGACTTGTCCAAAAAGTAATACCCCATCTTACTGCTTCCCACCCACCTAAAGCAGCAATCAGAGCTAACCATTCATTTAATCCCATATTCTTGACATCTTTTAATTATTAATACTACCTTTGCTACATATTGATTGTAATAATCAATATTGTTTGTCGTTATTCCCGCCCGGCCAGTGATGGTAGGGCGGGATTATTATATTTCTTCGATTTCAACGATATTCAGAGGGCATGCAAAATAGCCCGATTCTGCAACATCTTCGATACCCCACAACAAGCGGAAGTTACCAGATACAGGAACAGTAATCTCTTGCTCCAGCCAATCCGTTAAGTTATTCTTCGAGGTGTAACCTGATGGAATGGATACTTCTGTTGTATTTTCATCTATGACAAGCCGAATCTTCATATAAGCAGCCGGATCACGTGCAGTAATGGACGAACAGAAGAACCGCAAATTATACCTGCCCGGTGCTATATTTACCGTACAGTCTCTAAAAGCTGTCGAACTGGTCGTTACAATAATATTGCGTTCCAAAATCTCATCCGGATAAATACCGGAATTATCTCCTGTAATAGCACCTTTGGAACCTTCAACCATTGATGAAGAAGTGTTTGACATCGAATCATTCTTAGCCATAGTTCCCGCTACAGCACCATCCTTCCAATAGAACGTAGGATTGCCGTAATATGCTTGCCGGGTTAATTTATTCGCTTCATCAAATACCTGGTTCTGGTTACCTAATAACGCTTTCGTCCAACCAAATGAGATAACGGCTTTATGGGCTTCCGCTGTAACAGTAATGGTTGCACTCTTAATAT
>ERZ791618.809-NODE-809-length-13080-cov-1.826564_pt1 | contig 13080 bp, 12 predicted proteins | sample MGYA00510059_ERZ791618 | MGnify/ENA primary metagenome ERZ791618 (study PRJEB30046, sample SAMN00715159) | human gut metagenome | study: EMG produced TPA metagenomics assembly of the A metagenome-wide association study of gut microbiota in type 2...
GTTTAGTAGTAAACGCAAATGCTCAACTCCGGGTTCTTTCAAATGGACGAGTACAAGCAGGCCTTTTAAAAGACAATAATGAGGATTTAGGAAATGTAACCTCAATGCAGATATATGGTCGGATAGGGGATGCACGCGCAGGTTCGAAATTAACATTTGGTGATTTTGGACAATATGCGAATCAAGGTTGGAATGTGTTTGCTGGAGAATATGGAACCACGGATACGGATCAACTTTGGCTGCATGGGAAATTGGGTATTTATATGACTACAAATGGTTATGCTAACAATGTCGTGGCGTATTACAATCCGGCTAGTAATACTAATTTCGTGTTCAATACGAATCTTCGTGTGAATGGAGTGAATATAACTTCAGACGCTCGCTTGAAGGAAAATGTAGAGTCGCTGCAAAATCCATTAGCTCTTTTAGAGCAAGTGAATGGGGTCTCTTATTCATACAACCTCTCTACACTTGAGGAGAATAGGGAGCAGGATGAGTCTAAGTTCTCTGCCACATTGGATAATGGGATATCGGGAAGTTCCTCCGATTCAGAGGAGATTATGGATGCCGCTACTATCGCAAAGATAAATAGAGACAAACAAATCCAAGCAGAGATAGATCGAAGAGAGGCAGCGGAGGCTAGTCGTAAACGAATTGGTTTTTTGGCTCAAGACATACAAAAGGTATTACCCGAACTTGACAAACGGATGAAAACGGGATGATGTCTATAGATTATATAGGTTTTATTCCGCTTATCGTAGAAAGTATCAAGGAGATGCAACAAACGATCCAACAACAGAATGAGGTGATTGATAATTTGCAAGCTCTACTATCGCCGGAGGTACAATCTCAATTACGTTCGAGCACGACTTCCACAAGTAATATAAGTGCTGTGGATAGCGCAAAATTATATAATAGGGAAGGTGCTTCTGTCTCTTATACCTTACCGGCGACGTTTGTGTCTGCTAGTCTACAGATATTTGATGTCACAGGTAAACCCGTGAAAGTTATTAAGTTGGATAATGGAAGTAGTAATGTGGTAGAAGTAAGCCGTTCGGAACTTGGTTATGGAACGTTTATTTATACTCTTTTTGTGGATGGGAAGAAAGCGGATATTCTTAAAAAATATATAAGTCTGTAGTTTATATGAGATCAAAAAAAATATATTTAATTTTAGTAATGCTTATTTGCCTGTATTCATCCTTGTTGTCACAAGGAGTTGATACGAGATCTTGCATGAATACTTTTACTAACCAGACTGTCTCTTCTGGGATGTCTATTTTAGGATGTACTACACTTGCGATACAAAACGTGACTGTGGCAAGTAGTGGAAATCTATCTCTTTCTGCACCAGCAGAAGTGACGATTAATGGGCCTTTTGAGGTGAAGTCAGGAGGTGTCTTAAATATGCAGTTATCTCAACAGATAATTTTCAATTATATTTATGACGCTTCCGGGAATAGGACTACACGAAGGTTTAGTTCGGTAACATCTTCTTTTTCTTCTGCTACTAGTACCTTTCAAGAGGAGACTATCGTAATAGATAAAGAGTGAGGCTTTGATCTTTTATGAGCAAATAATTAGTTCAACAACTTTATAGTGAATGTGATGAAAAGACACATATATATATTATTTTCATTCGTTTTGTATTTACATGGTTTGGCCCAGAACACATCGAATGTGTCAGGTTCTTTTGATATAGGGCCAATAGGAAATGCAACGTATAATATACCGATAGATCTTCCCCCTGGAACAGCGGGTTTACAGCCAAATATTTCTATAGTGTATAATAGCTTTTCGGGTGATGGAATAATGGGAAAAGGTTTTTCTGTATCGGCTCTATCTTCGATTACTCGTGTTAGTAAGACTATTTTTCACGACGGCGCTATTAATGATATAGAATTTAATAGTACGGATAAATATACGCTAGATGGTAATCGTTTGATGTATAATAGTCTTACAGGCGAATACCGGACAGAGATAAATCCTTATTCGAAGATAAATATTATATCAGCAAATACATCTTCTGCGCATTTTGAGGTAAGAACGAGAGAGGGTTTAATTTTAGAATATGGAAATACTGCTGATTCAAGGTTATGTGCGCAGTCTCCAAATAATAACCAAGTCTCTTTTTGGATGGTTAATAAAGTGAGAGATCGTGTTGGTAATTACTATACATATACATATGATAAAAATGAAAGCAGTGGAGAAATTAGACTGAAACAAATCGATTATACGGGAAGTGCTAGCCGTACTCCTTATTGTTCTGTAAAGTTTACATATACGGCTCGTAATTATGATGTTAATTTAAATTATATAGCAGGAAGTAAGTTTAAGGAAAGTAAATTGTTAAGTGAGATTGGTGTCTATTATGGCACTTCTTTGTTTCGTAAATATAATCTGTCATATAATTATGATGGGAATGATTATACGTATTTACTATCAAAAATAACGGTTACGGGAACTAATAACGAGACACTAAAACCCCTTACGTTTAGTTGGTATAAGAATACAGACTTCAAACAAACACAAGTAGTTTATGATCAGTCTACGTATGCGGCGAATTATGTAAATAAGTCATATATATCTTTGGGTGATTTTAATGGGGACGGAAGAACCGATTTTATCGCATCGCCTACGCCTGACGCAACTTGGACAGGCTGGCGATTATTTTTAGCTGATTCCAATGGTAATAGATTTACTTATTCTGGTACCGGATCTTTACCTGCTGATTTTAAAGAGATTATTCCGGGTGATTTTAATGGAGATGGTATTACTGATTTTATCGCTCGACGGGAAACTATTAGCCGAAGTGTAATGTCCGATTCTATATCTTAAATGAAAATCAAGACGGTTCTGTTCTGACTTTTGAGAATGATCAATCAAACTTAAATGATAATTCAAGCCTGTCAGATTCTCTTGTGCCCTCAAATGGAGATATTGCGGTTGCATCTGTTACTTATCAGAATTATTTCGTATATTATGGAACAGGTAATGGTTTTATAGCAGGGCCAAGTGTGACGACCGAGTCTCGTCCGCACGGAGTGAGAGTGGCTGACTTTAATGGAGATGGTGCTATGGATTTATTTGTCTATTATACCAGTAAAAGTGCTGGATTACATGATTTTAAAATTTGTATGTCTGGCTTTTCTGCAGGGAACCTAATAGCATTTAATACTATAAAATCAGGAATTATCAATGGGAAAACGAACTGGGATCGGGTTGAGGTCTGGGATTTTAATGGCGATGGTCTGGCTGAGGTTATGAACTTAAAAGAGAATGGCTATGAGCATTATTATAATAATGGCTTTGGTTCTGTGGTACAAGACCGTACCGGTACGCTTCCTAATAAAAATCATATAATTAGTTTTGGTGATTTTAATGGTGACCGTAAAATAGATATGTTATTAACCGGATGGAATAACACAGAATGGAGTAATTGGCAGACTTTATTATCTACAGGAGCTGGATTTGAGAGTTATTCTTTTCCTAAAAAGTTTACTACTTATTCAAAGGATATATTCGTTTGTGATTTGAATGGCGATGGATGTGATGATTTCTTTGCTGTTGATAAAGTTTCAGGTAGTAGTACAACTCCACTTAAATGTTACTTGGGATATGATAGTGGACGTAATTTCAAGGAATATTCGAGTGTTAATACTTATGGTTCAGATAAATGGAATTTTTATCCATTAGACACACGAGCTGATGGAAAGTTGGGGTTTTTAGTCGTATCTGCTCCTTTCTCATGGAATGGTTATCAATTATATATGCCAATGCGGATTTTTCTAATTTGTTAAAATCGACAACTGATTCTCATGGTAATATAACAACTGTTACATATAAAAAAATGGCGGATACCTCTATCTATACGAAAACAGTATCGAGTGGTGGTTCATCTACTGTTGCAGGATACGATTGCTTATCTTTTACTGCTCCTTTTAAACTAGTCTCAAATGTAAGTACAAGCAATGGTATTGGTGGAACTAATAGCATATCCTATAATTATGAGACGCAAAGGTCTGTAAGCGAGGACGTGGTTTCTTGGGATTTGCTAAAACGATCATGAATGATTTGGGTACATCTATAAAAACTACTGTTACCCAAGAATTTTCAGGTGATTATTATCAAGCGGCTACGAAAAGTGTAGAGAAAGTTTATGTCCCAACAAATCGTAAGTTAACTCAAGTGGATTATGTGAATACCTTAGTGAAATCTACGGATTTCTCGGGTTCATTTGCTTTCCATCCTACATCAGTGAAAGAACAGTCTTATGAACCGGCAGCTAATAAACTGACTCAGTCGGTAACGACTAGCTACTCTTATGATGCCTATGGAAATGTATTGACACAAACAGCTACTTACGGAAATGGAGATATTCAGAAAGTAACGAATACATATAGTAATAATACGGCGAATTGGTTGTTAGGATTACTGACTCGTAGTGTGAGTGTAAGCACCGTGAATGGTAGTTCTCAAACAAATACTGTAGACTATGCGTATGATGCGAATGGCTTGTTGAAAACGCAGACAGTAGAACCGAACCAATCTGCTTATAAAACAGTAGTAACTTTTCAGTATGATGGATTTGGAAATGTTACATCAAAAACAAAAACGGTAGGTAGTATTTCTAGAATTGAATCGTATGCGTACGATAATGGCCGTTTCTTAAAAACATATACCAATGTATTGGGACAAATAGAATCTTCTACGTATGATGCAATTACAGGATTGTTGGTTTCTCAAACAGATATAAGTGGAGATGTTTATACTTATACGTATGACGGTTTTGGAAAGATAAAGACTAAATCCCAAAAATCTGCTACGGGAAATACCGCTATGATTAATTGGGCATGGACCAATAACAGTCCGAATCATTCGGTTATACTTCGAACAGAAACAATGGGAGATGGTCAAGTGATGAAAATTTGGTATGATGCCTTAGGGCGTGAAATACAATCGAGTTATAAGAATTTTTTAGGTAAAGAGGTCTATATGGTTACTACCTACGATGCATTGGGACGAACTACTCAAGTGTCTGAACCTTATTATTCTGGTGCTTCTTCTATTCAATATCATGCTAGCCAATATGATAGTTTTGGAAGGATCAGTAAGCAAATTACTCCTCTAGGTACAATTTCGTATAGTTATTCAGGAAATCAAACGACAATTAATGATGGAACTAAAGGATATACAACTATCCGTGAAACGGATTTGGCAGGCAAATTAAAACGTGTAACAGATCCGGGAGGTACTATTACTTATACATACGGACCATCCGGAAATCCAACTAAAATTGTGTGTGGTTCCACAACTTCCACGATGGAATACGACCTATTAGGACGACGTACAAAATTGATAGATCCTAATGCGGGTACAATACTTTGTAGTTATGATGGTTGGGGAAATCTGAAAAAACAAACGGATGCTAGGGGACAGGCGGAAGAATATATCTATGAGAATAGCGGGCGACTACAAACCTATAAAAGAGGTACCGAATCTTTCTCGTATGTTTATGATCCTACCTATAAGAATCAAGTGAAATCTGTTATTTATGGCGGTGTGAAAACGGAATATGGTTACGGGACTTATGGCCGATTGTCATCTAAGACGGAAACCGTAGATAGCAAATCGTTTAAATTCTCCTATACCTATAATGATAAAGGACAGTTGGAAACTATGACATACCCAAATTCTAAGTCTATCAAATACGAATATGTAAATGGGGATCTATATAAAATGATTTGGCTGTCTAGTAATACTACGGTATGGCAGAAGGGCAATGAAAATGCAAAAGGGCAACTCTTATCATCCACGTTAGGCAATAGTATACAAGAAAGTTATGTGTACAATGCGGTTGGAATGCCGACTTCTATTCAAGCAAAGAAGGGATCTTCTACTCTTTTGAACATCAGTTATCCAAGTATTGATACTCATCAAAATATCAGAGAGAGAAAGGATCTGTATAAGTCTTTATCAGAGAGTTTTACTTATGATGATATGAATCGGTTGACTACAGGTGTGACTTATAGTGCAAACGGTAATATCACTTCTAAAGTCAACGTTGGAAGTTATCAATATGACTCTAATCATCCTCATGCGGTAAAAAGTGTAAACTTTAATGGGGCAGCAGAATTTAATAACTCAGATTTATTAGTGACATATAATAGTGTCCGCATGCCCATTCAACTAACGGAAGGAAATAAAGTCTATACGTTAACTTATAACGGCAGAATACACGTATCAAGAGTCTATACAAAGAGAATAACTCATCAGTGTTCACGAAATATTACAGTGGTCCTTATGAAGAGATACAAAAAGGTTCTATAACGCAGAAAAATTATTACATTTACGCCGGAGGCCAGATTGCGGCGGTCTATACGGAAGGCTCGTCTGATGCGGGGATGTATTATTTCCATAATGACCATCTAGGTTCTCCTTGGTTGATAACGAATACTTCCGGTAATGAGGTCCAACGTTTGAACTTTGATGCTTGGGGACGTAGGCGTGATGCTTCAAACTGGAGCAATTACGTGAACTTACCGACATTCAAATTTGACCGTGGCTTTACGGGTCATGAGCATTTGGATATGTTCGGACTGATCAATATGAATGCCCGATTGTACGATCCTTTGCTGGGCCGCTTCTTAAGCCCGGATCCGATCGTGCAAGCGCCGGAGTTCACGCAGTCGTTCAATGGCTATACGTATGCGTTGAATAATCCGTTGGCTTATACGGACCCTAACGGGGAAAGCCTTATTTTGGCAGCGGCTATTATTGGTGGCTGGATTGGTATGGGGAGTGCTATGGTTTCTAGTGAAAAAAGTGGCTGGGGATTAGCAGGTGATATGTTTAAAGGATTATTTGTAGGAGCTGCTTCTGGTGCTGCAGGAGCTTGGGCTGGAGGAGCAGTGGCAGGATCATTAACCGCAGGAGGTTTTATTTCTGGAGGTTTAACTGGAATGGCTAGTGGCTTTAGTGGAGGTTTTGTTGGCTGTTCAGGAAACGCTTGGCTATCGGGTGCGGGCTTTGGTGGTGGTTTGAAAGCTGGTCTAATAGGAGGAGGTTTGGCTGGTGCTTTTAGTGGCTTTACTGGTGGATTAATTCGTGGCTTTACGGATATGGCTAATGGATATAATTTTTGGAATGGATCGAAAACTTCAGAATTTGTGATTGGGGTTAATCATGCTAAGATAGCAGAAAATTATAACTCAAGTCTAGCAGCTGAATTTAATGATGAAAATTTGAATACTCGGATTTTGGAAGAATTTGACATACAAAAAGGAGATATGGGAATAGAGAAGATTACTACGAAAACTGGGCGTAAATATGGTATGATAACAGATGAAACCTATGTGAATAAAAAGACAGGAGCTAATGTTGCAGGATATTTAGATCGTTTTTCTGGAGGGAAGAGTGAGCTTCATATATCACCTAAATTTGCTGGTGGAAATATTGTGGATTTTAGGGCTGTTGTAGGACATGAGTTAATACATGCTTATCATCACAATATATTAATGGAAAATTGTCTCTCTAAATTCACAGAAAGTGTAGCTTATAGATATTCTGCAGGAGTATATTTTAGTGCAGGCCGAATTCAAGATGCAATTGGGCAAGTGAGAACCGCTTTAAAATTAAATTTTTGGCAATCATATCCTAGTAGTTATTCTTTACCTAAAATGATGAAATTTAGATGAAAAATTTGAGATGTAAGTTTATTGTGTTATTTCTGATATGTTCGGGAAGTTTATTTTCTCAAACATACTCACTTGGAAATCAATCAAAGTGGAATCAATTATCAAATGTATTGGTTTCTTGCGACTTGAACTTATTAAAGGATAATAGATATTACATTTTACTCTCTGTTGGAACCTCGGAACTTGTACAAAATATATTTCCTTCTTATGGATTTTTTCATAAAGAAGGAAATATGTATTATTTGCAAGATATCCCAAGTGGAGCTAATATTGTTTTGGAAGAGATTAATCATTCGAATCTAATCGTTAGGAAAGGTTTTTCATTTATGGAAAATGAACTATTTTTCTATGAAAATGATGCGGATGATTCTTTCTCTTATTTGTTAGATTTTAAAGATAGATGTGAAAGTGTACGTACTTATAGTTTAGAATCTAAAGATAAAAAAAATATTGAAATTCAACCTTTGCCATTAGGGACATATAGAAATGGATTTGTATCTCTATTTTTAGATTTGGATTTTTGTTATAAAATATATTATTTATTAGATGGATATTCTTGTTTATTATCTGAGGGGAAATGGTCAAAAGAGAATAATGAACTATTTTTATATGATCCGGTTTTAGAGTATTCATTTAAGGGTTTTGTTCAATCTGATGGCTTGAGAATGACTCGTTTTCCAAATGAACTGAATTTAAAATGGGATTATCACTTAGTAAGTGATGAAGCTTATCCATTTATAGTATGGTAAGGTGTATAAGTATTTTATCTAATCAAATAGAATTGTTAAAGGTGTATTGTGAAATGCACCTTTATTTCTTTTTAAAATATGTGCTTTAAGGAAATGAATTTATATTATTCTTTATTGAAGGTGATAAATAGGAGTAATATCATTTTATATGTTAAATAGATGGAGATCGTTAAGCAAATAGTATGTTTGGTACATAGTGGATAATTTTTCATCGCTAAACTCGTTATATGTTTACCTTCGGATATTTGGGAGATGTAATATTTTCAAAAAGTGGATGTTGAACTTATAAATGAAAAATGAAAATGATTAAATGTTTGTCTGTCTTATTAGTCTCTTTTCTGTTTTTAATGACGGGATGTGCGCCCAAAGTCATTACAAATATCTCTAAAAGTTACCCGGCAAGCGTAACTGCGGATAAGGTTCGTTTGTATGAGCTGGGGGAGGCTGTTCCTGCCTCGGCAGAGAGGATCGGCAATGTTTCTGTAGTGGATAACGGAGTGTCTACTAAATGTAATTATGATCAGGTTGTTTGGTTGGCGAAACAAGAAACGGCAAAAGCGGGAGGTAACGCATTGGCGTTGACAGACCATCGGAAACCTTCATTATTGGGTAGTAGTTGCCATCAGATAGCCGGTAGTATGCTTTTAGTGTCGGACACGGTGGCGTTTCGGGCCGCTCCTCTATCGAAAGCGTTGGATTTGGAGGAAGAGGCTGTCGTGGAGAAGTCTTCATTTGAGCATAACACGATTTATGCGAATATAGGTTACGCTTTTGTGACCAGTAAATTTTATTTGCCACCGGGTGGGTCTGGCCATCCTAAAAACGGATTGGATTGGCAAGTTGGGTATGATTGGATATCAAGGAGCGGTTTCGGTGCTGGCTTATTGTATTCGGGATATAAATCGTCTTATATTTATTCGGGAATAGATATTAACGTGGGGCTTACTTATGTCGCTCCTCAATTTGTGATGAAACAAATCATAAACCGATGGATCGTGGAAGAGAAAATAGGTATAGGATATTTTAGTTACCGGGAATCGGCGAGGGGGATAAGCGAGTCCTTATCCGGTGTAGGATATAATTTCTCATTAGGCGCAGAATATCTTTTGTCAAAGCATGTGGGAGTGGGCTTGAATATCGGTTATGTAGGAGGTTCCTTACCCAAGCAAGAGAATGTCTCTTACGATAAAGGAGATTACTCTGGCTTATTTCGTTTGACTTTTGATGCGGGGGTACGATTCCATTTCTAGTATTGACGAAAAAATGTTATCAAGATGTTGAAAATAGGATGTTTATGGATGATGTTGTCTATCAGTGTAACTGCATTTGCTCAAGACACTTCTTCTGATTGTGATAAAGAATATTACGATAGGTATGGGAGATGGATGGAAAATCATCTAGTGACATGGTGGGGTGTCCCACCAGTTTTGATGAGATCGTCCGGTAAATATGCGGATTTGATTTGTGAGAAGTTATCGGAGATTAATTATGAGGATACCCATTTTTTTATAACATTTTTGATAGATGAGAATGGGATACCTTATTGTAGCTCGTCTTCTTGGGAGAAAGGTATGGATGGAGAGGATAGGGATACTATACAGGAATTGTCAAAATCATTTAGGTTCATCTCAGCAAAAAATGGAGATTTGGCCGCTAAAAGTTTCTATAATTTTGTTCTTAAAAGAAGCAAGGACAGTGGACAATGGCATTATTCGGAGTCATTGATGTTTGAGAAAGAACAAGATAAATTATTGCCGGATGGGAATATCGTAGAAAATATGAGCCTTGTGATTGCAACTGATCGAGACACTGTTTTGATGGGTGATACTGTAAGGGTAAGCTTGCGATTTAAGAATATATCGGATAAGGATAAGCTGTTTTATCCGGGAGGAGTGATTATGATATACGAAAAATCTATGCGAATGAGTTCTAGTATAATGCCTCCTAGTTTCATATTGTCGAAGGGAAAATCGGATCAGTTACAAAATATACCGTCCGGTTTAGTCTATGAGATTAACTACCCCGTAATAGTATCATCCCCATTGTTTAAGGAAGGCGAGAATAGGTTAATGTTTAGATATCATTGGGGATTGAATTTATCTAAGAAAAATGTAACTGATAATATAATATATGGAAACTTGTATAGTAAAGAGGTTCGTACATATGTAGGAAGTGATTTGTGTGTATTTGGTTTATAGAACTTCAATTCTACGTCTTTTTAGTTTGAAATCCGGATAAAGTTTGTATCTTTGGAAATAGCTCTGAATATAAGTGTCTTACTTCAAAATATATGCGTTATGAGATACCTAATTTATTTTTCACTATTTCTTTTGCAGTTGGCGTTTATCTCTTGCGAGAAAGAAGAGATAATAGAGGATACACCTAAAGAAACACCCTATTATCTGGGATATTTTGAGGGGGCGGTAAACGGACAGGATATTTCTATTAGGAATAAGTCGGCTTCATGGAGATATATAGATGCTGGATTTTATTCGGAAGTAAGGAGGGGAAATGGGAGGTCTTGAGATGTTCGCATTGGACGATTCCACTGGATCGCGAACATTCAAGCCGTTATGCGATGAAGGTGGTATTGCTCCCATTACAAGAAGGAGAATATAATATAGAGAAGGGGATTCGGACACAAGAGGAGATAACGTCTTATATCCGGATAACGGATTCACTAAATAAGGTGGAATATTGTCCTTTAAAAAAACCGTTTAAGGTCTATGTGGATAGTGTTCGTTACCATGAATCGTCCATGATGCCATATATTGAGGGAAAGATGGAAGGGACTTTATATAATAGGTACGATGTAAATGATTCTATCGTCGTAAAAGATGCTATATTCGGTATCCATTGATAGTGGATGATAACCGCTGCCTTACGATATTTTGGCTATTTTTAATTTTTACCTTCTGAACATTTGGGGGTTCACTCTGTTCTAACAAAGCATTGGATATCCGGCATGTATTTAGTAGTGAATTAATTAAACGTCAAAATTATGAAGGTGAAAATATTATACACGGCTTTAATCTCATTGATCGCGGGAGGAGCGATGGCGCAAGATTGTACGTTCTTCTTTCCGCAAACAGAGGGAACGGTATGGGTCCGTAAAGGATATGACGCAAAGGGAAACTTACAATCTGTTATGAGTTATCAAGTGGATGAGGTGGAAACATTGCCTTCCGGCCAAGAGGTGGAAGCGGACTACGTATATACTAATCCCTCCGGTACGATCGTGAACAAAGGAGATATCAAGGCATACTGCCAGAATGGAGAATTTTTCCTCGACTCGAAAGAGACGCTCTCTTATCCGGGAGTGGTATCGGAAATGAATACGAATGTGGATATCACGGAGAACTTTATAAATTACCCAAATCCGTATGCGGCTAATTTCGATAAGAATAACGTGTATTTCGACGAGGCTTCCGTAAAGATCTACGATAAGAAGAACCGGAAGAATCGTAAGGATATGGCCATTAAGGACCGTGAGTTTATTAAAACGGAAAGCATAACAACTCCTGCCGGTACGTTCGATTGCGCTAAGGTAAAATATAATATCGCTACACGTTCCCCTAAATCAAAGGAGACAATCACTGGGTATGGCTATGAGTGGTACAGCCCGAATGTAGGCTTAGTGCGTACGGAACAATATGATAAGAATAACGTATTACAATCCTATACGGTATTGGAAGAATTAAAATAAAAAGGCGACTACAATCTTATGATTTGTATTAACCGGTTTAAGTGGATACGCTGTTGCTGAGAAGTGACAGCGTATTTTCTTTTATGGGAAAGATTGGGCAATTTTCTTTTTGTTTGACGTTTTTCGTTAACTTGCGGCAAATTTCGGAAAATGGAAAGAGAATATAAATCAAAAGTGGGATGGTGGTATCATTTGGTGATTATCATGGTGGTAATCGGTTGCGTGGCTGCGTTTTTGCGTACCAATATATCGGCTATAGTGGGTATGATGATCGCTGCGTTGGGGGTGCTTCATGTTTTCTTTAATACGTATTATCGGATAACGGAAGATGATATGTTGATAGCGCATTGTAGTATTTTCCCGGAGAAGAAGATCGCTATCGCTGATATAGAGGCGTTGGAATCTACCGTGATGCCGGTGTCCAGCTACGCCCTTTCGTTGGATCGGCTGATCATATGGAGCAATGGGAAACCTTGGATGCTCATATCTCCGACCAACCGGGCTGATTTTATCAAACAGCTGAGAAAGATTAATCCTAATATACAACTTAAATAGATCTAATAGTATGAAATACGATGTCGCTATAATCGGTGGAGGTCCTGCCGGTTATACTGCCGCGGAGAGAGCGGCGCAGGGTGGGCTTTCCACGATTCTTTTTGAGAAAAACGCATTGGGCGGGGTTTGTTTGAATGAGGGATGTGTGCCGACAAAGACGCTTCTTTATTCCGCTAAGACGTATGATAATATCAAGCATGCTTCCAAGTATGCGGTGAAAGCGGAGAATCCTTCTTTTGATCTCCCGAAAATCATCGCCCGTAAGAATAAGGTCGTGAAAAAGCTGACAGCCGGTATCCGTATGAAAATGACGGAGCATGGCGTGGTGATGGTTACGGCGGAAGCTTGTATCCAAGGGCGTGCGGCCGACGAT
>ERZ791618.812-NODE-812-length-13038-cov-5.416237_pt1 | contig 13038 bp, 14 predicted proteins | sample MGYA00510059_ERZ791618 | MGnify/ENA primary metagenome ERZ791618 (study PRJEB30046, sample SAMN00715159) | human gut metagenome | study: EMG produced TPA metagenomics assembly of the A metagenome-wide association study of gut microbiota in type 2...
CCTTGTCCGGCAGCAGCAGCTGCCCGGCGGCGGCCTCCGCCGCCCTGTCCGCCAGGGGACGCAGCAGCAGGCACCCGTGGATGGACGGGTCGGCGTTGACGGCGCGGATGGCATCCGCCAGAGGGGCGGCACTGTCCCAAAACAGGCGGCGGACCTCTATGCCGCATCTGGCGCAGCGGGCGGCGGCGCTTTTTTCATAGGCCAGGTCTCCGGGGCTGCTGCCAACGCGGAGAATGGCCAGGGTAGGGATCACGCCCCGATGGCGCAGGGCGGCGGACCGGCGGCTCAGGTCCAGGGTCAGGCGCTCCGCCACGGGAGCACCGTGCAGCAGGATAGACATGGGGGATCACCTCATTCTTATTCTCCGGAAAAGCGGAGAATGTCCCGGGAGACCGGGGCGTAAAACAGCTTTTCCGCCTGGGCAAAATCGTGAGTCTGGCCCAGGATCCACATGAGCTTGCACACGGCGGCCTCCGTGGTCATGTCGTAGGCCTCCAGCACCCGCAGGGTATGCTTCAGATGACCGCCCACATGGTACACCGTCAGGTCGCTGCCCTCGTTGGGCACCTGGGTGGTCATGACAACGAGCTTGCCGCTCTCCGCCGCCTGCCGGATCACGTCATAAAATCCGTCGTATTCCGGCAGACCGCCTACGCCGAAGCCCTCGATGACCAGTCCGTCGTACCGGTCCGCCATGAAGGCCAGCAGCTCCCGGCGGGTGCCGGGGATCAGCTTCAAAAGGCCCACGCTGCCGTCCAGATCGTCGTAGAACCGGGGGGCGGGGCAGCTGTCGGTGGTGATGTACTGCAAAAGGCGCTCATCCTGGATCATAGCCAGCTCCGGGTAGTTGACGCTGGAGAACGCCTGGAAGCTCTTGGAGAAGGTCTTTCTGGCCCGGGTCCCCAGGATCACCCGGCCGTTGAACACGATCTGCACCCCGCCGCAGCCCCGGCAGGCGTACAGAAACGCGTCGATGAGGTTGCGCTTGGAGTCGGTGCCGTCGAACCAGATGGGCTTCTGGGCTCCAGTGAGGACGATGGGCTTGGGGCAGTCCTGGATCAGATAGCTCAGGGCCGCCGCCGTGTAGGCCATGGTATCGGTGCCGTGGCTGATGACGAAGCCGTCGTATTGGTCGTAATGCTGCCGGATGGCCCGGGCCAGGCCCAGCCAATGGTCAGGCCGGATGTTGGTGCTGTCCAGACTGTACAGCTGCAGGCAGTCCACCCGGCACAGCTGAGCCACCCGGGGTGTGTCCTGCAAAAGGCGGCTGGGGTCCAGCTCGGGAGCCAGACCGTCTGCCGTCTGACCGGAGGCAATGGTGCCGCCGGTGCCGATCATGAGGATGTTTTTCATAGCAAAGCGCCCCTTACGAATCAATGGTATTGTCCATGGCGGCCAGGCCGAAGCGCACCGCCTGCTCGATCTCCTTCTGCCGCCGGGGGTCTGCACCGTCGTATTCCCGGCGCAGCTGCCCCAGAAACAGACCCCGCAGGGTGTCGTCGCCGCAGCGGTCCCACAGGTCCCGGCGCAGGCGCGTGTCGTCCCGCAGCTCCAGCCGGAAAAATTCCCCCGACAGGGCCCGCTCCAGGGGAGCCAGCGTCAAAGGCTCCGCCGTCTCGCCGGTGAGGCGGATGCGGTAAATATCCCGGGAGGTATCCGGCGGCAGGCTGCGGCGGATGGCGTCCAGGGCGTCCCCCTGAGACACGTCCACGGTGAGGCTTTCATAGCGCCGCCCTGCAAAGGGCACAAAGCGCATATCCACCCGTCCCGGCTCTACATCGCCGAACAGGAAGCCCCGCTCCCCCAGCTCGTCGAAGCCCCGGCCCTGGGGGCAGCCGGGATACGCCCACACGGTGCTCCCGGCCCGGTTCATGGCCGAGGGGGCGTGGACATGGCCCAGGGCCAGGTAATCCAGCCCCGTGGCAGCGATCTCCTCCGGGGTCAGGGGGCGGTAGCGGCTTTCCCGGCTGCCCATGTCCCCGTGAAGAACCATGATGCGGGCGCTGCCGTCCGGCTGGGGATAAAAGCCCCGCAGGCCGCTTTCCGGCTCCTCCGGGGCGGTGAAGGCCGCCCCGTATACGGTGCACTGAAGCTCCGGCAGCGCCAGCCGCTCCATGCCCCGGCCCAGAAAGATGTGAACATTGTCCGGCCAGATGGGCTGGCGGTAGGGACTGGCGGCGGAGAGCCAGTCGTGATTTCCCGGTGCGATGACCACCGTGCCCCGAAATCGGGACAGGGCCTGGGCCAGCATCTGGGCCGTCTGACTGTACAGCTGGTCCGAGTCGAACAGGTCCCCGGCCAGGAGCATCAGCTGGGCCCCGTGGTCGTTGGCCCAGTCCACCAGGCGGCCGGGCAGCTCCCGGCTCTCCTGCCGCCGCAGGCGGGCCTGCTCCTCCGGCAGGGCCCGGAAGGCACTGTCCAGGTGGAAATCCGCCGCATGAAGAACCTTAGCCATCCGTCTCCTCCTGCCAGCCCTTGCATACGTCCACCCAGGAGACAAAATTGGTCCCGCAGCAGCGCTCCAGTTCGCCGCAGGTCAGCTCGATGGCGCTGGCGGCGCTGCCCACGGCGGGAAACACCGTGTCAAACCGCCGCAGGGACAGATCCAGGTAGGTTTTCACGTCCTCCGGCAGGGCGAAGGGGCACACGCCGCCTACGGCGTGGCCGATGCGCTCCACCGCCTCCTCCGGGGTGAGCATCTTGGCCTTCATGCCGAAAAGGTGCTTATACTTGCTGTTGTCGATTTTTGCGTCCCCGGCGGCCACCACCAGAATGGGAGCATCTCCCAGCCGGAAGCTCAGGGTCTTGGCAATGCGGGCGGGCTCCACGCCCACGGCCACGGCGGCCAGCTCCACGGTGGCGCTGGACACATCGAACTCCCGGATGCGGTCCGACACGCCGAAATGCTCCAGATAGGCCCGGACTTTTTCCACAGACATGATACGGTTCCTCCTCTGTATTTATCGGATATCCACGCGCTCCACGGCGGTGCACAGGCCGGTGGCGCTGTCCAGGGTGAACAGGGCTCCCTGGGCCTTGCAGGGGCCTTCCGCCGGGCGGTAGCGGCCCGGCAGGCCGCCCAGGAAGGTCTCCACCGACTGCTCCGGGCGGATGCCCAGAACGGACTCCACCGCACCGGTCATGCCCAGGTCCGTAATATAGCCGGTGCCCTGGGGGAACACCCGCTCATCGGCGGTGGGCACATGGGTGTGGGTGCCCCACAGGGCGGACACCCGGCCGTCCAGATAATAGGCCATGGCCAGCTTCTCGCTGGTGGCCTGGGCGTGAAAGTCCACCAGGGTGAAGGTGGGCTTGTCCCCGGCCTTCAGCAGGCGGTCCGCCGTGGTGAAGGGGTTGTCGCTGCCCCAGGCCAGGTCGCACCGGCCGATGAGCACCATCACCGCCACCTGCACCCGGCCCAGGTCATAGACCCCGTAGCCCCGGCCCGGAGTGCGGGGGGAGAAGTTGGCGGGCCGGAGAATGTAGCGGTTCTCCTCCAGATAATCGGTAATCTGCATTTTGCCCCAGGTGTGGTTGCCCAGGGTGATGACGTCGGCCCCGGCGGCAAACAGGTCGTCGGCCTGCTGGGGGGTCAGGCCGGTGCCGGAGATGTTCTCACCGTTGATAACGGTGAAGTCCACGCCCTTCATTTTTTTAAAGCCCGGCAGATGGCGGCGCAGGTGGGCAGTGCCCTCCTCGCTGGTGACGTCGCCGATGGCCAAAACGCGAAATTCCATGTTTTTCTCCTTTTTATACCACTTTATACCACCTGGAACAGGTAGAATTTCAGATAGCTGGTCTCCTCCACGCCCCAGAGAATGGGGTGGTCGGCGGACTGCTGCCGGGCCTCGATCTGCCGCAGCTGGACCCCGGCGTCGTGGGCCGCGTCGCGGAGCATTTTCCGGAACAGCTCCTCTGTGGCGAAGTGACTGCAGGAGCAGGTGGCCAGATAGCCGCCCCGGGGCAGCAGCCGCATGGCCCGGTAGTTGATCTCCTTATACCCCGCCATGGCCCGCTGGGTGGTCTGGCGGCTTTTGGTGAAGGCCGGGGGGTCCAGGATGATGAAGTCATACTGCCCCTTCTGCAATTGGGGCAGCAGGTCGAACACGTTGGCGGCCACGCAGTCCACCACCTGGGACAGGCCGTTGCGCGCCGCGTTTTCCCGGGCACATTCCACGGCGAACTCCGACACGTCCACGGCGGTGACGCGCTTTGCCCCGCCCCTGGCGGCGTTCAGGGCAAAGGAGCCAGTGTGGGTGAAGCAGTCCAGCACCGTTTTGCCCCGGGCCAGCCGGGCCACCGCCTGGCGGTTGTACTTCTGGTCCAGGAAGAAGCCGGTTTTCTGGCCGTTTTCAAAGTCCACGGTATAGCGGATGCCGTTTTCCACAATGTCCGTGCGGGTGAAGTCCGGCAGAGGCTCCCCGGCCAGGGGGTACCAGCCCTTGCCCTGGGCCATGCCCTCCTTGTCCCGCAGGGCAACGTCGTTGCGCTCATATATCCCGGCGATGTCCTGGCCGTCGGCCCGCAGGACCCGGACCAGCTGGGAGAAGATCACGTCCTTCACCCGGTCCAGCCCCAGGCACAGCACCTGGGCCACCAGCACCGGGCCGAAGCGGTCCACCGTCAGGCCCGGGAAATGGTCCGCCTCGCCGAAGATCACCCGGCAGCAGGTCAGCTCCTCCGGGGCCATGACGGTCTTGCGGTAGTCCCAGGCGTATTTCACCCGCCGGGCCCAGAAGTCCGGGTCAAACCGGTCGTTGGGGTTGCGGGACAGAAGCCGCACCCGGATCAGGGAGCGGCTGTTGTAAAATCCGGCGCCCAGCCAGCTGCCCCGGCGGCTTACCACGTCCACCAGGCCGCCGTCGGCGGGGCTGCCGGTGACGGATGTGACCTCACCCTCGTACACCCAGGGATGGCCGCCGGTCAGGGCTGCCTCCCCCTTGGGAGTGATGGCGATCTGTGGATAGGGTCGTTCAGCTTTCATAATGGGCACCGTCCTTTTGTCGTATGGAACCATTGTATCACATGCGCCGGGGAATTACCAGTGCGCAGAGCCGGTATTTTGGCATAGAATGACCAGGAAAGGAGAATGCCCATGCCGAAAATTTATCTGAGTCCTTCCACCCAGGAATATAACCCCTATGTCACCGGGAACGGGTCGGAGGAATATTTCATGAATCTGGTGGCCGACGCCATGGAGCCGTATCTGCTGGCCAACGGCATCCAGTTTTCCCGGAACACCCCGGATATGACCGCCGCGTCCTCCATTCGCCAGGCAAACCGCGGGGACTACGACTTTTACCTGGCTCTGCACTCCAACGCCTCCGGCCCCGGCAGCGAGGGGCAGAACCGGGGGATCATCGCCTTTTATTACCCCACCAGCCGGAACGGCCGCCGGGGGGCGGAGATCATCGCCCGGAATCTGCAGGAGATTTACCCCCTGCCGGAGCGGGTGGTGACCCGGTCCACCACCAGCCTGGGGGAGGTGCGCCAGCCCCGGGCTCCGGCGGTGCTGGTGGAGATCGGGTATCACGACAATGAGGCCGACGCCCGCTGGATCGAAAGCCACATCGACGCCATCGGCCAGAGCCTGGCCATGAGCATGGCGGAGTATTTCGGCCTGCCCTTCACCTATCCCGGCCCCAGCCAGCCCGGCGTCATCGCCACGGAGTCCGGCGGGCCGGTGAACCTGCGGGGGGAGCCGTCGGTGTCGGGGCAGGTGCTGGCCCGGATCCCCAGCGGGGAGACGGTGACGGTGTTCGGCCAGTACCGGGGGTGGTATGTGGTGCTGTATGACGACATTCTGGGCTACGTCAGCGCCCCATATGTGCAGATTTAGACACCTGAGCGAAAAAATAGCAGGGAACATGCGAATATGCTCTTGACAGTTTTGTGCAATCCGATTAAAATTAATGAAGATTATCATCGGGGGGACAGGGGATTCTCCCGGTTATTATCTGCCAGGAACGGAGTCATCCGTTTGCATACACAAATTATGAATAGGAGGAACACCAACCATGACACCTACCGGTTGGATCGTGGCGGCGGCCGCCTTTGCTGCGGCGGCAGTGCTGTTTTTCCTCCTCGGTATTCGCTATCGCAAGCGCGTGGCCGAAAAGGAGATCTCCAGCGCGGAGGAGGAGGCCACCCGCATCATCAACGAAGCCATCAAGAGCTCTGAAAGCAAGAAAAGAGAGGCCCTTGTGGAGGCCAAGGAAGAGATTCTGAAGTCCCGCAGCGAGTACGAGAAGGAAGTGAAGGAGCGGCGGGCCGACCTGCAGAAGCAGGAGCGGCGCCTGCAGCAAAAGGAAGAAAACCTCGATCACAAGATGGACGCCATCGAGAAGAAAGAGGAGGCGCTGGCAGCCAAGCATGCCGCCGCTGACAAGGCAAACGAAGAAATTCAGATCATCAAGCGCAGCCAGACCGAGATGCTGGAGCGCATCTCCGGCTTCACCGCCGACCAGGCCAAGGATTACCTCATCGCCCAGGTGGAGTCCGAAGTGACCCATGAAACGGCCCTGAAGATCAAGGAGATCGAGGCCCGGGCCAAGGACGAGGCCGACAGCCGCGCCCGGGAAATCGTGGCCACCGCCATCCAGCGCTGCGCCGCCGACCATGTGGCCGAGATCACCGTCAGTGTGGTTCCCCTGCCCAATGACGAGATGAAAGGACGCATCATCGGCCGCGAGGGCCGCAACATCCGCACCCTGGAGACCCTGACCGGGGCGGACCTGATCATCGACGACACACCGGAGGCCATTACGGTCTCCTGTTTTGAGCCCGTCCGGCGGGAGATCGCCCGGCTGGCTCTGGAAAAGCTCATTGCCGACGGCCGCATCCACCCCACCCACATTGAGGAGATGGTGGAGAAGGCCCGCCGGGAGGTGGAGGCCACCATCCGGGCCGAGGGCGAGCGCGCCGTGCTGGAAACCGGCGTCCGGGGCCTGCACCCGGAGCTGCAGAAGATGCTGGGCCGCCTGCGCTACCGCACCAGCTATGGCCAGAACGTGCTGCAGCACTCCATCGAGGTCAGCCACATCGCCGGCCTCATGGCCGCGGAGCTGGGAGCCGATGTGCAGGCCGCCAAGCGGGCGGGCCTGCTGCACGACATCGGCAAGGCCGTGGACCACGAGATGGAGGGCACCCATGTGGCCCTGGGCGTGGAGTTCTGCCGGAAGTACCGGGAGAAGGAGGACATCATCCACGCCATCCAGGCACACCACAACGACGTGGAGTGCAAGACCCTGGTGGCCTGCCTGGTCCAGGCGGCCGACGCCATCTCCGCTGCGCGACCCGGCGCCCGGCGGGAGAACCTGGAGAACTATATCAAGCGCCTGGAGAAGCTGGAGGAGATCACCGGCAGCTATCCCGGTGTGGAAAAGAGCTACGCCATCCAGGCCGGCCGCGAGGTCCGCGTGATGGTGAAGCCCGAGCAGGTGTCCGAGGATCAGATGGTGATTCTGGCCCGGGAGCTGGCCAAGCGCATCGAAAACGAGCTGGAATACCCGGGACAGATCAAGGTACACGTCCTGCGGGAGACCAAGGTCGTGGAATACGCCAAGTAAATACACCGCTTATCAGGCCGCAGAGTTCCCCGCTCTGCGGCCTGATTTTCGTTAAGCAGCCATAAAGATTCCGGAAATGCCGGGGAGAGGCCGTTAATTCAAAGGAATTTGTTGCATAAAGGACCGGAATATGATATACTGAACCATCAGGCTGTGAACCTGCCTGAAATTTCATTACAGAAAGCTGAGTTGGTAACCTTTCTATGGACAGTAGTACTGTCGCAATGCTGGCGGCGCTGGTGGCGCTGGTCGCCCTATCCGCCTACTTCTCCGCCACGGAGACCGCTTTTACATCCCTGAACCGCATCCGCCTGAAAACCCGGGCCGACGACGGCGACAAGCGCGCCGCCCGGACCCTGGCCCTGGCAGCCGATTTCGACCGGCTGCTCTCCACCCTCCTCATCGGCAACAACATCGTCAACAACGTGGCCACCACCATCGGCGCCGTGCTGTTTATCCAGCTCATCGGCCCGGGGAAGGGCCCCACGGTGTCCGCCACGGTGCTGACCATCGTGATCCTGATCTTCGGCGAGGTGACCCCCAAGAGCCTGGCCAAGGAGCGGCCGGAGGCCTGGGCCATCGTTGCCACGCCGCTGCTGTGGGTGATGGCGGTGGTGCTGACGCCGGTGAACTTCCTGTTCACCCAGTGGAAGAAGCTGCTGCGGGTGCTGCTGCGGCACCAGGACGACGACGGCATCACCGAGGAGGAGCTGATGGGCATGGTGGACCAGGCCGAAACCGAGGGAAGCCTGGACCAGCACGAAAGCGATCTCATCCGCAACGCCATCGAGTTCAACGACATGGAGGTTTCCGAGATCCTCACCCCCCGGGTGGACCTGGAGGCCCTGGCGGACACCGCTACCATGGAGGAAGCGGCGGCCATGTACGCAGACAGCGGGTTCTCCCGGCTGCCCATTTATCACGACAGTATTGACAATATCATCGGCGTCCTGCACGAGAAGGACTTCTACGCCGCCTATTGCCGGGGCGTCAAGCGCCTGTCGGAGCTGAAGGGCTCCGTGCTGTACACCACGGAAACCACCCGGATATCGGACCTGCTGCGGCAGCTGCAGCAGAACAAGGTCCACATGGCGGTGGTGGTGGACGAATACGGCGGCACCCAGGGCATCGTCACCATGGAGGACATCATGGAGGAACTGGTGGGCGAGATCTGGGACGAGCACGACGAGGTTATCGAGGAGTTCCGCAAGCAGTCCGACGGCAGCTATCTGGTGGCCTGCTCGGCGGACCTGGACGATCTGTACGACCTGTTCGACATGAAGCCCAGCGAGGAGTATGACGCCTCCACGGTGTCCGGCTGGGTCATGGAGGAGATCGGGCGGGTGCCCGACGTAGGCGACCGGTTCCAGGCCGACGGCCTGGACGTGTGCGTCACCCGGGTGGAGCACCGGCGGGTCATGGAGATCCGGGTGCGGCCCCTGCCGCCGGAGAAGGAGGAGCCGGAAAAGGCCCACGCCCACAGCGGCACATAACATAGGATAGAATAACAAGTCCCCGGCGCGTCTGCGCCGGGGACTTGTTATTCTATCCAAAATGGGCGAAGCCCATTTTGGACAAAAGGCTTGCAGTCTGCCGCGCGCATAATTTGTTCGCCATAGGCGAACAAATTCCACACTTGCAGACTGAGAAGTATTTTTTGCCAGGTACACGCCCCGGCAAAAAATGATCTCAATTGATTTGCCGCCTGCGGGCGGCAAACTCTGCGAGGCTTTTTGACAGATTGGCAAGGTGCCGGGGACTTGTTTTACGATCACCAATTACTCAAAACTCTCAGGATAGAACATCAGGGCCTCGTTGAACCGAAGGATGGAGTCGTCGTCGATGGACCATTTGCCATCGTCGGTTTTGCTGACGGCCATCTGGATGGTGACGGGGTCCAGGGTGTCCGGCCCGTCCTTCACGGACACCCGGCAGGCGTTGTGGATGCCGGTGGCCCAGGTCTCCTCATACTGGATGTACTCCTCGTCGGACATGGCGTTGAGCTGTTCATCGGTCAGCTCGCCATAGGTGTTGAAGAAGGTCATCAGACCGATGCCCAGGTTGTCGTATACCTGGGCGGGGAAGTTCAGGGGCGTCACGGTGACGTCCACCAGGAAGTGGCTGTCGTCCACCTGGCTGGCGGCACCGATGGTGTAGTCCGCCTTGGCATAGACCTGCTTCATGATGTCCACAAAGCGGTCGGACTGGTTGTTGTTGACGTCGTTGATCTCGAAGGCGGCCATGATGGCCTGGGCCTGAAGGGCCATGTTCTCCTCGTAATAGGGGAGGCAGTCCTCCTGGGTGCTGTTTACCAGCTTCAGATAGTTCTCGTCGCAGACGCCCTTATACAGTAGGTCCATGTTCCCCTGGACCAGGATGGGGGCGGCGGTTTCCCACAGCTTGGACTCCACCTTTTCCTGCAGTCCGCCGCAGGCCGTCAGTGCCAGCAGGGCACACAGGGCCAGCACCGCGGCGGCGATGCGCTTGATATGCTTCATGGGGTCGCTCCTTTTCTCTCTCTTGATAATTCTTTTATATCATAAATGGGAGAATAAGGCAAGAAAAGAATGAAATCCGGCCCTGTGCGCGGGGCACCGGGGACGCCGCCTCCTACGGAGGGAGTGCCCGGAGGCGGAAAAACCGGCAAAAAGTGAAACCATCCCCTTTCCGACCGGCGGGAGGGGATGGGGTTATTTCATTTCCTGGACCAGCTGGGCCGGTGTTATCTGGCGGCAGGCGGATAGGGCCTGGGGTCGTCCGTCCGGGAGAGCAGATAGTCTGTGCTGGTGTGATACAGCTCCGCCAGCCGGATGAGCACCTCTGTGGGAATGTCTCGTTTGCCCGTTTCATAGTTGGAGTAGCAGACCTGTGAGCACTGGAGATATTCGGCCAGGTCCCGCTGATACAGGTCGTGGTCCTCCCGCATATCCCGGATTCGTCTATACATCTTCTTCCCTCCTGATGAAAGCTAAAAAAAGTATAGACAAAACAAAATGTTATATTGTATTATAAAACAAAATGTTATATAATCGAGACAGAGAAAACCACACATCGAATGATAAGGGGAGATCAATGTGATTTGGTTAATTGTAATAGTTGGTATTGGAATACTGATTTTTCTTGTTCTACGTGCGGCAGCTTTGAATAAGACGCCACCGCTCGAACGTGTGGAGCCCGGAACAATTCTTACTCCAGCAGGTGCCGCCCGGGCAGAGGCGGAAAAGTACGACAAGGAGCAGGAGGAAAAGTATTTCCAGAGTCCGCTGACAAAGCGGATCATTGCATCTATCAGTGATGGGACCGGGCGTCTGCCGGAGCAGATCGACGTATACGAAGATCGGGTCACGGGCCGCACGGAGGGTGCCGTTCGGGCTTTCGATTTCCTGACGGAGCGGGTCCCCAAGCTGGAGAAGAAGAGCTTTGCATATAGAGATAAAGACTGCTGCGGTGATTATAATACATTTTATGAGGACTCATCCCCGGCGAAAGCCCTTGCAATGGCGATTAACCGCATATTGGGGGGAGAGTATGATATGAAATGGGAGTTTGGGAAAGACTATTGGGGGGCTGGAGGTGGCATTTACCGCAGTTGGATAAATCACGTTGTGCTCACGCTGAAAACGACAATAGATTTCTAATCAAGGAGGACTGACCATGGCGCGCTGCTACTATCTGGACTACATCAGCAAGGGGTTTCTCAGCAGCTACAGCAACGACGAGTACGTCTGCAAGCTGTGCGGCAAGCACTTCTCCACCAGCGATCCCCAGGTGAAGTACACCTGCAACCCCGACTACGGCGAGGAGTATAAGAAGTGTCCCGTCTATCGTGACCGTCGCTGACAGAACGAATAAAGCAAGCCCCGGGCCACACCCGGGGCTTGCTTTATTCGTGGGGGGAGGGGCAGAGCTTCCTTGTCCGCGGACAGGGAACGGATCATTGGCGGGGCGTCAGGGGACGCCGCCCCCTACAGGGGACGGGCGCGAAAAAGGGGGAGGGGCGTCGCCCCTCCCCTATGGAGTTACAGCTTGTCGGCCACGGCATCCAGCCAGGAGCCCTGGAAGTCCTCGATGCGGCCCTGGTCCACCAGGTGGGCCAGCTCCGGGTCGATGGGCATCCTGGCCAGCAGGGGCAGGCCGTATTCCTCGGCGGCCTGCTGGGTCTTGCCCTCGCCGAAGGGATAGAGCTTTTTGCCGCAGTCGGGACAGGTGATATAGCTCATGTTCTCCACCAGGCCCACAATGGGGATGTTCATCATCTGTGCCATTTTCACGGCCTTCTGCACCACCATGCTCACCAGCTCCTGGGGGCTGGCCACGATGATAACGCCGTCCACCGGCAGGGTCTGGAACACGTTCAGGGCCACGTCGCCGGTTCCGGGAGGCATATCCACGAACAGATAGTCGCAGTTCCACAGAACATCCGTCCAGAACTGCTGGACCACGCCGGAAATGACGGGACCGCGCCAGATTACGGGGTCGGTCTCGTTCTCCAGCAGGAGGTTGATGGACATGACCTGGATGCCGGTCTTGGATACCGAAGGGATCAGGGCGTTTTCCGTGCCCATGGCCCGGTCATGGATGCCGAAGGCCTTGGGGATAGAGGGGCCGGTGATATCAGCGTCCAGAATACCGACCTGATAGCCCGGCGGCGCATGGTAACAGCCAGTTGGCTGGTGACCATGGACTTGCCTACGCCGCCCTTACCGGATACGATACCATAGACCTTGCCCACATGGGCGTCGGCATGGTGGTCCTTCAGCAGGGACTGAGGCTCCCGGGAAGCACAGCTCTCCCCACAACTGGAGCAGTCGTGCGTACATTCACTCATAAGCTTGAATCTCCTTTTTCTATTTCAAATCTCACTATAAATAATAGTATGACCAGGATGATCAGAACTATCTTATACCCATTCCGGTCAGTTCGTCAACACCTTGATAATAAATGAGACCGTCGATAAAGCGGTAAATTCACTGCAACGGTAAGGAAGGGTGTGTGCGGGAAACCCAAGAAGGGTGTCCTGCGCCATTGAAATCCCAAGTTTTCAAAACTTTTATAAAGCTCTGAAAGCTTGTTCAGTGAGGCGAAAAGACTTTTTCGACACGCTGAATAAATAACCGGTCATCACAGACGCTGAACGGCCACTTCCGGGTCTCCGGCAAAGAAATCGGCCTCCCGGCTGTGGCAGGTGAACAGGAGGATCTGCCGATGGGCTGCTGCCTGCTTCAGCCACCGGAGGGCGGCGGCGCAGCGCTCGTCGTCGAAATTAGTGAGAGCGTCATCCAGAATGATGGGGATGGACTTTTCCAATGGCAGCACCAGCTCGCAGATAGCCAGCCGGGCGGAGAGGTAGAGCTGATCTGCGGCCCCGGCGGACAAAAGCTGGATGTCCCGGTCAATGGGGTCCCCGGCGGGGCGGGCAGTGAGGTGAAAGCTCCGGTCCAGGGCGGCGGCGGCGTAGCGTCCCTCCGCA
>ERZ791618.813-NODE-813-length-13032-cov-1.700162_pt1 | contig 13032 bp, 11 predicted proteins | sample MGYA00510059_ERZ791618 | MGnify/ENA primary metagenome ERZ791618 (study PRJEB30046, sample SAMN00715159) | human gut metagenome | study: EMG produced TPA metagenomics assembly of the A metagenome-wide association study of gut microbiota in type 2...
CTACGAGCAGATCGGTTTGGCGGCTGAGGAATGCCGGAATTTGAAGTATGTCTACGTATTCGGCTGCCATGTTAGCTTCGTCGGCAGCATGGATGTCCGTTACGGTAGGGATTCCGAAAGTATCATGTACCTTTTTCAGTATTTTGAGGGCTTTTTCATCGCCGATACCCATGAATGAATCCAGGCGTGAGCGGTTCGCTTTGCGGTAAGAACCTTTAAATACGTAAGGAATTTGCAATGTTTCGGTGATTTTGACTACTCGTTCGGCAATGCGCATGGCCATTTCTTCACCTTCTATAACACATGGGCCGGCCAGCAGAAAGAAGTTACCGGCAGGATTGTTTTTAAGTTCGATCATATTGTTAATTACAAATTATAAGTTACATTATATAGGTAATACAGGTGTCTCCTTGTTTAGAGGAGGCGTGTTTGTTTTCTTAGTTCGGGATAATAAGCGTGGTCTTTTCCGGGAGAACGCCTACTTCCAGAGGAAAGTGTTTCGGCAGTATCCGTCCGTCCAGATCTACTGAAGCACTTTGTGCTCGGAGTACTTTCACTTTCTTTGTCCGATAGCACTTCACGACTTTGTGATTCAGAATCCTTCCCTGTATCAACATCCACAATCCGGAAATGATTTGCAGGAATTCCGGGCGATAGATCACAGATACATCCAGCCAGCCGTTGTAAGGAACGGCACTCGGTGTCTGTCCCCAGCCCCAGGCACTTCCCACACATACCGTCATGATGCGTCCACGGATATGTTCGTCGTTGATGCGGAGGTGCATTCTGTACAACTTACGTTCGAATATCAGAGAGAACAAGGCGGCAACATACGACAGGAATTTTACGCCCCAGAAACGCTTTGTCTGGTCGGTAATCTTGACGATTCGTGCGCCTAGTCCAATATTAACAGCGTTGAGGAAGTAACGGCGTTGATGTTCTTTTCCATCGTAGAAGTTGCAATAGCCTACGTCTATTTTCTTGAGTCGATGATTAATGATACAGTCGACAGCTGGCTTGTATTCGGTACTGAGTCCCCAATATTTGGCAAAGTCATTCCCGATGCCGTTCGGAATCATGCCAAGTGCGATATTGTCTTTATCCTCTGCATCGGATAGCATAATGCCGTTGATAGCGTCATTCAACGCACCGTCACCGCCCACAACGACAATCGTACGATAACCATTGTTGGCTAAAATCTTAGCGAGACGTTCTACTGAACCGAAACCTTCGGATTGCACATAGTCATAGTCGACGCCTTTGCTGTCCATGTATTCCTTGATCTCTTTCCAGCGTTTTTTTACCTTTCGGGTACCAGCTTTCGGGTTGTAAATCACACCCCATTTCTTCGGTTCTACACTCATATCCGTATTTCTATCCTACAATATTAAAAATCTCACTATATTTCACTGCCAAAGATACTAATTCCCCTGCAGTTTTTCTTTCACAAACGCTATCTTTTCTTCCATTGGCAGTTTCGCGCTTATCCAATGAATAGTAAATCCTCGTCTTTCCATGCCGCGAAACCAAGTCATCTGCCGTTTGGCGAATTGATGAATCGCAGTTTCTAATCCGTTGAACATCTCTTCGTATGTCATTTGTCCTGTGACATATAACGTCAGGTATTTGTATTCCAGACCATAATATATTAAATCTTCCGGTGAAATTCCTTCTCTGATCAGTTGTCGTACCTCATCAACCATACCTTCATCCAACCGCTGTTTTAATCGTAGCGTAATCTTCTCGCGGCGTAGTTCTCGTTCGATGTCTACGCCAATGATGAGGCTGTTCAGCTTCGGAAATTCCCGTTCGGGGACTGGGTGGGCGGCATAATATTCTTCAATCTCTATTGCACGAATGGCACGTTTTACTGTGTCTACGTCCGTAGAGTTATGCAACGTTTTGTATTGGCTTAAAATTTCCGTCAGTTCTTCAAGAGAATAACTTGCCAAACGGGTACGCAACTCCGGATTTTCCGGTACGGGCATTAGTTTATAACCTTTTAAGACTGATTCCAAATACATCCCTGTCCCTCCACATAAAACGGGGAGACAACCTTTTTGTTTGACTGTTTCGTAAGAAACCAGAAAATCTTGTTGATATTCAAAAACATTGTATTTGTATCCGGGAGCGGCTATATCAATCAGATGATACGGGATTTTATGTCCATTGACCGTATAATCGGCCAAATCTTTTCCGGTGCCGAGATCCATTCCCCTGTATATTTGACGGGAGTCGGCACTGATAATTTCTGTATTCAATTCATAGGCCAAAGCAGCGGCAAACGGAGTTTTGCCTGAGGCGGTAGGTCCTAATATGGTGATTAAATCATAGTTCGGCATAGTTTTATTTTTTCTACATCTGCAAAATTACGAAATAATTTTCACCTGCTTGGTATTCAGTTGTTTTTTTTGGTTGAAATGCTACATTCATACCTTTACTGCACTTTCTTTATCCGGTAGCTGTGTCGATCGTTCTATTTCTTCCTGTCTATTACCTCCCCTTCATTATTGTTATATAACCTTCCGCTTGGTGGAATATAAAGCACCGCTTTAGAGAACGTAAAGCATAGCTTTAGGTAGTCTAAAGCAGTGCTTTATAAAAGTCTAAGTGTTTGTTTCAATTATAAGGAAGAAAAATATGTGAGGCTTTCAAAAGTCTGTTTTTTACTTTTTCAATCAAGGAATAAGGGTGATTTTATGTATTTTACTTTTAAACGGTAAATTCCCATGTCTTAATATTATTAATGCGAACCAAATACTGATTCGCATTAATAATATTAAGACATGGGAATTTACCACTCTATGGCAAATTCTTCGTCATCAATCAGCGTATTGATATTGCGTTGCATGGTCATGCTTCCTTCAACTCTGTAATGCGCCGTGTATCCCTGAGTTTCCCATGGATCTACAAATGTATAATTAAGTTCTCTTATCGTAACGGTTCTGCGCATCAGGGCAGGCCGTGAGGCATCCATCATTTCAGAAATCTCATACGTTGCTTGCTTCTTCGATTCAAATTCAATGTTTGGATTTTCTGCCCTCAACTCTACCGTACCTTTCATTTTGTCATCCGGGTCCTGATTAAATGTCGCATAAATTTTGAATTTTCTACGGTCGGTTCTTTTTTCTTTTATAGCACCCGCATAGAAGAATATGGTATTTTCGTCAACCACGTATGCTTCACGAGTGTCAACTACAAGTGGTTTGTTGGTATCTTCGGGAAAAACATTCAAAGCCGTGGTTCCATAGTTTCCCGAGAAATCATTGAAAGGAGTTATCCATAGTAGAGCATTGTTGAAATTTTTTCGTGGATGAGAGGTGTAATTATAAGAAGGATCATCCTTTATGATAAGGGGCAAAACCCACTTCTCCGACAAATCAAGCCCGTTAAAATTAAAATTGATATCCATCAGAGCCTGACATTCGCCGGCCGGAATATGTATGTCATAATTCGGAATAGAATAAAAATTCTCGGGTAACTGTTTGTAGTACAAATCTTCCCGTTCATAGTAATGTCATAGTTATAGATGTCGAGTGTATCGTTATCTATACCTACATGTACATCGATGTCTTTATTATTCATCGTGGAACCGGCCACTATAAGAGGAAGACGATAGGGAGAAGGTTGTCCCTTTCTATACTTCAAACGGATACGAGATACGGTAGATGTAGGAGCTTTGAACGAAACATAGTGTTCATATTGCTCATCTGAATAAAATTCGCTGCAAGAACTCAGCATTACAAGTAACGTAACCAAAAGCAAAGAGATATTTTTTTTCTTCATAATCGTTTTTTTTAATAGTAATTACTTTTCACTCTGCCAACCCGGGTTTTGAGTCAATCTCACATTTTTTTCCAACTCGGAGCGGTCGATAGGCCAAAAATAAGTTTTCTCGGCAAAACAGGTCAAAACATCAGAAACAGGAACCGGTTTATAGAACAAGTCGCGTTCTCCTTTTGTCATAAAAACATTACATCCGTACATAGGCAGAGATTCTTCATCTTTAGCGTCTTTCCAACGTCTCAAGTCAAAATAGCGTTGCCCTTCAGCCATAAGTTCAATCTGACGTTCGCGTTTGATTTTCTTACGGAATAGTTCCTTATTACCATACTCTTCTGGCGTAAAATCAGGTATTCCGGCACGGATTCTTACAGGCTGTACTCCTTTCTTCAGTTCATCCTCATTACGTGAAATACTATGAGTACCAGAGTTATCCCAAGTTTCAATCTGGTATGAACCATCAAGTTCATTCAATGCTTCAGCGTACATTAACAAGATATCGGCATATCTTATCAAAGGATCCGCCTTCTTTGAGATATGAGAAAATTCACCATTTATGTTCTTGTCATCATTGGTGTCTGTTGGACGTACGTACTTCATCAATCCTATGCCGGTTTGAAGCCAGTTTAGGCTATTGGACATACCTTCCGTCTCGCCCCGATAATACCAGCTTCTATAAGGACCTCTATCACTGCTCTGTGTTGCATTTGTCAACCACCAAGTTACTCCGTTGTATGCTACCGATGCATAGAATCGGGGTTCTCGATTGGCATATTGAAGCGATACATTTTCTTCTAGAGGTTTATAAAGTCCTTTGCTCACATCACTTGCGGTGACAAAGCCGGTAACTCTTTGTGAAGAACCGTCTCCGCGACCTATTTCAATATCTTTGCCCGGAATATCTTTACCATCTTTCATATAATAGGCATCACATTGTTTCTGCGTCACACAAGTTGTATTGTTTCCTTTGGCTTTACTGACCGGAAGTTGATAAAAGACCATATAGTTTACTCCATAACTACCCTGATTGTTTCCTCGTGTAAATATCAATTCGGGATTTTCTACTGTTGACAGTTCACCATTAAAGACTGAACGGTATGATTCAAACGGGTCTATGTCTTTATATCCGTTGGGCCAGGATTTTGTTGAAAAATTGCCGTCGTCATATGGTGGCAGTGTAACTGGATACCCGTCAAACCCTTCAGTACGTTTATAGGCTACATACAAATTATAGGCTTTAAGGTCAATCACGTCTTTTGCCGCAGCAGCTGCCCTTGCCCATTTCTTTTCATCATAGGCAGCAGCAAGAAGTCGGTTGCCTTTGTCATCCACCAACTTTTCGGCATATCCATCGGTGTTACCGTTCATTAACGGACTGGCTGCATATAATAGTGCTTTAGCACGTACAGCCAAAGCAGCACCTCTTGTGGGACGTGACACAGACATCAGTTCGCGTTTCAAAGGAAGATCCTTTGCTGCTAAGGCCATTTCTGAAGCAATGTAATCGGCACACTCATCGTAAGTGTTGCGAGGTATTGAAAGAGCTTCATAACTGTCAGTGTAATCCTGGCCCTCTTCTGGTACAATGGGCACAGGACCATATTTCTGTAATAGTTTCCAGTAATAATAAGCACGCACAAAGCGGGCCTGAGCTTTATAGTCTGCCCGTTCCTCCGAGGTCAGTTCATTACACATATCCACATTCTGGATAAAGATAGCGGCTTGACGTATTCCCTGATAACTGTATTTCCATGTATACGGCCATTGCTCTCACCATAAGTCACTTCTTTAAAGCTTTTGTAAATGGGATTATATATATCATCACTGAAATTAAACGGATTTGAGCCGGTGATACTAATATCGGCAAATTCGCTGTTTGTCAAGTAACTGTATGCATTGGCAAGCCATTGTTCCGTATAGGTTTCATCGGTAAAGACTTCTTCCAGTGACATTCTGTCCTTGGTATCGGTATTCACATCAAGATAATTACACGAAGCCATACTCAAGCCTGTTGCAATCAATAATATATTTCTTATAAGTTTCATATTCGTAAGTGTTTCTTTATAAACTAATATTCAGACCAAATGTAACAGATTTAGTAATGGGATAGAAGCTACCGTCGTTGCTTCTTGGTTCTGGATCCCACAATTTGAATTTAGAGAAAGTCAACAAGTTCGTTCCAGTAAAGAATAGTCTTATTTTACTAAAACGTATCTTGCTTACTATATTTTTGGGTAAAGTGTATCCTATTTCTACTGTCTTAAGACGAAGATAAGAACCGTTTCTCAACCAATGTGTGGAATACTGGTTGTTGTTCACATTATTTTCTCCTCCAAATTTAAGTCTCGGATATACGGCATTCGGATTTTCGGTTGCCGGGTCGCCCGAAATATCTCTTGAAATCCAGCGGCTTGAATTGACAACATCCGTAGATACATTTCCCCAAGTTCCGCGGCTGAAAGGATGCACCAATACACCGTTGATGAAGAAAGAAGATTTACCGGTTCCTTGGAAATGGACACTTGCGTCAAGCCCCTTCCAATTGGCAGAAATACCCATACCATAAACGAAACTCGGTCTGTTGGTGTTTCCTACAGCCACGCGGTCATTATTGTTTATCACTCCATCACCGTTCACATCCTTGTATTTGATATCTCCCGGTTCAACGCTTCCCCAAGTATTCTGTGTAGGACTGTTTCTTATGTCGTCCCAGTCCTTGAACAATCCGAGAGCAATCAATCCTCTTGACTGGCTTACACTGAAACCTGTTTCATACAAATAAGGATATAGCTTATGGCCTTCATCTTTTTCAAGAATTTCATTATCACTATAAGTAGCATTAGCTCTGATGGTAAGGCTCACGTTTCCGATGTTCTGATTGAATGAAAAGTTACCGTCCCAACCTCTGTTAATTACGCTTCCTACATTAGCATAAGGCTTGTCACCATCATAAAGTCCCACAGTAAGAGGCAATGAACCTCTTGACATGAAAATGCCGGTTCTTTTTTCATTGAAATAATCTACGGTAAGAGAAAAACGTTCGTTGAACAATACGAGGTCCAAACCAATATCATGCTTCTTGGCTATTTCCCAGCTTATACCGTTTGATGCCACACTTGTATAAGTAAGTCCGTTATAACTTTGGTTAAAGCCAAAATCGGCCCATTGATAGTTCTTGAAACTTCCGATAGTGTACATATAAGGGAAACGTACCATACATTGTCATTACCTACTTTACCCCAGGAATAACGTACCTTAAACATATTCAGCCATTTGAAATTATTCTGTATAAACGGTTCTTCTGCTATATTCCATGCCATAGAGAAAGCTGGGAAAAAACCAAACTGATTACCTACAGCAAAGTTTTCGGATCCCGTATAACCGAAGTTGAAATTAACAAAGTAACGATATTTCCAGTTATAGGTGAAGCGTCCTGAGAATCCCTGATGACGAACGGGAACACTATTCTTCAAGTCGCTACCCAGATTATAAGTACGTATTTTTGAATCCTGATTATACTTCAATACAGAACCTACATGATGATGTTTGTTGAAAACACGGTTATAATGCAACTCTGCCTCAAAGAATTCATGGCGGTCGCCACTACCTCCTGCACTTTGTGTCATCTTTTGCTCTTCATTCAGTCGCTTGAAGACCAAATTACCTTCACTGTCTCTGAAACGTTCCGCTTTCCATCTTTCCGGCGCTTTCAACTTGTTTATATAATTAGAGTTGTTTGTGTCGTAGCCAAAACGTCCGATAAACTTCAATCCTTCGGTTATGAAATCGAGTTTCTGATTTAAGGTCACGTTGGTCTGTATCTGGTTAGTCCAGTTTTGTCTGTAACCGGTCTGTGTAGACGCAATCCAAGGATTGTCACGATAATTTTCGTTATATTCTGATGCCGGGAAATAACCGTTCGAATAAACTTTAGGAATGGACACCGGAGTCTGTCCCATAAGGCTGTTCCACACAAGCGACGAACCTCGTCCGGTATCATTTACCTTTTTCAACATTCCGGATATGCCGACATTTAATAAAGTAGATTTAGTAATGTCTATATCCGCATTCATTCGATAGTTCCATCTGCGGGCATTGGCATTGGTATTATATTGCTTTTCAATTTCTTTATCCGTTTTATACATACCTTCTTCTTCCACATAGCTGGCAGATACAAAATAACGTGTGTTTGTACTACCACCGGTGATGTTGAGTGAAGCCTTGTATGTCATGGCTCCTTTCTTCAAAATCTCATCCATCCAGTCTACGTTAGGCAGTAAATCAGGGTCGAGTCCGTTCTTCAATATATACAGTTCATCAGGCTGATAAACCGGTTCTTCGTTTCTTGTGATTCTTGCCTCATTTATCAAAGATGCGTAAGTGGGTCCATCTATAAATTCCGGTGTTATGGTTCTGGTATTATAAGAAGTTTCCGCCTTGGCAGATATGGTAATCTTACTGGGTTTACCATGTTTGGTAGTTATCAATACCACACCGTTTGACCACGGGCACCATAAATGGCGGGTTCTGAAGCATCTTTCAATACTTGAAACGATTCAATATCTTCAATACTGATATCATCCATATCTCTTTCAAAACCATCGACAAGTACAAGGGCACTTGTTTTGGCACCAAAAGTAGAAATACCACGGATCCAGAATTCGGAAGTATTTTGGCCCGGTGCTCCACTGCTCTGCATGGATAATACACCGGGAACATTTCCTGCCAAGGCATTAACAAGATTTCCTGAAGGAGAAACATTCAGATGTGCTATATTAGCAGAAGAAACAGCTCCTGTAACGGTTATCTTTTTCTGTTCTCCTGTTCCGGTAATCACAACTTCATCCAATACACTAGATTTTGACTCTTGCATTATCACAGTCAGTGTTTTCTTATCTTTTATAAGTATCTCCTGACTCTCAAAACCAATGTATGAAACGATAAGACGTTGATATAACTCCACCTTTATCTTGAATTTTCCGTCAATATTGGTTATCACACCAAGTCCAGGCACATTCTTTACTACAATATTAGCACCTATAAGAGGATCTTTATTTGAATCGAGTACAATACCTGATACTTCTATTTCTTTTACGTCTGCATGATTTTGTGCCGTTGCCTGAAACATCAGCATAAACATACAAAAGAAAATAATAATAATGTTTTCATTCGAGGTAACATTTTAATATTAAAAATTTATTCATCTTTCGCTATATTTCTAATTCTATAGTTTTCGATATCACCAATGTAAAATATCTTATTTACTTCATCGTAGTGTATTCCGAAAGGATAATTAAAGCGCGCCTCTTGCCTTAAATCACCATCTACATAACCATTAGGGTTATTGTTAACCCCCTGACTGCCACGACCGGCGTATGTGTGTACAAATCCTTCGGGAGTTACATAACGAATACAGTGTATCGAAGAGTCTGTGAAATAAAAATCGTAAATATCATCTTTGCCCTCTTTTATATATTGCTCGTTTTTTATGAATACGCCTTGTGCCGGATTACCTAACTTGGCATTTGTTCCTTGACCGTCAAGCCATCCTTCCTGTTTTTGTTGACCACATAATATACTGGCGGTTAAAAGCGTCTTGTTCTTCCAGTCATAGGGTATTTTCAATATTGTCTTCCATTGGGAGAATGAGATATAAGCGTAATTGCCCGACGGATGCATAAAGATAAAAAACATCGGTTCGCCATCTCCTAAGGCATATAAAACCTTTTCTTCTTTTGTTTGCATATCAAAACGGATAAGTTCTCCGGTCTTTCTCTTTACATAATATAACTCCCCGTTGGGATGTACCGCAACAGAAACGATTTTTCTTCCGATAACAAGAGGTTGTGGCTTCTTAAAACCGTTTGCTCTGGTAGTATAAGAAATACCTATGGCATTTTCAGTATCCTGCTGATTTGTAATCAACATAGTGTCACCGCTTAAAGTGAAATCTATGGTACGAATACTTTCCCAGTTACCCTGTCCTTTGGTCAATAATGTTGAGACTTCCTTCTTTTTTAAATCCAGTACTCTGATACTTGTCCCGCCATACCTGTTTCCATCGACCACATAAAGTACGTTTGGGTCTTTCGGGTCAACAGTCATATATCCCGGACCGGAAAAGCCGGCCTCTTTAAATGAACCATCCTGAACCTTTACTTTACCGGTTTCATCCACATAGCCGGCTACGGTTCCGACAATCGTTTTGGAAACATAATTGAATTTCTCTGCCGCAGTAATGGGGTCTTGCCCTTTTATGCTTACTTCAATAGTTCCTTCTGAGGCTTTGAAAGGAACCATACAATATATAATATTTCCATTACTACCTATAACCTTGGCTGGTAAACCGCCGATTTTTACCTTTATATCATCTGTATTACTTCCAAAGTTATTTCCTTGGATATACAATCTTGTGCGAGCTCCTCCTTCCGTAGGTTCAAAACCTGTAATTTGAACCGGTTTTGAAGGATCGTGAATTGTACTAGTTGTAGTAGTTTCATCTTTACAACCAATAATCAATAAAGAAATTAGGAAAAAAATTAATGTATTTCTCATAAAGTTTAAATATTACATGAGTTCGTGATAATTTCAAAATAGAATAAGCCGATTTTTCAGGTTAAAAGGTCTGATTTCGGATAATGCGCTCGAATCTCTGATTCTGACCGAAAACATGCAACAGGATATTGCAGATGCCGTAAAAGATTTTTTCTTACTTAAAATAAATGTTTTCTGTTTCATATAGCTTGAATTTAAGATTAAATATTAAATAATGGAATGAAAGTTTTTTCTCTGTTTTATATATTACTTCAATACTCAACTTTATAGTCTTTTCTGCTTGGTTTACCGCTCCAGATCTTGCAAGAAGTCCATTCTTCAAAACTATTTGTCCAAAAGTAATCATCTGCCGGAAGTCCCAGTGCTAAAAAACCAAGTGTTGCCATATACAAACTACCGGTAGTAGTATAATAATCAGCCAATTCAGGTTGATGACCATTAAATCCCAGTACCAACCAGCCGTTTTTGTCGAAATTCTGATTACCGTCGTACATATTCACAAATACGGCAGTGAGCGCACAACGTACTTGTGCAGGATGTATATAAGAAGGCAGTATTTTCATCAATGCTACTTGTGATAAGCTTTGAAATGCCCCTGTACGATAAGTAGCCGAACGTCCAAAAGCCGGAAAAACTCCGTCAGGCATTATCATACGCTCAGAAAAATCAGAATGGCGTATCATCCTTTTAACAGCTGTATTATATTGCCTTTCCGAGACTATTTTTTTTTCCTTTAATACCTGATAAATGTCTACCAGCATGGGATGAATAACATAATCATTATAATAATCCATAGAGAAACTTGGTCCGTCACTATACCAGCCGTCACCCACATACCATTCTTCTATTTTTTTACAAGCTAAGAATACTTTAGCTTGATCAACTTGTTCACCGACTTTCAACAAAAAAGTTTCTATGATAGCCGCAAATAACAAATGATTATTATACACGGGTTTATTTCTACGGAGTGACTTAAATGCGGTCACATATCTTTGTTTGGTGAGCGTATCCAGTGGCTCCCATAAAGCCTTGGGGGCACGTAGAAAAGCTTGTGCTAAATAAGCTGCATCTACAGTGGGCTGATAATTGCGGGTAAAGTTCAGACAATCGGGAGATTCGGGAGAAACACCATTTTTCAGTCCTTTAAGTACTGAAGTTCTAAAACTTTTCCTTAGTTTACCCTCTTCTGTATTGTCATCAGGTAAAGCCAACCAAGGAGCAATGCCGGCAAGTGTTCTTCCTACAGCCTCTAAGTAGGTAACGTCACGTGGATTACATAGAAATTTTTTCCGGTCTCTACGGGCATGTTGGCCTCCAATGTTCCCTTGGCTAAATTGTCAATAACCGGTGAGGCTATACGACACAAATACTTTACCCATAACTCGCGGTCTTGCGTACCTGTACGCTTTGAAGCTACCATAGAACTGAAGGAACAAATGCAAAATAGTATAAAAAGAATTTTACGCTTCATAATTATAATATCGGTTTATTGTTTATCATTCGATTGTAACGTAAAAGAGCCTCTAAAAAATAATAGTCCGCATAAATTAATGGCACGTCTACTTCTGAACCGTGAGGAATAGCTCCTGTGCTGTGTTTTAAAATAAAGTTTCCGTTTTTACCTTCTTCTGCACGATATTCAGGACTCGATAATGAGGTGAGTATTTGTAGTGCTGTCTCTGTATAAATTTTCTTCTTGTCATCCTTTACATAAGAGGATAATTCTAACAAAGCAGAAGCGGTAACAGAAGCAGCGGAGGCGTCACGATAGTTTTGTATGTATTTATTGGTCTTAGAGAACTTGCCAGGGATAAACCCCGGTCTATGCGTATCAAAATCCCACCAAGGAATTTTATCAGACGGAAGATTCGGGTGATTGATGTAATAATCCGCCATACGCTGGGCTGTTTTCAAGAAACGCGGATCCTTTGTTTCACGATAACATAATGTAAAGCCATATATTCCCCAACCTTGTCCGCGAGACCACGTAGACTCGTTGGAGTATCCCTGTGATGTTTCGCCTTTAATGAAATTCCCGGTCTCAGGGTCATAGCATGCCAGATGATAACTGCTACCGTCTTTTCTTATCTGATATTTCATGGTCTTTTCCGCATGCGATATCGCTATGTTTCTGAATGAAGGGTCACCGGTTGCTTTTGAAGCCCAGAACAGCAATTCCAAGTTCATCATATTATCTATGATAACGGGATATTTAAAAACGTGTTTGTTTTCCCATGAACGCCATGAGTCCCAGGACTTGATTGTACCTACTTGAGGATTAAAGCGTGTAGCCAAAGAGTATGCGGATTGTATAAGTATATCCTTGTATTTTTCATTCTGCGTAAGGCGATAAGATTACCGAAGCTACAATACATCATGAAACCTATATCATGATTACCTTTGAATGTTTTAACTGGTTCAAGCTTTTCTGTCCATTTCTGGCAAAGCTTTCAAAAACGCAGGACAAAAGCCCCTCATAAGAGCCGTCGTATAAATACACTACAACTGACCAGTCAGACATTGTGTAACATCCTCTCTTGTAATATCGCTTTGATATAAGCTAAGTTGCTCTCCCTGCTGCGGTAACATCTCACGGCATTTGTCAGAAATCAGAGAACAGTATTATTATCCTATTATAATGCTGACGGCAAAAGTTGAGGATACTGATAAAATTATGGGACTTACCATTGGAGC
>ERZ791618.815-NODE-815-length-13018-cov-1.944380_pt1 | contig 13018 bp, 13 predicted proteins | sample MGYA00510059_ERZ791618 | MGnify/ENA primary metagenome ERZ791618 (study PRJEB30046, sample SAMN00715159) | human gut metagenome | study: EMG produced TPA metagenomics assembly of the A metagenome-wide association study of gut microbiota in type 2...
ATCAATTTGTATGGATACCTGTTGAAGCAAATAATTATAAAAAAATGGATTTAGGTAAAGCGAATGCAAATTGGGAAAAACAAACTAATACAGCAGAATTACCACAAATACAAAAATATGGTGGATTTTATATAGGGAGATATGAAGCTGGAACAAGTGAGATTACATTATCAACTGGAATAGATTTTGCTGGCCAAAATACAGATCTGGCTGGCAAAATTCAAAATTTTCAATAAGAAATGGATTAAATCAAACATCAACAGGAAAGATAACGCAAAAAGCCGGAGAAATACCATATTATCATGCAGATTATGAAACTGCTCTAAAGTTATGCAATGATATGTATCAAACAGAATATATACAAAGTGGATTGGTAACAGGAACAATGTGGGATGCTATGATGAAATTTATTGCTGGTGGTGATGATAGAATAATAACATCATTAAGTTCATGGGGAAATTATAATAATGGAAATGTAAAATATACTATAGGAAATGGAAGATATGCAGAGATAAATCCAGATAATGGAGAAATGACATCAAAATTTACAACAAGTGATGGACAATATCATTATGGAATAAACACAACAGCAATGTCGAAGATGTAAAAAAGAAAAATATATATGATGCAGCAGGAAATTTATGGGAATGGACCCAAGAAGCTTCTTATCCAAATAACAAATCAGAATCATATATGCTTCATGGAGGAAGTTTTAAAAACAGTTTTTCCCCGCGACAGGCGACATTTTCGAGATGCAGCCGGTTGATTTTATGAACTGATGCGACTCGAACGCCGAAGCATGGGTGCTTCACTCTTGCTGCTACCTGGCGCATCTCACTTCTCTCTCACATTTGGGCAAAGAAAAACCAGAGGAAGCGAATGCACGCCTCTGGCGTGCGTCCGCTTCCTCTGGCACCGTGGCCCCGCTGGGCTGCGTGGTCTTATTATTCGTCTGCCAACATTGCGCTCCCTTGGCATTGTTCGTCGCTTTGGCAGGGTATCAGTCCCTTTCACCAACGAACAATGCCGTATTCAGGAAAGAAAGGTGGAGAATCGCAAGAGTCCCTATCTTGAAGTGATCAGCAGCTTACAATGACACTTTATAAATTCAGGGAATATTTAAAAATCAATTCAGCGCTGGATGCGGCCGGAACCATCGCCGTCGGCCAACTTTTCCACCTCGGCCGCTGTAACCATGTTATAATCGCCCTCGACGGTATGCTTGAGCGCGGAGGCCGCCACGGCAAATTCCACAGCCCGCTGATTGCCCTTACCGGTGAGCAGTGCGTAAATCAGACCGCCGCCGAAGCTGTCGCCGCCACCCACGCGGTCAACGATATGCAAGTCATATTTTTTGGAGAAATGGTATTCATCGCCGACAGCGTCAAACAGCATGGCGCTCCAACCGTTGTCGGACGCCGAGCGGGACTCGCGCAGCGTGATAGCGACCTTTTCAAAGCCAAACCGATCAGCAAGCTGTCTTGCAACGGACTTGTAGCCCTCGCGGTTGATCTCGCCGGCATAGATATCGGTCGCCTCCGCCTCAATGCCGAACACATCCTTGGCATCCTCCTCGTTGGAAATGCATACGTCCACGTACTGACACAGATCAGTCATGGCCTCCCGTGCCTGCTGACGGCTCCACAGCTTGCCGCGGTAGTTGAGATCACAGCTGATTCTGACCCCATGTGCCTTCGCCGCCTTGCAGGCGTCACGGCAGGCATCCACCATGTTGGGGCCGAGCGCAGGCGTGATGCCGGTAAAGTGGAACCAGTCCGCGCCTTTAAAAATCACATCCCAGTCGAAGTCGGAGGGAGTGGACTCCTGAATGGCAGAATGCGCCCGGTCATAAATGCAAACGGAACCGCGCTGAGACGCGCCTTTCTCATTATAGGAGATACCGATACGGTCGCCTCCACGCACGATCATAGAGGTATCCACGCTGTAGCGGCGCAGAGAGTTGACCGCAGCCTGTCCGATGGCATGCGCGGGCAGTTTGGTGACGTAGACGGCGTCAAGGCCGTAGTTAGCCAGCGAAACAGCTACGTTAGCTTCCCCGCCACCGAAAGAAAACTCCAAGTGGTCGGCCTGAACAAAGCGCTCGTAATTGTATGGCTGGAGACGAACCATTCAACCGCGCAATATCCGACCGCCATACAGCTTTCCACCTTGATAAAAAGGGGGCCTGAGGAAATCTTCCTCAGGCCCCAAAACAGGCGCTTACAGCTTATCCTCACGCATAAAATGAGCATTGGTCCCATCAATGGAGAAGAACTCATCTGCTGCACGCCGACCGATGTCATCTGGGTACTTAGATATCTCATTTAAGTACTCTTTTTCATCTACATAGGTAAACGCGCCGTCTCGCATTATGACCTTGCCGTCCACTGCAACCAGCGAAACCTCGGATCCCCTGGCACTGTAAACCAGATTAGGTACCATGTTGCGCATTGGGTAGGTGTACACGGTAACATGGAGGGACAACTGAGATCTATAGCAATATAGTCCGCGCATTTTCCAGGCTCAAGAGAGCCTACGGTATCGCCCAAACCAATCGCTTGGGCACCCTCAATGGTGGCCATACGCAGGGCTTTCCAGGCGGGCATAACTTCCGGATTCTGATACTTGATCTTGTTGAAGAGGCAAACATTTTTCATCTCATTGATGATGTTATGGCAGTTGTTGCCCGGAGCCTGATCGGAACCCAAGGCCACCACACCGCCCGCCTGCTGGAAAACAACACTTGGGCAGACAATGCCATCAATGATGCCGATCGAACCCGGATTAACGATCATTGAGGCACCTCGTTTGGCAATAAGGGCAGCTTCCTCATCTGTGCAGTCAGTAAGATGGACTGCAATAAGAGATTCATCCAGATAGCCCAACTCATCCAGAAAAGCTGTAGGACGCTTGCCATAGCGCTGGACGATCTGATAGGTCTCTCGATCTCCTTGCTGCACATGCATATGGATTTTGGTACCCCGCTCCTTGACCGCCTTTTGGATACGCAACAGCATCTCCGGGCTGACAAAGTCAGCGCCTTGCGGGCCAAACAGGATCTTAATCCGTCCCCCTGCCTTGTTGTTCCATTTATTATACAGATCAATGTTTCGATTCAGGCTTTCCTCTCCCATGGCATCATCAAACTCATAGAGTTCGCCCAGTTGATAAACCCGTCGTTTAGCCGCTCGAATCGTCTGTGCAATATTCCCTCGGGCGCCCACCTTATCGATGAAAGCACACACATTTTCCATTTTGGATTCATAGTCGCCCAGTGTGGTAGTGCCTGCCCGGACGGCCTCCAGAATGGCCACTCGGCTGCCCGCATCCCGTTCCTCGTCATTAACCGCGTTGTCAAAGGGCTGGAGGCCGAACATCATCCAACTGTTGGTGTCTTGGGCCAATCCGCGCATAATATTGCACGCAGTATGCATATGGCCGTCGATAAAACCAGGCAGCACCATATGATGATCCAAGGTGATCATTTCCTCAGCTGTATATTCCGCTAAAATCTCAGCCCGGTTGCCCACCTTCAAGATTTTGCCTCCGTCTACAGCCATAGCGGCATCACTATGATAGCCCACGCCGGCTCCCTCCATCGTATAGAAATGCGGGGCCACCACAATGGTATCAATCTTTTTCATAAATGTCTCCTATTCCAACGGCAAAGCAGTTAGTGTACCTTCTCAGGGTAACGCCGTTTGGTAAGCTGAGTCAGAGTGAACAGGCTCACTGTCAGAATAGCAGCAGTAACCGCAATACTCAAGACATACTGTCCGGTCAGTCCGCCAAAAAGGAATCCCACGAAAGCCGAAATACCAACCGTAATTCCGTAGGGGATCTGCGTCATAACATGGACGATATGGTTGCAGGAAGCACCGGTAGAAGAGAGAACAGTCGTATCGGAGATAGGGGAGCACTGGTCGCCGAACAGGCCACCGCCAATCACGGCGCCAACAACAAACGGAATGGAAATATCAAAGGCGACGGCCATCGGGAAAGCAATGGGCATCATAATAGACCACACGCCCCAAGAGGAACCGGTCGAGAACGAAATGAGTGCGCCAAACAGGAATACCAAAGCCGGAACCATGCCGGGAGTCAGGTAATGCTCCACAATATGGATCAGAAACTCGCTGGTCCCCATACCTTTGACGATAGAGCCCAAGGACCATGCGCACACCAGAATAAAGGGAACCGAGATCAGTTCGGCCATACCGTTGACAAAGGTATCGAACGCCTTGGTCACGCTGAAGAGCTTGGTGCTTACACCCATGATGCCCGCACCCAGCGCGCCACCCATAAAGGCGATGCAAATAGCAAGTGTAATGTTGGCACTGCGGAAGCATCCCACCAACCCGTTGTTAACCAGATCGCCGGACCAGAAAATGGTGGCAAAGAGAGAACCAAACAGGCAAACAATAGGGATAATAAAGTTCCACATAGTAAGCTTATAATCTGCGGGCAGCTCATTTTTCACCTCTGGAACCAAGGGCTGAACCCCGTCGTCCAGCAGCTTTCCGGTCTCTCTGGCCCGCTTTTCTTCCTTGTACATAGGGCCAAAGTTCAAGCCGAAAGCAGCAACGATCAAAACAGAAATCATGGCAAATACGCCATACAGATTGAACGGAAGCATATTCAACCAGATGCCCCATTCGTTGCCCTCAACGCCGCTTGCCAACAGCTCTGCGGCAATCAGTCCCGTGATAAAGGGACCATAGCTGCTAATGGGAGAAAGCGCAGCTAAATTGCATCCCATGGAATCCAGGATATAAGCCAATTTTGCTCGAGAGATGCGCACCATGTCAGTAACGGGCCGCATGATAGTACCAAGCATGAGGCAGGGCTCCGTATAGCTGAAAATGAAGGCGCTCAGGCAAGTAACGATCTGCCCCTTCTTGGCAGTATTGATAACCTTTGTCACCTTGGTAGCAAAGGCCTCTGCAGCACCAGTGGTACGGAGCATGGCGATCATACCGCCGGAGAGTGTAACCAAAATAATCAAAGATGCATTTCCGCTGAGAGAGGGGATCATATAGTCCGAGATAATTTTGACAAAACCAACCAAAGGGTTAAAGCCGTTCATCATTGTGGACCCCAACCAAACCGCGATGAATAAAGAGAAAATCGTCTGTTTGGTCCACAGGGCCAATCCGATTGCCACGATGGGGGGAATGAGACACAACACTCCATATGTAGTATCCATATAACAAGCCTCCTGTTATAAATTATCTATGGTTTTTTTTCATGGAATCTCTGCTTCCGCAACTACAGGCCCTATCCGAATCTGCAAATCACACCTCCTCACTTTCTCGGTCCAGGGATGCGCAAAACGTAAGGCTTGCAAAATCAAGACACGGCATATCAGCTTTGAACGAGACTGATCATACTATATACCGTATATTTTCATGAACAGACCAAACGTTTTGCGCACTCCGGTTTCCAGCCTCCCACCGCTCCCAACATCTTCGGTTTTGGCAGCGCGAGTAACTACGGATCACACTTGGTTAATTTCGGTTTTCGTAACCGGATGCGTACATATTTGCAGGGATGAATTTTCCCTGGCCGTAGCGGCCCACAAACTTGGCGTTCTCCACTACAACCTGGCCTCGCAGCAGAACCGTCTCCACCCGACCAGACTGACGACGGCCCTCATAGAGGTTGTAGTCCACGCCGTTAGGGTTATCTGCCAGATGAACTGTCCCCTCATAATTGGGATCGAAAATGACAACATCTGCGTCAGAACCTACCGCCAGCGTTCCCTTTCTCGGATAGATACCGTTGATTTTTGCCGGCTGAGTGGCAATAACATCTACAAATTTCTGGCGGGTCAGCTTTCCCGTGCATACACCTTCGGTCCACACCATATGCAGTCGATCGCCGGCGCCGGGGGAACCGTTTGGAATCTGAGTAAAATCATTCCTGCCGGCCTGCTTGAGCTCTGCCACATCTATACCGCAGTGGTCGGATGAGACCGCCGTCAGCAGTCCGTCGGATAATGCCTGCCAAAGAGCCTCGCAGTCCTCACGATCCCGCAAAGCGGGGGAGCAAACGAACTTAGCCGCTTCATTGAAATCCGGATTATCCAGAACTTCCTTAGTGGTGGTCAGATAGTGAGTGCAAGTCTCGCCGGAAACCCGCTGGCCAGTTCCCTTGGCCTTTTGTAATTCGGCAATGGCTTCCCGACAGGTCATATGAGCAATATAAAGAGGCGTATCGGTCTGACCAGCCAGATAAATAGCCCGGCGCACCGCCTCCGCCTCAGTAAAAGGCGGACGGGAAACATAATGGTAATGCGGCGTCAGTTGGCCCTTCTTTACACACTCGCTGCGGAGGAAATTCAGGATCTCTCCATTCTCTGCGTGCACAAATACCGTAGCGCCAACCTGTCGGCTCTTCTCCAGAATACGGAAGAAAGTACCGTCATCTACATGAAGCGGAGAGCCGTTGTAGGCCATAAAAATCTTGATGCTGGAAATGCCTCTCCGAGGAAATTCTTCGATCTCATCAAAGATACTGTCCATAATATATGTTACCATGGAATGCAGTGCAAAATCAACACAAGACTTATCCTTCGCCCGCACATTGATTCGATAATCAATGGAATCCAGCAGTCCGCGATCTGGATCCTGCGGAGCAAAGTCCACAATGGTGGTCGTGCCGCCTACAATAGCAGAGTCGGTCGTCTCATATCCGGCGGTGTCACGGTTGCCGACATTACACAGGGCGGAAAAGTGAGTGTGCTGGTCTACGCCTCCCGGAAACACATATTTACCTTTGGCGTCTATCACACGATCTGCAGCTTCGTCCAAATGTGTCCCCATTGCGCGGATCACATCGCCCTCCACCAGGATATCCCCCACATACTCTTGTTCTGCGGTTACGATTGTGCCTCCTTTAATCAAGGTACGCATACTGTCATCTCCTAAAATATCAATTCTTGTTTGGTAAACATGGGAAAACCTACGATATTCTTCTGCTCTGGGAAGCCCCAAGTAGACACCTTGCTGGTACGCAGCCCCATATCTACCATGGCTTCCGCAAATTTAACTGCTGGCATTACCCCATCCAACACGGGAACGCCCAGCTGGGCGGACAGGTCCTCAACAAAGTCCACGAAACCAGCGCACCCCAGCAAAATACATTCGGCGCCGTCCTGCTGCACGGCTAACTTTCCCTGATAGGCTAACGCTTCCAATCCCTTCTTGGGGTCCCTGCCAAATTCCAGCACGCTCAAACCTGTGGATCGGATAGAACGGCAAAACTTTTCCGCTCCATAGTTGGACACCACATCCTCTGTAACCTTGCGAGACCGATCCAACACCGATACGATAGAAAAGTACGGCGCTATAAATTTGGCAGCAGCAATGGCCGACTCACAGATACCCAGCACAGGCTTGGAAGTGACCTCTCTGGCTGCCTGAAGCCCAGGGTCACCAAAGCAGGCGATGATAAATGCATCGGCGCCTTCCTCTCGGTCTCCCCGGATCACTTCTTTCAGGACCCCCGGAACAGCCAAATACTCATCCACATAACATTCGATGCTGTCCGGCCCAGATGTCGGAGTAACCGCCCAAACCTGAGTGTCGCTGCGTGCCACTCGACGTGCTAAATTTTCTATACTTTCAGTCATGGATTGCGTCGTATTGGGATTGATGATTTTGATCTTCACAATTTTCCCTCCTCTTGGTCCAAAGCCTGAACCATCTCCATCAGCAGCTCAGCTCCCTGGTACAAGTCCTCAGGAGCGCTGTATTCTCGGATAGAATGGCTAATCCCGTCTTTGCTGGGAATGAACAGTAGCATGGAGGGAACCGCTTTTCCCCAATTCATCAGATCGTGTCCTGCACCGCTGAACATTCTGCGAAAACGGATACCGCGGTTGCGGCACAGTGTCTCGCTCAGCTTTATCAGCTTAGAACTGCACTGGGTAGGCGACTGGCGAATATATTCTTCGCCTACCAGCTCCGGGTGCTCTTTCAGCACGGAGTCAATGACCTGATCCATGGGCTCCATCGTTGGGTTGCGCAGTTCCACAATAAACTCCACCTTGCCCGGAATCACATTGACCGCTCCTGGGAACACCTGAAGGGTTCCTACAGTGCAGACCATATCCGGCGAAGCGGCCTCAGTCCGTTCCATAAGCTGGGTAATGATCCGGCAGGCTTTCACCAGCGCGTCATCCCGCAGATGCATGGGTGTGCTGCCTGCATGATTGGCACAGCCGGAAACCGTCATGCGATAGCGCACGATGCCCACAATACCATCAACCACGCCTATTTGCATCCTTTCAGCTTCTAATACCCCGCCCTGTTCAATATGTAACTCCAAGTAACACTGATATTGGGTCAGATCTCTTCGGCAGGCGCCGACCTGCTCCATTGTAAGTCCGTGGAGAGCCAGATTTGGCCGCATAGCTTCATCAATCTCTCCGCCGGTAAATGCCTTACTTCCAAAAGTTCCGCCAATGACATTGCCCTCCTCCTCGGTAAATGCAATCACCTGGATGGGATGCCGATTTTGATATCCCAACTCCTTAAGGCGCTGCACACACTCGATTCCGGACAACACACCATAGGTTCCGTCGTAAATCCCGCCCCCCGGCACCGTATCGATGTGGGATCCAATGCAAATGATCTCTCCCTGACCGGGAAGCGTACCGATCAGATTCCCTACAGGATCGACGGATGTCTGAAGTCCTGCCTGTTCCATGCACTGTTGAACATAGATTCGTCCTTCGTCATAGGCAGGGGTATACGGCAATCGTGTGGTTCCTTCTTTCGGCACAAAACCGATTCGCCCAAGTCGGGTCAAATGATCATATAAGCGGGTACCGTTGATCATACTCATGCGGGGTCCCCCTCAGTCTTATGGGATCTGACAAACTCCTCCAGCTCCTGCAGCCCCTGCTCCAGGCACTGCATGGATGTCGCATAGGACAGACGGATATATCCCTCGCCAAATTCGCCAAAGGCCGTACCGGGTACCACTACCACCTGTCGTTCTTCCAGCAGCTTCATGGCAAATTCTTCACAAGGCATACCCAGTTGACTGATGTCAATAAATGCGTAGAAAGTCCCAGCCGGAGCATGGCAGGACAAACCAGGGATCTCAGATATCCGCCTCATCACATAGTCACGGCGCAGGCGGTACTGCTCCACCATATACTTCAAGTGGTCTTGTGGACCTTCCAAAGCTTCAATAGCCGCGACCTGGCAGGGAGTGGCCGCACAAGCACTGACATTTTCCTGCAGCTTGACCATATTCCGGATCACATTTTCCGGTCCGGCAGCATAACCGATACGCCAACCGGTCATCGCATAGGTTTTGGAAAGGCTATCAATAACCAGGGTCCGTTCTTTCATTCCAGGCAGAGCAGCAAAGCTTGTATAAGTCCTTCCATCAAAGAGGATGTGCTTATACACCTCATCAGCCAAGATCACCAAGTCCTGCTTCTGGGCCAATTCGGCCAGTTGGAGCAGCGTTTCAGTGCTGGCTACAGCTCCTGTGGGGTTGCATGGGCTGTTTAGAATAATGGCCTTTGTCTTATCGGTAACAGCTTCGGCAATAGCGGATACATCCAAATCAAATCCCCGTTGTGCGTTGGTTTTCACCGACACCGGCACGCCGCCGCACATCCGAATCTGTTGGACATAATTAGTCCAGCAGGGTTCGTTGACGATAACCTCATCCCCAGGATTCAGCAGCACTTTCAGCGCCAAAAACAAGGCTCCCATGGCTCCAGGCGTCACCACAATTTGGCTTGCAGGATCGTAAGAGAGTCCCTCTGTGCGATGGAGATACTCTGCAATCGCCTGGCGCAGAGCCAGCAGCCCTGCATTTTCTGAATACTTGGTCTTTCCTTCCCGAATGGCCCTGCACCCAGCCTCCACTACGTTCGACGAGGCAGTAAAATCCGGCTCTCCCAGTGTAAAACTAATTACATGATCGTACTCCAGCGCCTTATTGAACATTTTTCGAATCTTGGAGGGTTGGATCTGCTGAGTGTTATCTGAAATTTGAATCATATAGGTAACTCCTTTCTACTCTGATTCTTCCGTTCCCTTAATTTGAGAACAGTCATCAATATTCCAAATGCCAAGGAAAGCACCGCTGCAAATACGATACGATATTCTTGCGGAAGAAGAAATCCCACGGTATTGACGGGGATCCAAAAGAGAGGAATCGTTTTAAACAGAGTAAAATCGATCAATTCTCCCCAATCTACAGAGTCCACCGCTTGGCGTGGAGTGATATGCTGTCCCGCCAAAAAGCGGATTTCAGCATAATTTCCACATACTCGCATCAGAGCGGAATGAATAGGAGCAAAAAACAGATTATTGGTAACGCTGGTAAAAAAGGCCTGTGCCAGAGCATTTCCATATCCCGGAAGAAGACCTGCTGCCATGGCTTGCCGGGTACCTTGGCTGAACACGGTAAAGGCCAGCGTGACAAGGACGCTCCTATTCCCCAACTCAGGCTTTTGAACCAAGTCGCCCGGTTGATCTGCCAAGTTCCCTCCAACAGACGTCCGGAAGCAACTCACCCGCCGTAGCATAGACAGCGAATTGCGCAAAACCTGCCAGATAAGGATACGCTATATTGACCTTGGCAAAGCCTCCTGTGACGCAAAAGAGTACCGTAAACACAGCCAACAACCCATAAGCAACTGCCCACCAAATATCGCTTCGTTTCATATGCATCCCCTAACTTTTGTACCCCAAATATAGCAAAATGGAACCGGCGTTAAAATTCAGCGCCAGTTCCATTTTATGTAGTCTGTATATTATTTGGACAAGCCTTCTGTGTCCCGATGTAAGACCAACGAATCTTTATATACTACCAAAGGATAATGCAGTTTAGCCAATGCAGGCGGTACATTTTTCCCGAGTTTTATTTATAGCGCATCAAAATCGATCTTGTTGGTTGATACAGGAAGACTCTGGATCATCTGTATCCGGTTACGCACATTCATTTTGGTATATATGCTGTGGAAATGTTTTTTTACCGTATGGATACTGATATTCATTTTTTGAGCGATATCTTCATTGGACAGCCCGTGTACGGCCAGATCTAACATTTCCCCTTCTCGACTGGTCAAGCCGTACTGGCTGCACAACTTTTCATGATATCCTTTTGCGTAAAAATAGCGGGTGTCTCCCTTTTTTGCTTCATATACTAAACGGTATGCAAAGTGCTTGTGCAACTGCTCCAATACAAACATATCCCGTTCGCTAAACGGGGGCTTATCAGCTTGCCGGTACAATTTCAATAAGCCGACCGGTTCTTCTCGAAAGGAGATGGAAAGGCCGACGGAATATGCCAAGCGATTGGGCAGATAGAAGTTCTGGTAGATTCCGCTGCTATTCACCTGTTCATCCGAAGATGCCATAGATTCCCGAAAAGCACCGCCTTCACAGGTATACAGCGCCCAGCGAAAAGCATCTGAATTCAGGCTTTCCTGCATCCAGACATCGACAGCCTGCTGAGGCAGATGAAAAGCCGCTGGGGCCTGAAACTGATAGGATCCATTCTCCGCAGTAGAGATTCGGGCAAAAATTGCGCTATCATACGAAATCAAAAAAGGAAGCCATCGGTTGAGAATTTCATGCTGCATTTCCTCTACTGTATAGATAAATGAAATATTGTATGCGATCTCATTGAGGCGTATCCATTCGTTTTCATTTAAAAATGCCATATCAATATCTCCCTTAACATTTGTATCCAGCTATAAGCAAAGCTCAAAAAGATAACAGTATCAATGAATTCCGACCACAATCGCAATTAAAGCGTTCCCATCGTAGAAAGCATTCTAACTCGGTCACGGGTGTAGATGCTCGAAATGCAGATGTGCCACATTATCTCTGACATAACATTCTCCCCACCCTTTCTTTGTCCGATCAGGTCTTGGCGTTCACATAAATACACCCGATCCTATCGATAAGCTTCTCGCGTTATGCTACCATTATTATATCAGGCAGAAGACTGAAAAGCAATTCCAAACAGAAAGCTGAAAAGCAAAGTAATAGGGCTGCATCTCCACGATCACGATGTCGGGACATTAAAAATCTCAATTTTGAAACCATTCTTGACAGCAGGCATTTTCTTTGCCTTTTCAGAGACGAACGAAGCATAAACCTCCGTACGCAATCTACCTCTGCGCGGGCGGTATCATCGCGTTTTCGCCGCTGCTCATCCGCCTGCTTGCAGCGGAGAACTATCGTGTGATTGTATCCATACCGCCGATAAGATTTCAAATTTCATATTGCTGAATGCTCCTTGTATCTCTTTTACTATGTCCTTTGCAGTTGTGAAATAGATGTTTTTTACAAGTGTAGGGTCATCATACAACTGCCTTCTTACTAGTGTAGCTGCGATTCCAGAAGTGGCGAAGCCATATATCTGATTGTCTATTATGTGTTGCCTTCTCTTCTGTTCTTCTGGAAATGCCTGTACCATTAGTTGGCTTTCCATTAGCCGTTTGTAAATCTCTGCAAGAAATCTACCACTCTTGACTGCTGGGTCAAAAACTTTGCTCTTTGTTAAATACACTAGCAGGGAGTAAATCAACCATGTCTTTTACTATGTTTTGTGGCGTGATAACTTCCGAGTTGGAATATTTTGAAATGCCTGTTATGGCTTGGAACCTGTCAAATAAATCTTCCATAGGAACACCATCCTCAAAATCTCATTTTCTTCTGAATATCAGTAAGCTTGGTTTTAAGACAGCCGGCAAAGGAAAGAGGATACCCTAAAAATAGGTATCCTCTCGGAAATTAGGTATCTGGGGCACGCTTTTGGTGAAATCGACGGAGTTTTTGCCATCAACACAAAAGGTAAAAGGGACGCCGCGCTTTCCTCATTGACAATTCGACGGGGAATGCTATAATCTGCTATGTCTGAAAAAATGTAAAATTGAATCGCAGAGGTGCCGCCGCGAGGCGGAGAATAGAGAATCCGGTGCGAATCCGGAACGATGCAGTCACTGTGTACGGGAACGGCCTGCGTAGCCACTGGT
>ERZ791618.816-NODE-816-length-13005-cov-1.557220_pt1 | contig 13005 bp, 15 predicted proteins | sample MGYA00510059_ERZ791618 | MGnify/ENA primary metagenome ERZ791618 (study PRJEB30046, sample SAMN00715159) | human gut metagenome | study: EMG produced TPA metagenomics assembly of the A metagenome-wide association study of gut microbiota in type 2...
CTTCCGCAAGACCGAATGAACCAACCGATTCTCTCCTTTGTCTCATTCGTGTGGGCAGTGATGGATTCGAACCACCGAAGGCGAAAGCCAGCTGAGTTACAGTCAGCCCCATTTGGCCACTCTGGTAACTGCCCCCTTGTTCTTAATTGCAGTGCAAAGGTACGATTTATTTTGAAACCTGCAAGCGTTTAGGCAGAAAAATTTACCATTTTTATTGCGGTAACCGCTGCCTCGTCCCCTTTATTGCCATATCTACCTCCCGCACGATCCTCGGATTGCTGCATGGTGTCGGTAGTTAACAGGCCGAAAATGAAAGGAATATCGTACATTAAATTCAATTCTGTAATGCCTTGCGTAACGCCGGAACAAACGTAATCAAAATGTGGCGTATCGCCTCTTACGACGCATCCCAGAACGATCACAGCGTCTAATTCTTTAGTCTCGGCCAATCTTTGGCTCCAAAAGTCAGTTCAAAACTACCCGGAACTCGTTTAACTACGATGTTCTCCGGTTTCACCCCGTGCTTTTCAAGCGTGTTGCAAGCACCTTCCAATAACTTCTCGGTAATGTTCTTGTTCCATTCAGCAACTACGATGCCGATGTTCATCTCTGAAGCATCAGGTACGCTGTTGAAGTCGTACTCGGATAAATTCTGATAAGCTGTAGCCATACTTGTCTCTTTAAAAGAAGAGGTGCCTTGTTTGACCGAGACATCCTCTGTTATACTATATAATATACTGTTTATTTATTTTCCTGCCGAAGCACGGGTGATATACTTATCGATATCGGATGCCTCCATGGAAGTGTAATACTTGTCCTTGATAGTCGTGTAAGCCTTTACAGCCTTGTCATACTCTTTCAAGTTCTCGTAAGCGATACCGGCCTTCTTCAAGTAAATCGGGCTGATTACCTCGTTGTCGGCCTCCTTAGCGGCTTTCTCGAAATAGCTGATTCCTTCTTTCGTATTACCCATGTTCACGTAGCAATCACCGATCTAGCCGGAGATACCATTTGGTCCTTTCCGCTGAAAGATTTCAATAAATCGAGCGCCTTCTGTGTATCGCCCATCTTGTAGTAACAGATACCTGCGTAAGCCTTCGCCAAGTTTCCGGCGTCCGTGCTTCCATATTGGTCGATGATAGCCTCGAAACCTTCATAGTCAGCTCCATTGCCGTTTAAAGCCAAGGCGAAAGAATCTCTGGCGAAGTATTGCTCGCCCTTGAACATGGCGGCGGCGGCTTTTTTCTCCAGAGGAACTAAATAACCATGCTTGATTCCCAAAACAGCTCCAACAACGAGTGCGACAGCTATTATACCGTAAATAATCTTCTTTGAATTGTTTTCAATGAATTGCTCCGATTTGGAGACAATCTCTTCTACTTCTAACTCCTTGTTGGTGTCCTTTTCTTTAGTAGCCATAATGTGTTATAGTTATTTATTAATTTTATCGCTGATTTTAAGCCATACCATACGGTTGGCGATTCAAAGCGCAAAAGTAGTTTTTTTTGCTGATATAATCTATACTTAGAAGTATATTTTTTAATTTTGTACGATTAATACGGTTTAGATGATACTAAAGAAGCTTTCTGTTCTCAATTACAAAAATATACTTCAGTCCGAGGTTATTTTCTCGCCCAAGATGAATTGCTTTTTCGGCAATAACGGGATGGGGAAGACGAATCTATTGGATGCTATTCATTATCTCTCGTTTTGCAAGAGTCATGTCAATACGCCTGATAGCCAGATAATAAACAGTGATCAAGATCTTTGCGTGGTGCAGGGTAACTATGATTATGAGGGACGTGAGGAGGAGATTTTCTGTGCCATGCGGCGTAGGCAACGCAAACAGTTCAAACGGAATAAGAAGGAGTACGACAAGCTGTCCGAGCATATCGGCCTATTACCGTTGGTCATGGTCTCTCCGGCTGATGCCGACTTGATCCGGGGGGGAAGCGATGAGCGACGCCGTTTTCTGGACTTAATCATCTCGCAGCAGGACAAGCCTTATCGCATGCGCTTATCCAATATAATAAAGCGTTGCTCCAACGGAATACGTTGCTGAAAGATCAGAGCATGGATGCCTCTCTTTATGAGGTATTGGAGATGCAGCTGGGTATGTACGGCCAAATCGTTTACGAGAAGCGGAAAAAACTGGTGGAGGATTTTACCCCGATCTTTAATGAGTACTACCAGACGATCTGCGGCTCTGCCGAGGAGGTAGGGCTACATTATATCTCGCAATTGGAGGAAACGGAGCTTGCCGGTAAATTGGCGATGAGCCGGGAACGGGATCGTATATTGGGCTATACCTCTTCCGGTATCCATAAGGATGAGCTGGAAATGACGTTGGGCGGGTACCTGATTCGCCGGGTTGGTTCGCAAGGACAGAATAAGACGTATCTGATCGCCTTGAAACTCGCTCAGTTCGCTTTCCTAAATAAACGGGGACAGACTACACCTATCTTGCTGTTGGATGATATTTTTGATAAGCTGGACGCTAGCCGTGTGGAGCAGATCATCAAACTGGTCAGCGAGAATGGCTTCGGGCAGATTTTTATTACGGATACGAACCGGAAGTATCTGGATGAGATCTTATTGGCTATGAATCATGACTATGCCCTCTTCCGTGTGGAACGTGGCGAGGTACAACCTATGGAGGAATAAGGATGCAGAGAAGAAATACACAGACATTGGGTGAGGTGCTTCGTGACTTTTTCGAGGATAATACCGAGTTGTACGAGAAAATGATGGAGATCCGGGTCCAACGTGCGTGGGGAGAAGTTTTAGGGCCTACGATCATGCAGTACACACGTAATATATATGTACGTGATAAGGTGCTTCATGTCTCATTGACTTCCTCCGTACTTCGTAGCGAGTTGACGCTTTGCCGGGAACGGTTGGTGAAAAGCTTGAATGATTACGCGGGTGCCTCGGTCATTACCAATATCGTTTTTCATTGAGTGTGGCTTTACCATTCGCAATATTACTTACTGGGTCAAGTAACATATACTGCCCAGTCCCGGTAAGTATATATGGCTTGACCCAGTAAGTATATATTCTGCGGAGAGATCAATAGATGGTGTCTTCTGTTATTACGTAATCCATTTTCTTGTCGAGTGGCTCTACCGGGACTTGCGGTATCATCTGGAACCCGAAGCATATGCCAACCTTGGGAGCGTTGAGCGTGGAAAGAAGGCGGTCGTAGAATCCCTTCCTCGTCCCATGCGGTTCTTGTCTTTATCAAAGGCGACTCCGGGCACGATAATCAAGTCGATCTCATTCTTTGGAACTTCTATGCCGTCCGCCTTAGGCTCTAATATCCCGAAAGGTCCGGGTTTTAAGGATTCCGGTCCTTCGTAAAGAAGCAATCTCAAATCATCACCAACGATCAAGGGCAACAGAAGCTTTTTCTTTTGGTACCATTTCTCGATAAAGCCGGCGGTCTGCACTTCTCCCGCTATAGCGTGATAAAGGGCGATACAAGAAGCCGCTTGGAACAGTTCCGTCTGTTCCAAGTGGTTCATGATCTTATCCGATAGCTCGCACAAGGTAATCCTCGAATATTCTTTCTTTCGAGAGGCCATATCTTTTCGTAGGGCCTGCTTGGCTGTGTAAGTCTCCATTCGCTGATTGTTTTAATAGTTCCGCATTCGGCACGGATTTTCCCTCTTGCAAGATCTTGATCGCACGTAATAAGGTAACGTCATCTTTTAGGAAAATGGGGTAGAAGCCCGCCTCGTCGAAGAAATTCCTTACGATATACGCTTGCAATTGGTTCTCGATTAACTTGCCGGATATATTAATTAATGTGGGACGTCTCTTGATGCCCTTGGTAGCCGCGAAGTTCACGAAATCGGAAAGGAGCGGTTGTTGCTGCAAGTAATTATATAATTCCTCCCAAGTCTTGAATGAGCCTAGTTTCTCCCGATGGCGGTCTGAGTACTCGAGCGCATACAGGTAAAGCACGCCGCTATTTACCACATTAGAGTAGTAAGAGGTAACGCCACTCGTATCACGAGGGATAAAGATATCTGGCATGATACCGCCCCGCCGTATACGGTACGTCCGCCTACGGTCTGGTATTTTAAGGAATCATCCATCTTGATACTATCGGCCGAGTCAAACTCGCCGTGCATATATCGGTTATAGATATCTTGGTCGTAAGCGTCCGTATTACCCATCTCATATTTCTTCTGGATGCAGCGACCGGACGGCGTGTAATAACGAGCGATGGTCAATCGCATTTCTGAACCGTCGCTCAATGACATTTGAGTTTGTACCAGACCTTTGCCATACGTTCTTCGTCCGATAATCGTACCACGGTCGTTATCTTGAATCGCTCCGGAGAATATTTCACTGGCGGAAGCCGAGATCTCATCGGTCAATACTACGATTGGGGCGTCTTTACAAGTTCCGGTTCCGTTCGCGTATACGTCGGAACGGGGGAACGACTTACCTTCCGTGTAGACGATCAAGCGTCCTTCCGGCATAAACTCGTTAATCATATTGATAGCGGCATCCATATATCCGCCGGTATTACCCCGTAAGTCGATCACGAAAGAGGTACAGCCCGCTTGTTTCAGCTTGGCGATCGCCGTGATGAACTCATTATAAGTATTCCGGGCGAATTTGCTAACCTTGATGTAACCTATACCTTTAGCCGCCTCATAAGAAACATCGACCGAATTAACAGGGACATCTCCACGGGTTACGTCAAAATAGAGCAACTCAGGAGAATTCCCTCGCTGTACGCCTAGTTTCACCGTACTGTTCTTTGCGCCCCGAAGTGTCTTCATGATCTCTCCTTGGTTCTTTTTCTTTCCGGAAAAAATAGAATCATTGATCGAGATGATCCGGTCGAAGGGCAGTAAACCTGCTTTCTCTGCGGGACCGCCGCTAATTACGCTAATCACTAGGATCGTATCGGTTTGCATATTAAATGATACGCCAATACCACTGAAAGAACCTTCCAGCTCCTCATTCACCACGGAAGCGTCTTCCGCGGGGATATATACAGAATGAGGGTCTAATTCACTGAATATTTTCGGGATCGTACTCTCTACCAACTTAGACATGCTAACCGTGTCAACATATTGCTCGTCGATAATGTCCAAGATGGCATTTATCTTGTTGCCGCTGGAGTAGGACCGTTTTTTTCCTTGACTGATAGATAAATAATGGTTCCCAATAAAGATACCTAAAGCGATACTAGCTGCGATGATAACCGGGAGCCATACGGTCAGTCTTTTGTTTTTATCCATAAAAACGTTTTATTTATTCGTTCAAATCTATATAATCTACTATGATACCGGCACGCTTCAATAATTCGCAGCCGTCCGCTATTCGATAATTCTCGGAATAGACCACTCGCTTGATCCCGGATTGTATGATTAATTTCGCGCATTCAATGCAAGGGGAGGAGGTAACATAAATGGTCGCTCCTTTACTGCTGTTCGATGAGGCTGCCACTTTTGTGATGGCGTTAGCCTCCGCATGTAGAACATAAGGCTTGGTGACATTGTTCTCGTCTTCGCAAACATTTTCAAAACCGGCGGGTGTTCCATTGTATCCGTCGGATATGATCATTTTATCTTTTACTAATAATGCGCCCACTTGGCGTCGTTTACAGTACGAATTCTCGGCCCAGATAGCGGCCATTCGCAGGTAACGTTTATCTAATTCGTGCTGTTTTTCTGTTTTCTCGCACATTTGTTTACTCTTTTGTCTTTTAATCCAGACACAAAGGTAGTGATTATTTAGATTTACCGGGCTTATCGCCCGGTAAATTATTACTTCTTAATACCATTACGGATTAATAAGGCGTCTATCGTAGGCTCTTGTCCACGGAAACGCTTGTATAACACGGCAGGATCTTCTGTTCCACCTTTGGATAAGATATTGTCACGGAAAGATTTCGCGACCTCCTTGTTGAAGATTCCTTTCGATTTGAAAACGGAGAAAGCGTCGGCGTCTAATACCTCGGCCCATTTATATCCGTAATAGCCAGCCGCGTATCCTCCGGAGAAGATATGTCCGAAGCTTGTGCCCATCAAGGCTTCCGGTACTTCCGGCATGATTACGGTCGGAGCCCAAGCTTTTTTCTCGAATGCCGCTACGTCACCGTCGAAAGGTTGCTCCAACGTATGCCATGCCATATCCAGCAAGCCAAAGCTTAATTGGCGGCAGCAAAGGTAGCCAGCGTTGAAGTTTGAGGCGTTTACCAAGCTTTGTATCATCTCTTGCGGGATTTTCTCTCCGGTCTGGTAATGAACGGCGATCTGATCTAAGAACTCTTTTTCAGTCAACCAGTTCTCCATGATCTGGGAAGGTAATTCTACGAAATCACGATAAACGCTGGTTCCCGAAAGGCTGGAATATGTTCCTTGCGCTAGCATGCCGTGCAAGGAGTGCCCGAACTCATGCAAGAGTGTGTTCACCTCGTCGAAACTTAACAAAGAGGGCTTCGTGTCTGTCGGACGGGTAAAGTTCATCACGATAACGATCTGAGGACGGCTATCTTTTCCGTCTTTATCTTTGTATTGAGCCTTGATATTGTTCATCCAAGCGCCGGATTGTTTTCCGTCACGAGGGAAGAAGTCCGTATAAAGGATAGCAAGGAACTTACCATCGGCATCGTATACCTCGTAAGCGTCTACTTCCGGATGATAAACCGGGATTTTCTTGTTTTCCTTAAAGGTGATACCGTAGAGCTGGGTAGCTAATCCGAATACGCCTTTCTTTACGTTGCTTAACTCGAAATAAGGGCGAGTCATCTCGTCGTTTACCTTGAAGCGGATATCCCGTAACTTCTCGGAATAATAACTCCAGTCCCAAGGCATAACGGTGATATTCTCTTTCTCTGTACCTAACGCAAATCCTTCTACCGCATTGTATTCGTTGATCGCTATCGGTTTATAAGCTTCGAGTAACTGATTCAATAATTTGTATACGTTCGCTGAGTTTTTAGCCATTGTGTGTTCCAGCGCATATTCGGCGTAATTCTTGAATCCCATCAACTGGGCGATCTCTAGGCGGATATTAACGATCTTTTTGATAATGTCCTTATTGTCGAACTCATCCCCTTTATTTCCTACGCTCATGTATTCACGATACATTTTCTCTCGCAAATCACGCTTGTCGGAATAACGCTGAATGGAATGTAACTCGGAGCCGAGAGATTGAATAACCATCCGTCTTTATCTTTACTTTTGGCTAACACGGCCGACGCGTCACGAGCACTTTCGGGTAAACCGGATAGTTCGTTCTCGTCCGTTATTAGTAATTCGAACCGGTTTTTATCTTTCAAGGCGTTTTGATCGAACTGCAAGGTTAACATGCTTAGGTCCATACTTAGCTTGCGGTATTTTTCCTTGTCATCTTTATTTAACGTAGCCCCATTCGCTTTAAACGACTCATAAAGGTCTTCCAGCAATTTAGCATCCTCGGTAGAAAGGTTCAATTGTTCTTTTTTATCATAGATTGATTTGACCCGAGCAAGTAGCTTCTCATTTAAGAAGATGTTATTGGAGGTTTGGGATAACTTCGGGGAGACACGTTGCGAGATTTCCATCATCTCGTCGTTAGCCTCTGCCCCTAATACATTAAAAAAAACAGAAGAGACTGTTTCCAATAATTTGCCGCTACGTTCCAGAGCTACTACCGTATTCTCGAAAGTAGCCGGTTGCGGGTTATTGGCGATCTCTTGCACCTCTTTTTCCATTTGCTTGATTCCTTCGTCGAAAGCGGGCTCATAATGCTCGATCTTGATCTTATCGAAAGGAGGGGTCTCGAACGGTGTTTTAAACTTCCCGAAGAAAGGGTTATTCGCTGCGTGTGTCATTTGAATTGCACTTAATAAAATTACTACATTATATAATAACTTCCTCATATTAAAAATTGTTTGTAAATTTCCGCAAAGGTAGGCATTTTAATCACAGGAATATTATAGGCATCTGTTTTTATATTCAGATTGATTTAAAATGAAAAATAGAACATTTCCTATGACTAAACCGAGGCTTGTTTTCGGGGGGCTGTACCTTGATTTTGAGCTTTGATGAATATGATAATAGGATTGATTTAACAAAAATTTATATGTTTGAAAACACTCCTTTAGAGCACCTTTCTTTTTAAAGTCTTGATCTATAAGTTTATCGTAGAAGAAGGATGCCTTTTTTTCTAAATAAATATAAAAGACAGTTTGTTTTTTTAGTTATTAAATAATACTTTTGATTCTCAGAAACGAAAATAATTTCATTTTGATATTAAAGAAAGTAACTTAAAACCCAAATACACATATGAGTTATCTTAAATTTGACAAAACAGTAATGATAAACCTGGAAGAGTCGCTGACTCGTGAGGTGCTTCGAACCAACCGTTTGGGAGCCTATCACTGCACTACTGTTGTTGATTGTAATACCAGGAAATACCACGGACTACTCGTTATGCCTGTGCCTGCGATTGATGATGACAACCATGTGTTACTGTCTTCTTTTGATGAGACGGTAATTCAACATGGGACTGAATTAATCTTGGGTTGCATAAATATGCAGGTGATAATTTCAGTCCCAAGGGACATAAGTACATCCGCGAGTATAGCTCAGAGACAGTACCTCGTACGCTTTACCGTGTAGGAGGTGTGATCTTCTCGAAAGAGAAAGTGTTTTCCATGTACGAGAATCGTATCATGATCAAGTACACGTTGGAAGATGCTCATTCCGCTACGACCTTACGTTTCCGTCCTTTCCTCGCTTTCCGTAGTGTGAAGAACTTAACGCAAGCCAATGGTAACGTGAACCAATCTTACGAGGAAGTCACAAACGGAATCAAGACATGTATGTATCCCGGTTATCCGGAACTGTATATGCAATTTAACAAGAAAGTTAAATTTGTGTATGAGCCGTATTGGTACAATGGCATCGAGTATCCGAAAGAACAAGAGAGGGGATATCCTTATCAGGAGGATTTGTATGTTCCCGGATATTTCGAGGTCCCTATCAAAAAAGGTGAGACTATTATTTTCAGCGCTGGCGATAGTGCAGTGGCAACTACCCGCTTGAAGGCACTGTATGAGAATGAGGTCGTAGCTCGTACGCCTCGTACTAGCTTCTTCAATTGCTTGAAGAATTCCGCTCAGCAATTTTATTTTCGTCCCAAGGAAGACGACGCTTATCTATTAGCGGGCTATCCATGGTTTAAAGTACGTGCGAGAGATTTGTTCGTAGCTCTTCCGGGTAGTACGTTGTCTATCGATGATCCGGTTCGTTTTGAGAAGATCATGCATACGGCGATGCCGGCGATGCGGGCGTATATGGAGAATGGGCGTTTCGATGCGGTGATTCGTGAGATCGAGCATCCGGATGTCTTTTTATGGGCGATCTGGGCGATCCAACAGTATGCTAAACATGAGGGCGTTGAAAAGGCACGTGAGCTATACGGCGATTTCGTGAAAGAGGTTATCGATTATATACGGGACCAGAAACATCCCGATATGAAATTGATGGAGAATGGTTTACTTTTCGCTAATGGAAAAGATAAGGCGATTACTTGGATGAATTCTACGTAAACGGAAAACCTGTCGTAACTCGTTCCGGTTATATAGTGGAATTTAACGCTCTTTGGTATAATGCTCTTTGTTTCTATACGGAATTGATGGGGGGAGTACCTGTCGAGGGTATTGATCCGATTATCAAGTCGATGGATAAATCGTTCCCGGAAACCTTTGTGAACGGGTATAATTATTTGTTCGATTCCGTGAATGGTTCTACGGTAGATTGGAGCGTACGGCCTAATATGATTTTCGCTGTGGCATTGCCTTATTCCCCATTGACGAGGATGCAGAAACGTGCCGTGGTGGATATCGTGACGAAAGAGTTGCTTACCCCGAAGGGCTTGCGTTCCTTGAGTCCGAAGAGCGAAGGATATCGCCCGTATTATGTGGGGCCGCAATATGAACGAGATTTGGCTTATCACCAAGGTACTGCTTGGCCGTGGTTGTTAGGCGCCTATTTGGAAGCTTATTTGCGTGTATTCGGAAAGGTGGCGTTGCTTTTGCTGAACGTATGTTGATAAGCTTGGAGGAGGAGATGTCATTACACTGTATCGGGACGATCCCGGAATTGTTTGATGGTAACCCACCGTTTACCGGACGTGGAGCTGTCTCTTTTGCGATGAATGTTGCGGCTATCCTCCGTGTTGTGGATTTGTTGAAGAAGTATAACGCCGAATAAAACTAAGTACCATTATGAAAGCATTAATGTTTGGATGGGAATTTCCTCCTCATATCTTGGGCGGTTTAGGAACGGCCAGTTTCGGTTTGACACGAGGCATGGCAATGCAGCCCGATATGGATATTACTTTTTGTATACCGAAGCCCTGGGGCGATGAAGACCAGAGCTTTCTAAAGATAGTGGGTGTCAACCAAGTTCCGATTGTTTGGAAGGATGTTGACCGTGAATATGTGCAGCAACGGGTTTCCAAAGCAGGAATGAACGCTGACCAGTATTATAAGTACAGGGATCATATTTATGCGGATTTCAGTTATCGTCATGTGACTGATTTAGGGTGCCTTGAGTTTTCCGGACGTTATCCGGATAATCTTCTGGAAGAGATCAATAACTATTCGATCGTTGCGGGAGTAATCGCTCGTACGGAAGAGTATGATATCATCCATGCGCACGACTGGTTGACTTATCCGGCGGGTATTCACGCTAAAAATGTGAGTGGTAAGCCTTTGGTCATCCATGTTCATGCTACGGATTACGATCGTAGTCGCGGTAATGTGAATCCGGATGTCTATGCGATTGAGAAGAATGGTATGGACAATGCAGACCATATCATAACGGTGAGTAATTTGACTCGTCAGACGGTGATTGAGAAATATCATCAAGATCCCTCTAAGGTAACGACCGTACATAACGCCGTAGAGCCTTTAAGTCCTGAGATTTTAGCGATCCCAGATAAAAAGGGTGTAAAGGATAAGGTTATTACATTCTTAGGTCGTATCACGATGCAGAAAGGGCCGGAATATTTCGTTGAGGCTGCCGCAAAGGTTTTGGCTAAGGCTCCTTATGCACGTTTCGTGATGGCTGGTAGTGGTGATATGATGGATCAAATGATTCGTTTGGCTGCGGCACGTAATATTTCAGATCGTTTCCACTTTACTGGATTTATGAAGGGTAAGCAGGTCTATGAGGTGTTGAAAGCCAGTGATGTATATGTGATGCCTTCGGTTTCCGAGCCTTTTGGTATCTCTCCGTTGGAAGCCATGCAATGTGGTGTACCCTCTATCATTTCTAAACAATCCGGTTGCGCCGAGATCTTGGATTATGCGATTAAGGTGGATTATTGGGATATTGAGGCGTTAGCGGATGCCATGTATTCTATTATTACTTATCCTGCCATGCATGAGTTCTTGAAAGTGGAAGGTAAGAAAGAGGTGGATAATATCAAATGGGAGTATGCCGGACAAAAGGTTCGTCGTATTTACGACAATGTGATAGGTAACAAATAAATTAACGACAAGACAAAAATAAAACAAACAATATTATGAAAACGATCTGCTTTTATTTTCAAATACATCAGCCGTTCCGTTTAAAAAGATATCGCTTCTTCGATATAGGTAACGACCATTACTATTACGATGATTTCCAGAATGAGGAGATTATCCATCGTATAGCTGAACAATGTTACTTGCCGGCAAACCGGACTATTTTGGAGATGATTAAGACCAGTGGTGGTAAGTTTAAGGTAGCGTTCTCTATTTCCGGCGTAGCGTTGGAGCAGATGGAGATTTATACTCCGGAAGTGATCGATAGCTTTAAGGAATTGGCGGCTACGGGGAATGTGGAATTCTTGTCTGAGACTTATGCTCATTCTCTTTCTTCCTTGGGAGATCCGGAGGAGTTCAAGCATCAAGTAAAGAAACAAGAAGATAAGATCAAGACTTTATTCGGGGTTAAACCGAAAGTGTTCCGTAATACGGAGTTGATTTACTCGGATGATATTTCCGCTATGGTTTCTGAGATGGGCTATAAGGGGATGTTGACGGAGGGTGCTAAGCATATCTTAGGTTGGAAGAGTCCGAACTATATGTATTCTTCTTGCGTAGCTCCGAAGTTGAGTTTATTATTGAAGAATGACCGTTTCAGCGAGGATTTATCGAACCGTTTCAGTGATTATAGTTGGAATGAGTATCCTTTGACAGCCGATAAGTATATGTCATGGATCGCTGCTACTCCGGATTCAGAGCAAATCATTAATTTGTTTATGAATTATGAGGTGCTGGGATCTTTGCATCCAGCTTCAACCGGTATTTTTGAGTTCTTCAAGGCTTTGCCTCGCTTTGCCGCAGATAAGGGTATTAGTTTCTCTACTCCATCGGAAGTATTTACATTGATCAAGCCGGTAGATTCTATCTCCGTTCCTTATCCGATCTCTTGGGTAGATGAGGAGAGAGATTGTAGTTCTTGGTTAGGAAATGTATTGCAGCAGGAAGCATTCCGTAAGATTAACGAGATCGGTGAGCGTGTTCGTTTGTCTCAGACTCGTCGTATCCGTCAGGACTGGTACTATCTGCAGAGCAGTGACCATTTCTATTATATGAGTACAAAGCATATGGGACAGGGAGGCTTTAGCCCTTACGATAATCCGTATGACGCATTTAATAACTATATGAATGTTCTTTCCGATTTCATTGTTCGTGTGAATGCGGAATTCCCGGAAAACATAGAGAATGAGGAATTGAATTCATTGCTTTCTACGATTAAGAATCAAGGAGAGGAGATCGAGAGTCTACAGAAAGAATTAGATAAATTAAAAAAGAAGGCGGCGAAGAAATAAGTCGTTAATTGATTTGACTAGACTATTTTTGGAGAGTGACGGGTCCTTTAGGGGGCCCGTTATTTTTTGCTTTGGAACAGTGCATAAAAAAAGCGAGATGTTCTTCTTCTCGCTTTTTTTGTATGAATACTTTTTATTATCTGGCATATTTACATGAAGTGATACCGA
>ERZ791618.818-NODE-818-length-12986-cov-4.383342_pt1 | contig 12986 bp, 14 predicted proteins | sample MGYA00510059_ERZ791618 | MGnify/ENA primary metagenome ERZ791618 (study PRJEB30046, sample SAMN00715159) | human gut metagenome | study: EMG produced TPA metagenomics assembly of the A metagenome-wide association study of gut microbiota in type 2...
GATACTGCTTCACGTCCAGGTAGATAGCGTGGTCATTAGCCTCCACGCCGAAAACAGCGTCCGAAAGGACCACTTTACGGCCTGTCTCTTTTCCTTGTGTGTTTAATACAGCTAATTCCATACTATTTCTCAATTGTTAAATAAGCACCCTTTGCCCCCGGAATCGAACCTTTCACCAGAATCAAGTTGTTCTCGGGAATAATTTTCAAAACTTTCAGGTTCAAAACTTTCACCTGCTCACCGCCCATACGGCCCGGCAGACGTTTGCCCGGGAATACGCGCGAAGGATAGGACGATGCACCGAGCGAACCCGGCTTGCGCTGACGGTTGTGCTGACCGTGAGTCTGACCGCCCACGCCGCCGAAACCGTGGCGCTTCACAACGCCCTGGAAGCCTTTACCCTTGGAGATCCCCGTCACATCGACCCAGTCCTCTTCCGAGAACATATCGACGGTCAGCGTATCGCCCAGGTTCACTTCAGGCATATCCTTAAACTCAGCCATCTTGCGTTTAGGGGTAGTGCCGGCTTTCTTGAAGTGTCCTAACAAACTGCCGGTGGTGTGCTTTTCACTTTTGTCGTCATAGGCAATCTGAACCGCTTCGTAGGAGTCCTTCTCCACGGTTCTGATTTGCGTAACTACGCACGGACCAGCCTCAATGACAGTGCATGGTATGTTCTTACCCTCGGCACTGTAAACGGAAGTCATTCCGATTTTCTTTCCAATAAGTCCTGACATTTGTTGTCGATTGTTTGTTATAAATAAAGTGATCTTTCGTGCTATACTAATATAGGTACAAGCCTTCCGTTATCACACTTTGATTTCGACCTCCACACCCGAGGGGAGTTCCAGCTTCATCAGTGCGTCGATCGTCTTGGGCGTCGACGAATAGATGTCGAGGATACGCTTGAAGGTGCAGAGCTGGAACTGCTCGCGGGCTTTCTTGTTGACGAAAGTCGAGCGGTTCACCGTGAAAATCTGCTTGCGCGTGGGAAGGGGCACCGGGCCGCTTACAACGGCGCCCGTGCTCTTCACGGTCTTCACAATCTTCTCGGCCGACTTGTCCACGAGATTGTGATCGAATGACTTTAACTTGATTCTAATCTTCTGGTTCATATGTTTGCTTATTCTATATCCTTACGTTTACCACTCGCTTTCTCGATGATCTCCTTAGCCAGGTTGGCAGGAACCTCCTCGAAGTGCGAGAACTCCATAGACGAGGTTGCACGGCCCGACGAGATCGTACGCAGTACGGTCACATAGCCGAACATCTCCGACAGGGGAACCTTGGCTTTCACCACGCGGGCGGTGCCTTTCGACTCCATGCCGGTGATCTGGCCGCGGCGCTTGTTCAGGTCGCCGATAATGTCGCCCATGTTCTCCTCGGGGGTCACGACCTCCACGGACATGATGGGCTCCATAATCACCGAGCCGGCCTTGGGGGCAGCGTTGCGATAACCGTTGCGGGCAGCGATTTCGAACGACAGCTGGTCGGAGTCCACGGGGTGGAACGAACCGTCGAGCAGCGTAATCTTCATCGAGTCCATCTTGTAACCGGCCAACGCACCGTTGGTCATCGCCGAAGCAAAGCCCTTCTGCACCGCAGGGATGAACTCCTTGGGAATATTACCGCCCTTGACCTGGTCAACGAACGTAAGGCCCATCGCACCGTCGTCGGCAGGGCCGATCTCGAAGATGATGTCGGCGAACTTACCACGGCCACCGGTCTGCTTCTTGAACACCTCGCGGTGCTGAACCGTCTTGGTAAGCGACTCCTTGTAGTTGACCTGGGGGGCACCCTGGTTGATCTCGACGCCGAACTCACGGCGCAGACGGTCGACGATGATGTCGAGGTGCAACTCACCCATACCGCTGATGACGGTCTGGCCCGAATCCTCGTCGGTGTGAACCGTAAAGGTGGGGTCTTCCTCAGCCAGTTTCGACAGGGCGATGCCGAGCTTGTCCAGATCCTTCTGGGTCTTGGGCTCGACGGCCAGGCCGATCACCGGTTCGGGGAAGGTCATCTGCTCCAGGACGATCGGTGCGTTCTCGGCGCAGAGCGTGTCGCCCGTATGGATCTCCTTGAAACCTACGGCAGCGCAGATGTCGCCGGCCGATACGGTCTCCATGGGGTTCTGCTTGTTGGCGTGCATCTGGTAAATACGGCTGATACGCTCGCGCTTGCCGCTGCGGGAGTTGAGCACGTACGAACCTGCATCGAGCTTACCCGAATAGATACGCACGAAGCACAGGCGGCCTACGAAGGGGTCGGTGGCGATCTTGAATGCGAGACCGCAGAACGGATCGTTCTCCGATGCATGGCGCACCTCTTCCTGCTCGGTCTTGGGGTTGATACCCGTCACGGCGGGCACGTCCAGCGGCGAGGGCAGGAACGCAATGACATAGTCGAGCAGTTTCTGTACGCCTTTGTTGTGGAACGACGAGCCGCAGAGCATCGGAACGACCTGCATCGAGATCGTAGCCTTGCGGATGGCTGCGAGCAGCTCCTCGGGGGTGATCGAATCGGGATCCTCGAAGAACTTCTCCATCAGCACCTCGTCGGTCGAAGCGACCTCTTCGATGAGTTTCGCACGCCATTCGGCAGCCTCCTCGGCCATCGAGGCGGGAATCTCCTTCAGTTCGAAGTTATCGCGGACGGACTTGTCGTCGTAGTAATAGATCGCATTATTATATATAAGGTCTACCAATCCTTCGAACTTGTCCTCGGCACCGATCGGCAGGACGACCGGAAGGGCCGTAGCACCGAAGTGCTCCTTGATCTGTGCGCAGACTGCCAGGAAATCGGCGCCCGTACGATCCATCTTGTTGACGTAGCCGATACGGGGGACATTGTACTTGTCCGCCTGGCGCCATACGGTCTCCGACTGGGGCTCTACGCCGCCTACGGCGCAGAACGTCGCAACGGCGCCGTCCAGCACGCGGAGCGAACGCTCCACCTCGACCGTAAAGTCGACGTGTCCCGGGGTGTCGATCAGGTTGATCTGGTACTGTTTGTCCTTATAGTTCCAGAATGCGGTGGTAGCGGCCGAGGTAATGGTGATACCGCGCTCCTGCTCCTGAACCATCCAGTCCATCGTAGCGCCGCCTTCGTGTACCTCACCGATCTTGTGGGTTTTACCCGTGTAAAAAAGGATCCGCTCCGACGTGGTGGTCTTACCGGCATCGATGTGTGCCATGATACCGATATTGCGAGTGTAATGTAAATCTCTGGTTGCCATCTGTTCGGTCTCCTTATTAGAATCTAAAGTGTGCGAATGCCTTGTTGGCCTCGGCCATGCGGTGCATCTCCTCCTTGCGTTTGAAGGCGGCACCCTGCTGGTTGAAGGCATCCATTATCTCTGCTGAGAGCCTATCTGCCATCGTCTTTCCGGCGCGCTTGCGAGAATAGAGGACAAGGTTTTTCATGGAAATAGAAATCTTGCGCTCCGGACGAACCTCCATAGGAACCTGGAACGTCGCACCTCCGATACGCTTCGATTTCACTTCGACTTGGGGCGTGATGTTCTCCAGGGCCTGTTTCCAGATTTCCAGGGGAGATTTATCAGCATCCTTCATCTTCTTGCCTACCAGATCCAACGCATCGTAGAAAATGGTGTAGGCAATACTCTTCTTACCGTCCAACATAAGGTTGTTGACGAAACGGGTCACAGACACGTCGCCGAACTTGGGATCCGGAAGTAGAATTCGCTTTTTTGGCTTAGCTTTTCTCATTGTTTATTCGAAAATTGTCTAATTAATGTTTCTCGTGATTATTTACCTGCCTTGGGGCGCTTTGCACCGTACTTCGAACGGCGCTGGCGACGACCGTCGACACCAGCCGAGTCGAGCGCACCGCGCACGAGGTGGTAACGTACACCGGGGAGGTCTTTCACACGACCGCCGCGGACGAGCACGATGGAGTGCTCCTGCAAGTTGTGGCCTTCACCGGGGATGTAGGCGTTGACCTCCTTGCCGTTGGTCAATCTTACACGCGCAACCTTACGCATAGCCGAGTTAGGCTTCTTCGGGGTCGTGGTGTACACACGGGTACATACGCCTCGGCGCTGGGGACACGCTGCGAGTGCCGGAGACTTGCTCTTGTCCTCCATGCTCACTCGACCGTTTCTCACTAACTGTTGAATAGTTGGCATTTCTTAAACTGTCCTTTAATTGTTAAAAAATCTATCTCCATTGTCCAAAATGGACTGCAAAGGTACGCAATTTTTCGGAAATACAATATATATGCGCATCTTTTTTCGCCTTTTTACAGCATTTTAGCCGACTTGCAATTCTTTTTATTTATAAAATCGTCAAAATAATAAGTATTGGCTATACAGAATCCAGCAATCGGTTTGTCATCAGCACGATAGCAACTTCGAGCACAACAGGGAAGAGCGGTACGGGCTCGCCCCCGGAAGGCGAACGCTGCAATCCGCGGCAAGCAACCGACCGTCCGGAGACAGGGGACGACAACCCGCGGCAAAGCGGCCGCAAGAAAAATGACAGCCGCCAGGAAACACCTCTCACACGGCCTCTTGCTGCTGCTCCTCGCCCCCGTGCTGCTCCGGCGACAAGGGCGGAACCCGGCCGAAACCTGCGGGCTTCGCTCCCCATACCGCAGGCTGCAAGACACCGGGCGGGAAAGCCGTGGCGACGCTCCGGGAAAACGACACAGAGAAGTCGACACGCCCAGCAACGGCTACAGTCACAGCAAAGCCTATTCGATATGCGTCATACCGCGCTACGACTGACCGGCAGCACCGCCGAAACAGCGACTGGACACGACCAAAACGGCTGCGTCCCGTTTTTTATGCCGCGACGCCGCCAAAAAGACGACAAAACAAGAAACTTTTGCTATTTTTGCAGGAAAATCCGAAACAAACCGTTACGAAGAGCTATGGAGTACAATTTCAAGGAGATCGAGCCCAAGTGGCAGCGCCGCTGGCAGGAAAATAAAACCTACAAGGTCGAGACCGACCCGTCGCGGCCCAAATTCTACGTGCTCGACATGTTCCCCTACCCGTCGGGCGCCGGCCTGCACGTAGGCCATCCGCTGGGCTATATCGCCTCGGACATCTACTCGCGCTACAAACGCCAGAAAGGCTTCAACGTCCTGCACCCGATGGGATACGACGCCTTCGGCCTGCCCGCCGAGCAGTACGCCATACAGACCGGCCAGCACCCCGCCGTGACGACCGAGCGGAACATCGCCCGCTACCGCGAGCAGCTCGACAAGATCGGGTTCTCGTTCGACTGGGATCGCGAGGTGCGCACTTGCGACCCCGCCTATTACAAATGGACGCAGTGGGCGTTCCTCAAGATGTTCGGCTCCTATTACTGCTATGACAAGCAGCAGGCGCGCCCGATCGAAGAGCTGACCGCGGCCTTCGAACAGGGCGGCACCCAGGGACTGAACGTGGCCTGCTCGCAGGAACTGCATTTCACGGCCGAAGAATGGCGCGCCATGCCGGAGGAGGAGAAGGAGCGGACGCTCCACAACTACCGCCTCGCGTTCCGTGCCGACACGATGGTCAACTGGTGCCCGAAGCTGGGAACCGTGCTCGCCAACGACGAAGTGCACGACGGGCTTTCGGTACGCGGCGGCCATCCGGTCGAACAGAAACGGATGAAACAGTGGCTCCTGCGCGTGACGGCCTACGCCCAGCGCATGCTCGACGGGCTGGACAGGCTCGCCTGGAGCGACTCCCTGAAGGAGATCCAGCGCAACTGGATCGGCCGTTCGGAGGGGGCCCAGGTCTTCTTCGACATAAAGGATTCGGCGCGCAAACTCGAAATATTCACCACCCGCCCCGACACGATCTTCGGCGTGACGTTCATGGTCATCGCCCCCGAACACGAGTGGGTGGGCGAACTGACCACGCCCGACAACAAGGCGGCCGTCGAGGAGTACATCTGCCAGGCCAAGAAACGCTCCGAGCGTGAGCGCATCGCCGAGACCAAACGCGTAAGCGGCGTGGCGACAGGATCTTACGCCATCAATCCCTTCACCGGCAAGGCCATCCCGATCTACATCTCGGACTACGTGCTGGCCGGCTACGGGACGGGGGCCATCATGGCTGTCCCCGCCCACGACTCGCGCGACTACGCCTTCGCCCGCCATTTCGGGCTGGAGATCATCCCGGTCGTCGAGGGCGGCGACATCGAGAAAGAGTCCTACGACGCCAAATCGGGCAAACTGATCAACTCGGATCTGCTCGACGGACTCGATGTAAAGGAGGCGATCGGTCGCATCCTGGGCGAAATCGAGCGACGCGGATTGGGCCGCCGGTTAGTGAACTACCGCCTGCGCGATGCCATCTTCTCGCGTCAGCGCTACTGGGGCGAGCCGTTCCCAATCTACTACAAGGAGGGCACGGCCTATCCGCTGCCGGAAGAGCGGCTGCCGCTGGAACTGCCGCCGATCGACAACTTCGGCCCGACCGAACAGGGCGAACCGCCCTTGGCACGGGCCAAGGAGTGGACGACGCCCGAAGGCTATCCCCTCGAAGTATCCACGATGCCCGGATTCGCCGGATCGTCGGCCTACTACCTGCGCTACATGGATCCGCACAACGACCAAGCGCTCGTGGGCCACGCCGCCAACGAATACTGGCGTAACGTCGATCTCTACGTCGGCGGCATCGAACACGCGACAGGACACCTGATGTATTCGCGCTTCTGGAACATGTTCCTCTACGACCTGGGATATGTCTGCGAACCGGAGCCGTTCAAGAAACTCGTCAATCAGGGTATGATCCAGGGCCGTTCGAATTTCGTCTATCGCGTGGTCGGCACCAACAAATTCGTATCGCTCGGGCTGAAAGACCAGTACAAAACCCAGGAGATCCACGTCGATGTGAACATCGTGCGCAACGACATACTCGACCTCGACGCGTTCCGCGCATGGCGTCCCGAATTCAAGGATGCGGAGTTCATCCTCGAAGAGGGCAGGTACGTCTGCGGCTGGGCGATCGAAAAGATGTCGAAGTCGATGTTCAACGTCGTGAACCCCGACTACATCGTCGATAACTACGGCGCCGACACACTGCGCATGTACGAGATGTTCCTCGGCCCGCTCGAACAGTCGAAACCGTGGGACACGAACGGCATCGACGGCGTGCATAAATTCCTGCGCCGTTTCTGGGCCCTCTTCTACAACCGCGAAGGACAACTGATCCTTACGGACGAAAAAGCCACGGATAAAGAGCTGAAGACGCTTCATAAAACGATAAAAAAGGTGCGCGAGGACATCGAAAATTTTTCGTTCAACACCTCGGTCGCCGCTTTCATGATCTGCCTGAACGAGTTGGGCGGCTGCTCGAAGCGCGAGATCCTCGAACCGCTGACCGTGCTGCTCGCCCCCTTCGCACCGCACATCGCCGAGGAGCTGTGGCACACGCTGGGACACACGACCTCGGTCTGCGACGCGCAATACCCCGTCTGCGAGGAGAAATACCTCGTGGAAAGTTCGTTCGAATACCCGGTTTCGGTCAATGGAAAGCTGCGTTTCAAAAAGGAATACGCCCTGACGCTCTCCCCGGCCGACATCCAGGCGGACATCGTACGCACGGACGAAGCGCAGAAGTGGCTCGAAGGCAAGGCCCCGAAAAAGATCATCGTCGTACCGGGCAAAATCATCAACATCGTAATCTAAACGACCGCTCTGCGGAATATGCGATTCGGGGGAGAAGCGAAAACTTCTCCCCCGAATCTTTTAACCGCTCCGCGATCAGGCGATCAGACCGGACAGATGAAATTTACGCTTGCAATAGCGTTCGCACTGCATCGAAATATCATAACCCAACATGATGCCCAGCATGAAATCCTCCTCGGGAGTCAGTTTGTTCAACGGTTTATCGACGAACGTCTGCACAGCGTCCAGGCAGCTACGCTTGCCGAAATAGAGATTGACCTTCTGCTCCGTTACCGGCTGCAACAGATAGTCGATACCCTGACTGCGAAGCCGTTCGATCAGCAGCCCGGCACAGGTCGGGCACAGCGTGCAGAGCACCAGATCCCGAACGCCCTTGCGGAATTCGTAGATATGATGCAGCAGCATCTTCATATTGTCGTATCGGCTGAAATCCCCGGCACTCATGGCATTCCGTTTTAGCCGATGGCGGCGATCCACAACTCCATCCGCATCTGGTTCTCGGCGTCCGACGCGCTGTCGTCCACGGCCCAGCCGATCGCCTCTCCGTCCTGACACAGCCGCGAACCGCACCCCGGATACTCCTCGGCGTCGAATCCCCCGACGAACGTGCAGCCCGTCGAAGCCAGTCCGTCCCGAATTTCGGCCATCGCATCGCAGAAAGTATCGCTGTAAACACCCGCATCGCCGCAGCCGAACAGCGCCACGCGGCGGCCGGAGAGGTCTTCCTTCCCCAACTTGTCGAGAAATCCCGGCCAGTCGTCCTGCAACTCTCCGCTGCCCCAGGTCGATGACCCCAACAGCAGCAGATCGTATTTCTTCACATCTTCGACGGACGCAGCCGCCACATTATGCACATCGGCCTGTGCTACGCCGAGCCGCTCGGCGATCCTGGCAGCTACGGACTCCGTAGTCCCGGTCGTGCTGCCGAAAAAAATTCCTGTCATCTTTTTATTTGGTTTTATGAGTGAACTTCCTGTTGCAAAGGACGCGGATTTTCCGACGGCGGACAACCCCGCGTATTGGGGATTTTCCCGGGGCGCCCTCCCCGGAAAATGCGTCGCCATATATGGGGATAACCGATAATCCGAAGCGGAATTCCGACATTCACCGCGCGGCACGGTCTTGCCGGGAGAGCACGGGCCGGGACAAATCCAAATAAATTTGGCATTGCTCCCCGCTTGCACTATCTTTGCATAAGATAGGGGCATCTCGGAAATCTTTGGGAATAAATTCTCCCGATTTCGCTCGGCTTTCACTATCTTTGTACCCAAATTAAATTATATGGCAGACAATTCCATACTCACCAGACTGGACGGTCTGAAGCTCAAATACGAAGAGATCGGCCAGAAACTCACCGATCCCGAAGTGATCGCCGACGTCAAGCAGTTCATCCAATTCAACAAGGAATACCGGGAGCTGGAACCGATCATCGAAGCCTCCGAACGCTACCGCACGGCCATCGCCAACCTGACCGAAGCCAAAGACATCCTGGCCAACGACAAGGACGAGGAGATGCGCGAAATGGCACGCGGGGAGATCGCGGAACTGGAACCGAAGATCGAAACCCTCGAAGAGGAGATCAAACTCCTGTTGATTCCCAAGGACCCGCAGGATGCCAAAAACGCGATCGTCGAGACCGCGGCGGCACGGGCGGCGACGAAGCCGCCATCTTCGCCGGCGACCTGATGCGCATGTACACCAAATACATCGAATCCAAAGGCTGGAAGTACGAAATCACCTCCTTCTCGGAAGGCACGGCCGGCGGATACAAGGAGGTCGTGATGAAAGTCACGGGCAACAATGTCTATGGTACGCTCAAATACGAATCGGGCGTACACCGCGTGCAGCGCGTACCCCAGACCGAAACGCAGGGCCGCGTCCACACCTCGGCCGCTTCGGTGGCCGTGCTGCCCGAAGCCGAGGAGTTCGACGTAGAAATCTCGATGAACGACATCCGCAAGGATATCTTCTGCGCTTCGGGTCCCGGCGGCCAGTCGGTCAATACGACCTACTCGGCGATCCGCCTGACGCACATCCCGACCGGTATCGTCGTGCAATGCCAGGACCAGAAATCGCAGCTCAAGAACTTCGACAAGGCTTTCGAAGAACTTCGCACCCGCGTCTTCAACCTCGAATATTCGAAATACCTCGACGAAATCGCCTCGAAGCGCAAGACGATGGTTTCGACGGGCGACCGTTCGGCCAAGATCCGTACCTACAACTACCCGCAGGGGCGCATCACCGACCACCGCATCAACTACACGATCTACAACCTGTCGGCCTTCATGGACGGCGACATCCAGGACTGCATCGACCATCTGATCGTAGCGGAAAACGCCGAGCGCCTCAAGGAGAGCGAACTCTAACACACCTCCGACATGGCCCTTCCCGAAGGATTCGACGCGGAAGTCTATTCGGTCGTGGCGCAAATTCCCGCAGGGCGCGTAACGACCTACGGACAGATCGCCCGGCTGATCGGCATGCCGGGATATGCCCGCCACGTGGGACATGCGCTGGCAGCGGCTCCCGCCGGACTTCCCTGCCACCGGGTCGTGAACAGCGCAGGCAGAACCGCACCCCATTGGACAGAGCAACGTCCGATGCTCGAAGCGGAAGGTGTCCGCTTCCGAAAAAACGGCTGCGTCGATCTGACCCACTCGGGCTGGAAGGAGGTCACTCTCTGAAAGCAATATTCCGTGGCCGAAACCCGTTCTGCGGATAAACGAACCGTATGAAAAAACAGCTCATACTCCTGTTCACACTGATCTTCACCGGGATCTTTTCCGCTGCGGCGCAGGACCCCATATACGTAGTCAACGGGCAGGTCGTAAGCGACATCCGCAACATTCCGCCCGGCGACATCGAATCGACCGAGATGCTGCCTGCCGACGAGCAGGCCATCGCCCGATACGGAACAAAAGCCTCGAACGGCGTGATACTCATCACCCTGCGATACGACACCCCGGCCCGCTTCCCGGAAGCAGACGGCAGTTTCAACGACTATATTTCCAAACAGACCGATTGGGATGATTCTCTGCCGGCTGCACGGGTAGTCCTGCGTTACAAGATCACGACCGACGGGAGAACCGTCCCGACCGACGAGCTCGAAGCGACCGACCGAAGGCTGCGGCGCCGTGTGATCGACGCCGTCGAAAAAGCACCCCGCTGGCAGCCCGCCATGCGCGACGGAAAGCCGGTCGAAAGCGAAGGGGTTCTGCGCGTACAACTGCCCGAAGGCAAAAGCATTCCGCGTCCCTTGGAATTCATCATGCGCTAAATCCGACCAAACCCTCCGAAACTTGAAAACGAACTCACTCTCCGCATGGATTCTGGCCATCCGGCCGTACAGTCTGGGGAATTCCGTCATCCTCATTCTCATCGGATCGGCCCTGGCCTTCACCGACGGCGGCTTCCGCCCGGTCGTCGCTCTGCTGTGTCTTGTCTTCGCCGTGACGATGCAGTGTACGGCCAATCTGGTCAATGATCTCTGCGACTTTTTGAAGGGAGCCGACCGCCCCGACCGACTGGGTCCCGACCGCGCTTTCGCCAAAGGCTACATCACCCTGCGGGCGATGAAGAGCGGTATCGCGGCTTTCACTCTGGCGGCCTGTGCAGCCGGAGCGGGATTGCTGGCCCTCAGCGGCTGGAACTGGTGGCTCCTGCTGGTGGGTGCCTCCTGCATTGTCTTCGCCTATTTTTACACGGCAGGCCCGTGGCCGCTGGCCTATCACGGTATGGGCGACATAGCCGTCATCCTTTTCTTCGGCCTGATTCCCGTCGGATTCACCTACTACCTCCAGTGCGGAGGGTGGAGCGGAGAAACCGCCGTAGTCGGACTGGCCTGCGGCATGGTGATCGACACGATGCTCATGATTAACAATTTCCGCGACCGGGAGGAGGACCGCCGCTGCAACAAGCGCACGATCGTCGTCTGCCTCGGAGCCGCAGCGGGACGCTGGGGTTACCTGGTTCTGGGCACAGGAGCCATCCTGCTGTGCCTCTCGCTGTTGGCCGAAGGCCGTATCGCCGCAGCTCTGCTGCCTCTGCCCTACCTTGCAGTCCATATCGCCACATGGCGCAAGATGGTACGCATCGACCACGGCGAAGAACTGAACGTCTGCCTCGGCGAAACGGCCCGCAACATCCTGCTCTTCGGCGCCCTGCTGACCGCAGGCATCCTGCTCGACAAAATCCTGTGCTAACAACGGTCGGCACCTACTGTCCCCGCCCCGACCGCACTTCGCAGTGGGTATCATGCCCGATTTCCGAAATTCTGACGATCCCAACCCAAAGTCGAACACAACGACCGTCGCACGGCAGACCGACGGCGCCATCCCCGGAAACCGACCGTCCCCAAACGATCGACCTGCCGGACCGAGATTCGCCGCCCTCGCAGAAAAGAGAGCACGGTCCGCACAAGCTCGAACCACCGGAGATCAAAACGAGCGCAAAGGACGCCAGCCGACTCTGCCCGGCGAAAAGACGGAAAACCCATAATTAAGTTCGGTGCATCGCCCTTCTTCCGTTATCTTCGCTCAAGATCGGAGGCGGTTCGGCAATCTTTGCGTGCAAGCCCGCACGATTGCTCTCACCTTTCACTATCTTTGCAGAAGATAGGATTCGCCTCGGAAAACTGGGAACAAGTTCCCGTTTTTTCCCGGCTTTCACTATCTTTGTCGTCATGCAAAACCACCTGACACTCTCCCAGCTCCAAAAGCTCGTCAAAGCGACGCTCGACGAAGCGTTCGCCCTGCCCGTATGGGTCAGTGCCGAAATCGCGGAGATCAAAATCAACTATTCGGGGCATTGCTACCTCGAACTGGTCGAAAAGGGTGGCGACAACGGCGTGCCGCTCTCGCAGGCCCGGGCGGTCATCTGGCGCACGGCTTACGCCCGCATCGCCGGCTATTTCGAGGCCGAAACGGGTCAGCGACTGGCCGCAGGCATCCGCATCCTGGCCCGGGTGATGATCTCCTACCACGAACTGTACGGTTTCTCGCTCAACATCCTGGACATCGACCCGACCTTCACGCTGGGCGACATGGAGCGACAGCGGCAGATCACCATCGAGCGGCTCCAGCGCGAAGGAGTCTGGGACATCAACCGCGAAAATCCTCTGCCGCAGGTAGTACAGCGTATCGCCATCGTTTCGAGCCGCCAGGCAGCGGGCTATCAGGATTTCTGCAAGGAGTTGGGCAAAAGTCCCTATGCTTTCTCCCTGACGCTTTTCGACGCTTTCATGCAGGGCGCCGGTGCCGAGGATTCGATCGTGGCGGCACTCGACGCCGTGGCCCGCCGCGCGGGGGCTTTTCGTGCGGGGGGGCGGTGCCGTG
>ERZ791618.819-NODE-819-length-12976-cov-1.792586_pt1 | contig 12976 bp, 13 predicted proteins | sample MGYA00510059_ERZ791618 | MGnify/ENA primary metagenome ERZ791618 (study PRJEB30046, sample SAMN00715159) | human gut metagenome | study: EMG produced TPA metagenomics assembly of the A metagenome-wide association study of gut microbiota in type 2...
CGGACACATCTCCATAAAGAGAAACATTTGAGGGAGGAAGAATCGTATCAGCAGAATCGGTACGATACAAGCCTGCCGCCACCAGCCCGAGCCCAAACTTGGTATCACTAGAGTAGTGAGGACCACCTATCACACTGAAATCAAACTTTTTATTCTTTTTCTCCTTGTTGGCGTCATTGAAGTAGTCAAGGAATTTCTTGAAGAAGCTGCGCTTTGCCGGAACAGAATCGTTAACGGCCGCAACAGATATAGAGTCTTCCGGCAGTTCTATTTTAGTAGAATGCGTCTGCGCACTAATAAAGGTTTGTGTCAATAATAATAGTGCGAATAAGATTAGCTTGTTCTGTCTAGTATTCATATATAATAAGAAGTTGAAAACTCTAGAGACAAAGTTAGTTTCAAACTTCTTATTACAACAGCGTTATGTGGGCTTTTGTTGTCCCCTTTTTCCCTTTTAACGTTTTAAAAGTCGAATGAATTCATCAACATCTTCTTCCGTTGTATCAAAAGAAGTTACTAGACGAATTTCATCCTTATCTTCATTCCAAAAATAAAAGAAATAAGATTCCAACATTCTATCAATAATAGGACGGGGCATTGTAAGGAACAACTGGTTACTTTCTACCTTTTGAGTAAAAGTTACTTCCGGGAGTTTCTTTAACTCTTTGTAAAGCTTAGCTGCCATTACGTTGGCATGCGTGGCATTCTTCAACCAAAGTTCATCCGTCAGATAAGCGGTGAACTGGCAAGAGAGATAGCGCATCTTCGAAGCCAGTTGGGCAGACTGCTTACGGACAAAACGGGCTTCTTTCTGCAAGTCCTTATTGAATACAATAACACACTCCCCCATCATCAGTCCGTTCTTCGTTCCGCCGAAACTAAGGACATCCACTCCGCAATCCACAGTCAGCGCCTTAAAAGAAAGCCGGAGGGCGGCACAGGCATTGGCAATTCTAGCTCCGTCCATGTGGACATACATACCGTTCAAATGAGCAAAGTCCGTCAGACGTTTCAGTTCCTCGGGCGTATAGATAGTTCCCATTTCCGTACATTGGGAGATGTAGAGGGCTCTCGGTTGAGAATGATGCTGGTCACCGAAACCATGCAAGTAAGGTCGCATCAGCTCGGGAGTCAGTTTACCATCGGGAGTAGCAATCGGACGAATCTGACAACCTGTCATCTTCACGGGAGAGCCGCATTCGTCAACATAAATATGGGCTGTTTCGGCACAGAAAATAGAATGATACGGACGCGTCATTAACTGCAACGCCACCACATTGCTACCCGTTCCGTTGAATACAAACAACGGCACACAGTCTTGTGTAAAAGTCTCTTTTATTTTTGCAACGGCTTCTTCCGTCCATTTATCGTCTCCATAGCCTAATGCATGGTCTGTGTTTGCCCGGTTCAACGCTGCCATTACCAACGGATGCACACCGGAATTATTATCAGAGGCAAAACTTCTCATTGTTTCCTTACATTTTAAATTGGATGGCAAAGTAACAGATTTATTTTCAAAAATCAAGTAGACGAAGATATATCTAAAAACAAAAATCCCCGACGCACTAACTACACGTTACCACTCCGGGAATTTCTTTGTTTTCAGCAAGTACCAAACTCCTTTAGCCGATGTAAACATTTACACAGAGATATACATAGAGTTCTTCATCACATTGGTCAAACTCTATCTTATTCTCTCTTGATAACCAGCCTAAAGCGGCACCCAGCTCTTTATCTTTCAGCCCGGATTTCCTTTTCAGAGTTCCGTAGCCCCATTTCTCATTATTGCTAAGCAGCTGCCAAACTTTACCGGCATTCAAACCGATTTCATTTCTGTCCATTTTTCTAGAGTTATTTAGAGGTTTAAAACATTAGGTTAAGATTTTACCTAGAAAGATAACAAAAGGACATTACATTTGTTTATGCTACTTTACCAAAAACCTGTTACTAATTTATTTTTAACATAAAAGCCGCGATGTGTACCGACACAATACCGGTATTAGCGTATGTTAAAATAGAACTTTTCTTTGCAGACATCTGTTATTATCAGAGAATCAATCCTAAACCTATTACAGATATGGCAAAGAAAATAGCAGAACAACTAATAGACACTCTGGCAGAATCGGGAGTGGAACGTATTTACGCCGTGACAGGCGATAGTCTGAATGAAGTAAACGAAGCTGTCAGGAAGAATAATAAAATAAATGGATACACGTGCGGCACGAAGAAACGGGAGCGTATGCCGCCGCAGCAGAAGCGCAACTGACAGGACGTCCGGGATGTTGTGCCGGTAGCAGCGGTCCGGGACACGTGCATCTTATCAACGGTTTGTATGACGCACAACGGTCGGGTGCACCGGTGATAGCTATTGCCTCCACTATCCCAAGCAGAGAATTCGGTACTGAATATTTTCAGGAGACCAATACAATCAAGCTTTTCAATGATTGCAGTTATTATAATGAAGTAGCCACTACTCCCAAGCAATTTCCGCGTATGCTCCAGTCGGCCATTCAGACAGCTATTACTCGTAAAGGAGTAGCCGTAGTCGGCTTACCGGGAGATCTGGCAAAGGCATCGGCCGTTTCTGTCGATTCGTCAGTCCGGAACTATTTCACCCGGCCGGAAGTCTGTCCTTCGGAAGAGGACCTTATACTGTTGGCCGATTTATTGAACAGTCATGAACGTATCACCTTATTCTGTGGCATCGGTTGCCGTGGGGCGCACGAAGAAGTGATTGCCCTTTCCGAGAAACTGAATGCCCCGGTAGCATATACTTTTAAAGGAAAAATGGAAGTGCAATACGAAAATCCGTACGAGGTAGGAATGACCGGATTATTGGGAATGCCTTCAGGATATTACAGTATGCACGAAGCGGAAGTACTTCTCATGCTCGGCACGGATTTTCCTTACTCTGCTTTCCTGCCCGATGATATCAAAATAGCCCAGATAGATATAAAGCCCGAACGCCTGGGACGCCGCGCCAAAGTAGACATCGGACTTTGTGGAGATGTGAAAATGACTATTCAGGCATTATTACGTATGCTGACCCCGAAAACAGATGATACTTTCCTGTTGAAACAGCTCAAAAGATACGAAGAGGTAAAGAAAGATTTAGCTGCCTACACGAAGATAAAGGAGAAGTGAATAAGATTCATCCCGAATACGTGATGTCGGAGATTGACAAACTTTCTTCAGATGACGCTGTATTTACAGTAGATACGGGGATGACTTGCGTATGGGGAGCGCGGTATCTGCAAGCGACAGGTAATCGCCACATGCTGGGTTCTTTCAATCACGGTTCTATGGCAAATGCTTTGCCGCAGGCTATTGGTGCTGCCTTGGCTTACCCCGAACGCCAGGTAGTCGCATTATGCGGTGACGGAGGTTTGTCTATGACTTTAGGAGTCTGGCAACGGTGGTTCAGTACAAACTGCCGATTAAAATTATCGTATTCAACAATCGTTCGCTGGGAATGGTGAAACTGGAAATGGAAGTTGACGGGCTACCGGACTGGCAGACAAATATGTTGAATCCCGACTTCGCTCAAGTAGCGGAAGCGATGGGAATAACAGGTTTCAATGTCAGTGACCCGGAGGAGGTATTAACGACCCTATACAATGCCTTTGAAATGGACGGTCCGGTACTTGTTAATATTATGACCGACCCGAACGCACTCGCCATGCCTCCCAAAATTGAGTTCGGACAAATGGTAGGCTTTGCCCAGTCGATGTATAAGTTATTAATCAACGGGCGTTCGCAAGAAGTTATTGACACAATCAATTCTAACTATAAACATATACGGGAGGTATTTTAGATTTCGGGTAAGGTGATTATCATTTTATTTTCTTATGTTTGTAATCATCAAAAAGTATAAAGCACATGGAAAAGTCAGACTTTTCACCTTTGCCCCGGCAAGCTCTCTATGCAAATAAAAGACAATGGAATCAATTTCTTTCCATTTTCTTGTTAGCGGCAGGCATTGGTTTTACAGTAACAGGCATTATCTTCTTCTTTGCCTACAATTGGGATGAACTCCCCAAATTCGCCAAACTGGGAATGGTAGAAGTTTTACTGGCAACCTCTGTCCTGCTCGCCGTATTCACCCGGTGGAGTACGCTCGTCAAACAGGTTCTCCTTACCGGAGCAACCTTTCTGACAGGTACGCTTTTTGCCGTATTCGGGCAAATCTATCAGACCGGAGCCGATGCATACCACCTATTCCTCGGGTGGACACTTTTTACCTTTCTTTGGGCAGTAGCTATCCGTTTCGCCCCGTTGTGGCTGACATTTATCGGACTACTCAGTATAACAATATGGCTGTATGTAATACAAATAGTACCCGGTCATTCGTGGACCAGCGCTTTGCTCACCAGCGCAGTAACCTGGATATGCGCCACATCAACGATCGTTGCGGAGCGAATGAACATAAAAGGGCAGTTGAATAAACGAAACCATTGGCTGATCAGCTTCCTGTCGTTGGCTACAATTATACATACCAGTTATCTTACAATGGCAGCTATCTGTGAAGATAATACCATTCTATCCGTCCCGTTAGCAAGTACCATTCTTTTGTTTTCGGTAGGATTGTGGTTCGGCCGGAAACAAAAGAATCTGTATTATCTCGCTACCATTCCTTTTGCAACTCTAATGATCCTGCTGACTACCTTTATATCACACAGTAATCTCAAAAATGTCAATCTGTTTCTCTTTGCAGGAATTATCGTTATCACAGGAACGACCTTGATTATATATTTTATTCTCCACCTAAAAAGGCAATGGTATGGCACAGAAGAATAACCTGACAATCCAAGTAGTATCAATTATCGGAGGAATCCTGACTGCTATCTTCTTTTTGGGATTTCTGGTAGTTGCCTCGATTATCCGCACTGAAACATCCAGTCTGATAATCGGATGTTTATTCATCATTACTACCCTGACAATAAGTCGCCGGCTCACAGTTCCTTTTCTGGATGCAATGAATATCACTCTGTACATCGCCGGATGTGCACTGATTGCTTATGGACTAAACAAAAGTACAAATGCTCTCTTTATTGCACTTGCGATAACCGGCATTTTCACTTTCTTCTTATCGAAAGGTTTCATCTTACCTTTCCTTTCTGTCATTCTATTTATTATTTCTTTTCTCGGAGAGTTAGCTTATTTATCTTCGTCAATACAACTTTTGCAAATAGCAGTAGTCCCGGTTTTAGCAGTTTTCCTGTTCACCAATCTATACGAAAGGGATATCCTGACCGGATTAAAGGAAAACTTAGTTTCCAAATACACACCTTTCCATTCCGGCTTATTCGTTTCCTGTATCTGCTTATTAGCCGGATTGTCTGTTAATTATGGAATACCCGCACCCTATTGGTTACTATCTATCTTTATCTGGATCGGGATTCTTCTTATTATTCAACGTATCATGCCGGTAATGGAAGTAACGAACCCAGTAAGTCAGATCGGAATATGCATTCTCTGTATCCTTATCTGCCTGCCGACAATGTTCGCCCCATATCTGTCGGGTAGTCTCTTACTGATACTGATATGTTTTCATTATGGCTATAAAGCAGAATGTGCCGCCGCACTCCTACTCTTTATCTATGCCGTTTCCAAATACTACTATGATTTGAACCTAAGCCTGCTTGTGAAGTCAATCACGCTTTTCTTCACAGGAATCATATTCATGATCGCTTGGTATTATTTCACTCAAAAAAGACGAAACATGAAAAAACAGAGTCGGATACTGATTATCACTAACCTGTTACTTTTGTTAGGATACCTCAACTGGTCCATTTACCAGAAAGAACAAACACTGAGAGACGGTCAACTCGTATTGTTTGAACTGGCTCCCGTCGACCCTCGTTCACTTATGCAAGGTGATTACATGAGCCTCCGTTATAGAGAAGCTACATCGGACTTACTCGGCGATACACAAGTAGCTACACATGGATATGCCGTATTAAATATCGACAGTAACCGGGTAGCCCGTATTGTCCGACTTAAGGATGCATTGGAACCTTTGAACGATAACGAACTGATCATCAACTATAAAATTGTAAATGATCGTTTATTTCTTGGTGCCGAATCTTTCTTCTTTGAAGAAGGTCAAGACACCCTTTATCAAAAGGCAACATACGGAGGCCTGAAAGTGAACGCCAAAGGAGAAAGTTTACTTGTGGGATTGTATGATAAAGACTTTCTGCTGATTAAGCCTGATAGATGAATATCGAAAAGCCCGGACTTTCACAAGCCCGGGCTCTTTGTATTCTTAAAACATCTCCTTATCTATAGGGAAAAAGGGACTAGCAAATTGCTTCTAGCGTAATAAGTAAGATGTCTTAAGAGAGAGATAAAAAGGGATGTCCGTGGGAAATAAGGGAGGCATCCCTTCTAGAGATAAACATTTGAGAATATACTTTCACAAGCATAATTTTCAGTCTATCCCTGAATATATTTCTTCTCAAAAGATTTGATTATATATTATAGAAGGCATCTTTAATCTTAAAAGGATTAAGATGCCCTCAATTACAGATCTTTTAAATCCGGTTTACTTCAACACTTTAACATAAACAGTTTCAGTAGTCTGTCTGCCCCATTTATCAGTAATGATAACGTTTACTTCACATACCGGAGGAGTAACGATAGGTGTTTGAGAAGCTTTCTTAGAGATTACAACTTTGTCAGTTTTCGTAAAGTCAGTAGCACTTAATGTTACATAATCTTTAGCATCCTGGTTTGCCAATTCAAGTACAACAGATTTAATTCTCTTGTCATCAAAGTCATAGCCAACACCATAAGCATCTGTTTTTTCGAAATCTTTAGCTAACAGATCTTGTGTATGTCCTCCATCTACTTCAAATGGCTTAGCTTCAGTACCTGATTTGCCAATATACTTAAATGTACCTTCGAAGATTTCCGATTTCACAGTCAAATTAAACTTATCAGTGATAACATTCAGACGGTCATTTCCAAACGGAGCATAAGCTACTGTAATGTTACGACCTTCATAAGCACCACCCCAAGCATCATAAGGCGCAACTGTGATCTCATCGCTACTCTTATTTGAGGACAACCATGCATCAGCATAGACTTTCGTATCATCTACCATTTTGGACGGTATTTCCTCATCAAATGAAATAAGTGCTTTCTCTTTAGCAGAAATAGAACCTTCCTGGTACAGTTTGTAAAGATTGTAAGTAATCTTACCTGCTGCATCTTCATCATTTACATTACCATAAGCAGTAGCGTTATCACCACTAAAGTAAGCACCTGCACGTTTGAATTCAAACAACTTACTATCCTGCTGGTCTACAGTAATCTTAAATGTCGTTTCATACAGAACATCATTATCCAATCCCGGAGTCGGAGTTGCATTTTTGAATTTAACTGTTGCAGTATGAGGAACAGCAGCAACTTCAGCAGGATCAAATGTAGCTTCGATTACAAATTTAGTAATATCAGCTACACCTGTAGACATATCAGCTACGGGTTCTCCGTCTTTGTCCAAACCTACCAGTTTCAAAGTAATACCACCTTCATATTCCAAATCCTTCACTCCGTTAATTTCAACTTCACCATCAGTATAAGCGATTTCCGTATCTATACCAGCTGTTATATTTGCTTTGATTACATCTACTGAAGGACCAACAATTTCAGAAGTAGCTGTTACTTTTTCGCCATCTACGACCCAAGTCATATCTTTAATCTCTGCTTTTTCAGCTGCATACTTGAATGTCAAATTCAACTTAGCTTCTTTTTCATTTCCAGCAGTAGTAAAATAGGCAATAGTAACAGTCAATTTGCCTTCCTTATTAGCAATAATTGTTTTATTTTCCTTGCTAAATGTAGCCTCAATTTTCTTAGCATCGGCTTCGACAACTGAATAAGTATAATCTACTACATCATTCAATTGATCACCAACCAATTCATCCAGATTATGAGTAACTTTGAAATCTACATCCTTATTTACATCTATAAGTGTCTTTTCTTCTTCTTTAGCTGTAACTTTCACATCATATCCGGAGATGATTTCATTCCCCCACGCATCTTTCGTTGTAAGTGCATAAGCGATATTTTCATTCAAATTATCCGGATCTATACCTTCAGCAAATTTAAGAGTCAAGTCATAGATACCTTTATTTGCTGTATTTTCAGCACGAGTTAAAGCAGTTTCACTAACATTAGCTGCAATACTAGCTACAACAAAGTTTGTATTTCCTTTAGAATCAGTCAAGCCGATTTCATAAGATTGAATATCTTTAACCTCCAAGTTCACCGGATTAATCAATGCATGAATCATGCTACCTCTAGCAGACAGGAACGTTCCTTTTGGATAAGATTTTCCGTTAAATTTAACATCTTTTCCTACTACTCCATAATACAAGGTAGCGTTTGCCTCAGTAGAAGAAAAATCGATACTTCCACCTTGTTCGCCAAGTGCACGCATACTAGTGATACGAGCAGCCTTAGGCATAGAAACAGTTTCCCATTCTCCCGTTTCCTTATTGAGTATATTCAAAACCCAAACCAATGGATTATTAGCATCAGCAGTTACATAGATATCTGTAGCAGCTTTAACATCTGTTTTTTTAGGTTCTCCGGCTTCTGCATCCCAAACCATCCAATATCCGTCTTCTGAAATTTGCGGTGCATATCCATCTTCACCTTTATCGCCTTGGTCACCTTGGTCACCTTGATCTCCCTTATCACCTTTCTTTCCTTCAGAACAAATACCGGTGTCTTTTCCATCAATAATCCAGTTCTTTGTTGCCGAATCAATCTCAATCTTTGTACCTGCTGCGCCATCGGCACCACTTACGATAGAATAGCTTTTACCATCGTTAAAAGTAATTTTAAATCCATCAGTAATTGTCTCTACAGCGGTTACCCATTTGCCTTCTTTCACAAAATTCTGTAACTCGGCAATGCTAGCTTTGTTTGCGTCAATCTGTGTTTGCAGATTGTCGATGTCATCATCGTAGTCCTTACAACCTACATAGGTGACAGTAGAAAGTGCCAACGCCCCGAAGAACATCACTTTTACAAATTTTCTTTTCATAACTACTTAAAAATTACATTAATAATATATTATTAAACACTAAGTTTCAATAATAGACAGCCCGTTACTTCATAGGTAACAGGGAAACCTTTGTTCCTGCTCTTTTAGAGTAGTCAATACTGAAAAATGATACGATAGATTATGAAAGTTCTTTACCCCTGCTTCTGACGAGCGGCAGAGGGGAGGGAAACCTTTTGCAATATTTAGAAGTTAACAAAGCCCTAATACAAAGAATCCACGTGTTTTATCTGTCCTAGTTCCGCTTTTGAGTAGTTTATTGGAAAAAATGTTTGATTTCGTTTGGTTGTTTTAAGAAATATGCTCATATTTGCACCGATATTTATTCCCGTTACCTACAGAGTAACAGAATAATAATCAGGCATTTAATCCTATCACAGAACGCTTCACAAAATCAAGAACCTGTTTATTTGCTTCATCAATTTTCTTGCTTCGGAAAGGCTTGAGATATGTCTCTGTTACCGTAATGGAAGAATGCCCCATAGCTTCGGAGATAATACCCGGATGAATTTCGCAATAATAAGCCGTCGTAGCCCAAGTATGCCGGGCAGTGTATGAGCTTAATTTATCACCCAATCCTAATAACTCTCCCAACAACATTAGTTGTTGATTAAAGCTGCGCAACGCCAACTGATATTCACGATACGCCTCTTTCGTTCCTTCACGGCTTTCCAAAAAAGGAAAGAGATAAGGAGAAGAAGAATCACGGTTCATGTATTTCTTTACCAGAATCATTGCTTCCGGAGTCAACGTCACCGACAGGGGACGGCCTGTTTTACGCCGACGATACGTGATTACATTATCACGCAAATCACTCTTGCGCAGATAAGCAAGATCGACAAACGGCATACCGCGAAGCGAAAACATCAGCATAAAATATTCCTGTGCACGGCGCATATTCGGAGATACACCCGAAGACTGCGACAATTTACAAAACACTTTCTTCATATCGTCGTCACATAGGGCACGTTTATGATCGGCACGAGTGCCCGTATACACCGAACGGAACAGATGCGGAACGTATGGTGCCCGATGAAGATCGACGGCACGATTGTAAACGGCACGAAAGGTACGAAGATAGGTAGAAACCGTATTCCAGCTACACCCACGACTACGAAGATAAACTTCGAACCCTTTTAACCACTCTGAAGTTACCTCATTGAAGGCAAAATCATCTTTCCCACGATAAGCAATAATGGCATTGAGACTGCTGCGATAGACATGAGCAGTTCCAAAGTTTCCCTCCACTTGCAGCCCACGGGCTACTTGCTTCATAAATCCTAATACTTTTGACATCTCACAATTTATTGATTAATTCGACAATAAAGATACAAGTATTCTCATTAATATGGCTGGTTTTGTGCCAGGATTTAATAAAGGTATTGTTTCTTTAAAAGGAAGAAGTCGTTCCTCGGTGAGAAATAGGTCGTTTCTTTTAAAGGAACAGGGGCTTGGTTTTAAACCCAAAATAGATGTAAATAAGATGTTGAATATCAAGATGCTGTGTTATGGCTGATTTGGGCCGATACATATATGTTTGTTAGGGAGAATAAAAATGATTAAAACTAAGAACTTTTTGCCTGTTTTATTGTCTTGTTTCTATAACCTATTAAAATAGAGAAGATATGGATGATATGATTAACAGACACGATTCGATTGCCGAAGAGAATATCGAACCGAATGGCCGTCCGGCTAAAAATCAGTTTGAAGAATGGAGCAGTGAAGTAACTGACCGTGCAGATAATGTTTTCAAAGATGATACGAAAGACGGTCCTATCAAGAACCGCAAGAAACGTATAAAAGAAATGGATGAAGTAATTAAAAAGGACCTTGAATAAAGGTCCTTTTTTTATTTGGTGGGTATAAAATGTAGTAAAGACACTTCATATAAGTAAATCAAAAAAGAGTAACTCGTTGCCGAATTACTCTTTTGAAGAAGTGGAGCGTATCGGACTATAGCTTTGACCACAATTGCTTTGGATTAATTTTGTATACTATTGTAGATCAGTAATGTATGTGGCGAATTGCATCTTTTTATAGCACATAAAATCATGTACGCTCAAAAAAAGGGGGAGTAGAAATAGACGCTTACTCCCCACGATTTTTTCTTTCTAAATTTGCTCCAAAATAACAAATAAAGTAGTAAGATATATGATGGGAATTAGTCACAGTTGTAGAGCTTTTCTACACAAGAACGGACAGGTTATGATTCGCGTCAGATGGAATAACAGGAAGTGTGAAGTTGGCTTTTCTGTAGGTTGCAATGCTGATCTTGAAAAATGGGATAATGAGAACCAGAGAGTCAGATACAACACTACTCATAAAGTTGGTGGAAAGGTATATGTTGCCCGTGATATTAATAATCGCATTTCTCAATTTTTGGAATGTATTGAAGAATCTTTCACAGAGTATGGTGTACATTCCCAAATCCCTACCACAAAAGAGTTGGTTAATGAGAAGCTGGGGAGAATAGAAAAGGAGATAGTAGTAGTTGGTTCAATAGAGAGAGAAAAATCTTTTCGTGAAATTTTCAATGATTTCTTAGAAGTTTGTTCTATAGAAAGAAGTTGGAGTGGATCTGTACATCACAAATATGTTCAAGTATGGAATCAATTAAATAGCTGTGATCCAGACATTTCTCTAGTGATACTTGATGAGAATAAAATGACAGAATTAAAAAAATGCTACGTGAAGAATGGATATCGTAATCGTACCACTGTAAAACAATTCAGAATATTAAAATCTTTTCTTAGATGGATTGCTGCCAATGGTTATCCTGTAGGACAAGGAGTACTCAACTGTAAGGTAAACTTAACTGTGACTAAAAAAGAAGTTACTTTTCTGAAATATAAAGAATTACTCCATTTTGCATCTTTCCAATTTCCTAAAAGTAAAGAGTACTTAGATAGAGCTAGATATATATATTATCCAGAGTTTTAATAATGCTTCTTTTCAATTCATGATAAATGTTGAATCCCATAATGCTTAATTGCTTGGACGTAATTGATAATTCTAGGGTACTTGGTTAGTCAATATCTTAAAATCTTTAGCAAACCAATCTGCTGATTTAGTTTTGTTGTAAAACTAAGATGGTCAAGGTAATCAATGAAAGCTTGCCATTTACTGCGTCTATGCTTCCTAAATTGAAAGGAAATCCACTATTTAAATTATTTATACGAATCAGCAGTTGACAATCATCTACCTTTTTGCTTGTTAAAACGTTATTATTAAGTTAATTATCTCATTAATTATTTATCAATCTTATTGATAATCAGTATATTATAATAATAAAGTCCTCGTTGTTCTAATAATGATTCTCAAGGAGAAAGAATTAAAACTTATAAAAATATATATGTATATCTGCGATGTTTACGAGTCTTCACTCAAGTTCTACTACCAGAAGTTCAGTAATAACAATCATCCTTTTGCCAAGGAATACCTGCTTTCATGGTTCCTCGACTTGTCTTCTTCTTACCAAGCATTCAATTATAGATTGATTTTGATGCCAGAAGCAATTAGGGAACTTGTCTGGCTGTTAATTCATTCAAACCTCAAGATTGTGGCAGTATGAAATCATTAGTCGACCCAATGCCTATCATTACTTGCTCGGGAAAGAACAGAGCAGGAAAGATGTCCACTGAGATTACTTCCAGAGGATATTATTCGACAAAAAACGTATATTACTTCGGACTAAAACTCCATGTAGTGGCTTTCCGTAGAAAAGGAATTATACCTTTTTTCTTGAAATGCTTATACTTTCCGCTGCGGATGAAAATGACTCAACTGTATTGTATTCAAAAGAGTAAGGTGTGGGAAATCAGAACAATAGAGAAATATATGCCGATAAAATATATTCAGATATACTATTCTATAAAGAGACGCAAGAATGCAAAAAACTTT
>ERZ791618.820-NODE-820-length-12973-cov-3.057207_pt1 | contig 12973 bp, 9 predicted proteins | sample MGYA00510059_ERZ791618 | MGnify/ENA primary metagenome ERZ791618 (study PRJEB30046, sample SAMN00715159) | human gut metagenome | study: EMG produced TPA metagenomics assembly of the A metagenome-wide association study of gut microbiota in type 2...
CTTCGGCTCTGACGGGCTGGAGGGCTGCGAGCACGCGGTGTTTGAAATTCTTTCGAACGCGATCGACGAGGCGCGCGAGGGATTCGGCAATATTATAACCGTTACGCGCTACGAAGACAAGTCCATTGAGGTGGAGGATTTCGGGCGCGGCTGTCCGGTGGACTGGAACGAGAAGGAGCAGCGCTACAACTGGGAGCTGATCTTCTGCGAAATGTACGCCGGCGGCAAGTATAAAAACAACGAGGGCGAAAACTACGAGTACTCGCTCGGCCTCAACGGCCTCGGCGCGTGCGCCACGCAGTACGCCTCGGAATACATGGATGTGACCATCTGGCGCGACGGGAAAAAATACACCCTGCATTTTCGCCACGGCGAGGTCGTCGGCGGGCTCGAGAGCGCCCCGGCCGACCGCAAAAAGACCGGCTCACTGTTCCACTGGAAGCCGGACCTCGAGGTCTTCACGGATATCGACATCCCCGTGGAGTATTATCTCGACACGCTCAAGCGGCAGGGGGGGGGGGACGCCGGCGGGGGAGGTGGCGGGCCCGGGGGGTTCTCATGAAGACAGGAGTTTATGAAGGATAATCGGGTATTGTTGGGTTTCAGCGGCGGAATAGACAGCTTCGCCGCCGTCGGATTGCTGCAGGCGGCCGGATATCATGTAACGGCTCTGACGCTCGACATGAGAGGTGATTCCGCATTGTTGGAAAAGGCGCGTCTGCGTGCCGGGACGCTCGGGATTCCCTGGCGAATGCGGTCGGTGCGGGAGCGGTTCGAACGGGAGGTGGTGGACTATTTTACTGACAGTTACTTCCGGGGGCGCACCCCGGCTCCGTGCACGCGCTGCAACAGTCGGATCAAATGGCCCTGTCTTGCGGCAGAGGCCGACGCACTGGGAATTCGCCACATCGCTACGGGACACTATTTCTGCATTACCTCCGCAGGCGGCAAACGATACGTCACCCGTGCGGCCGACAACCGCAAGGACCAGTCCTACTACCTGTGGGACTTGCCGCAGGAGATCCTCGATCGGGTGCTGACTCCGATGGGAACGGTCATCAAACGAAATATCGTCGAAGGACTCGCCGACCGTCGGGAGAGTATGGGCGTCTGTTTTCTCGAGGGACGGCCGTGCCGCGACTTCCTGCGAAGCCGGGATAAAACGGAAGCGCTCCGGCCCGGCCCCATCATCGACGCTGCCGGACATCGGCTCGGCACGCACGACGGGGCGGCCCTCTACACCATCGGCCAGAAAAAGGGCCTCAACCTGCCGCCGGGCTGGGCGGTGGTCGCTATCGACACAGCGGCAAACCGGATCGTAGCCGGGGAAGAGAAGCTGTTGTTGCATCGTACGCTGGAAGTCGGGGAATGTCGCCTGGTAGAGAGCGACGAGGTATTCGGTGCCCGCGATATCCGTGCGGTGATCCGGGGCATCGGCCGCAACCCCGAGGGATACGCAGCGGTCTCCCCTGCCGCTTCGGGGATTCGGATCGAACTGGAGGATCCCGCGTGGGCCCCGGCCGTCGGGCAGCCCGTCGTTTTGTACCGAGGGGAACGGGTCGTCGGAGGCGGAATCCTCGAACGGTATTATTAACGAATTATTAAATCTTCGTTCGGGATGGATTTTTTCAGGGTTTTATCCCGAAAAAATCTTGCGATGTTTCCCGCATATACTATCTTTGCACAAGCAAAACATCGCCGGAAACGGCAATACCTATGCGATGTTATTATAATGCCGTTTTTGCGAAACGTCGTGTTTTCGACGAACGAGATAACTTTTCGTGATTATATACTTTAGTGTACCTCTTTGGGAGTAAAGCGCCTTAAGTCCTTTCCGGGAAGGGATCTGTGGGCAGGAGCATTACCGATACAACCGGGAACAGCGAATAGACACCTCTCGGAATTGTCAAAAGGTACATTGAAAGATGAATTGCCTAACTTTTTATTAGAGCGGATTATGTTCAGATACGTGCTGTTGGCGCTGAAAGGCTGCGCAATGGGAATGGCGGATGTTGTCCCGGGAGTATCGGGCGGGACGATCGCCTTTATTTCGGGAATTTACAGCGAACTGATCGAGTCGATCAAAAGTTTTAATCCGACTGCGTTGAAATTGCTCGGCCGGTTCGAATTCAGGAAATTCTGGCGCCACATCAACGGCAGTTTCCTCTTCTCCGTACTGCAGGGTATCGGTATCGCCATCTTTTCGCTGGCACGGTTGATGACTTACCTGCTGGCGCATCACCCGATCGAAATCTGGTCCTTCTTTTTCGGACTGATCGTCGCTTCGGCGGCTTTCGTCGCCCGGGATATTCGGAAGTGGAACCTCACTTCGCTACTGGGACTGCTTGTCGGCACCGCGCTGGCATTCTGGATCACGATCGCCTCCCCGACGCAAACGCCCAACGACTGGTGGTTTATCATGCTTTCGGGAGCTGTTGCCATCTGCGCGATGATTCTTCCGGGAATTTCAGGCGCCTTCATCCTGCTGCTGCTGGGAAAATACCAATACATTTTACAGGCTGTCAGCGAATTCCGGCTGGGTGTCCTGCTGCTTTTCGCAGTCGGAGCCGTCGCCGGTATCATCAGTTTTTCGCACCTGCTTTCGTGGCTGCTGCGCAAGCATCACGACCTGACGATCTCCCTGCTCATGGGTTTCATGGTCGGATCGCTCAATAAAGTCTGGCCCTGGAAAGAGGTCGTGGAAACTTATACGGATGCCCAGGGTGCCGTTCACCCGTTGGTGGAACAAAACATTACACCGGGACATTTCGAGGCGATCGGTCAGACCGATGCCCACTTGTGGCAGGCCGTAGCACTGGCGCTGGCAGGATTTCTTCTGATCTATGTCATCGAATTCATCGGCAAGCGGGTCGCTCAAAAAATCTCCGCTCCCCAAAACTAAAACCTTATGAAACGCTACGGTCTGATAGGCTACCCGCTGGGACACTCGTTTTCAGCCCGGTATTTCGCCGATAAATTCGCACGCGAAGGCATTGCGGATTGCCGGTACGACCTTTACGAATTGAAAACGATCGAGGAGTTGCCCGCTTTGCTGGAAGCGCAGCCCGAACTGCGGGGATTCAATGTCACGATTCCCTATAAACAACAGATCATACCCTATCTGGACGATCTTTCGCCGGAAACCCGGATGATCGGGGCCGTCAATTGCGTGCGCTGTGAAGGCAGACGTCTGACGGGTTATAATACGGATGTGACGGGACTTCGCGTCTCCCTCGAAACATTTCTCGGCGGGGAGCGTCCCGAACGGGCATTGGTACTGGGCACGGGCGGGGCGTCGCAAGCCGTGCAATATGTATTGGCACAGATGGAAATTCCGTTCGATCTAGTATCGCGGAATCCGGCAACGGGAAATTATACGTACGACGAAGTATCGGATGAAGTAATCGGTTCGCATCGGCTCATTATCAATGCCTCCCCAGTCGGGATGCATCCGAATGTCGAAGAGGCGCCCCGCATTCCGTACGCTTTCGTCACGCCCTCCCACTATCTTTTCGACCTGATCTACAACCCGGCCGAAACGCTGTTTCTGCAATACGGAGCGCAACGGGGAGCACACACGTGCAACGGACTCGACATGCTCGTAGGGCAGGCGGAAGCTGCCTGGGCCATATGGAACCGATAAGGGATCCTCCGACACGGCTCGACCGATCTTATCGAAGCCGGTTTCATTTCCGACGACTTCGTTCTCCGGACCTGAAGCTATGAATCGACGTTTTCGGTACGCAGTTTCGCCCCTTCTCCGAACCGTTCGAAAGTCGCAAGCAACAGAGGTTGTTCCGAGCCGTTCATAAGGAATTCGGGGGCTTCTTTAAGAGCTTCCCGAACTCCTTGAATAGCTGCAAAATAATAAATTACGGCATTTTGTCGAGCAATTCGGCAGCCCGCTTCGCATCTTCCTCCTTGACCACGAGCTGTGCCGGCATCGTGCCGATGGGATAGATCGCCGACATATATTCGTTGCGGATCGTCGAAAAAATTCCGGCTCCGTCCAGAATCGATTTGGCCATTTCGGCTTCGGTGACAGAGTTCCACTCTCTCAACACGACTAATTTTTCATCTTTCATAATCATCGCTGTTTAGGTGATATATTTATTCGGCCATTATATCTTTCGATGTAACAGTTTGACAATCGCAGCATCGAATCCGAAGGACATTTATTCGCATCCTCTGGCCGCATTAAAATTCAGACCTTTCCTAAAATGCGGGTACTCGGAGTACCGTATTTCCAACGAGGTCCACATTTTTTATTAAATCTTTGCATCCCGTCGTTTTTCGGTTCTTCGAACTTCCGTGCTCCCGGTTCCGAACTCCGTTCGTACCCGGCGAAAACGGGCGATGCAGGACCGGATAAATCCGGCTATCAACAAGATACGTTTTTTTTCGGAATGCTGCAAGATTTTTGCCACATATTTCCTATCCCGTCATTTTCAACAACGTAGAATCGTTCGGGCAATTTTTACTTGGAAATACGGAAATTCTTTCATATTTTTTCATTACCTTTGACTTCGCCTTAAGCATCGGCAAGACGCAGATAAATTTGCTTCTGCCCGCGACTTTTTCGTACCTTCGCAAAGGATGGCCCAAAACCATAAATTTTCGAATTATGCCGGATTTCGTCCATTTACACGTACATACGCAATATTCCATCTTGGACGGCGCAGCGGCCATATCGCCGCTCATCAAACGAGCCAAAGCCCTCGGTATGAAGGCTCTGGCCATCACCGACCACGGCAATATGTACGGCGTCAAGAACTTCCACGACGTCGCCACCGATGCGGGCATCAAACCTATTTTGGGGTGTGAAACCTACGTCGTGCGCAACCGCTTCGAAAAGGACAAGGACGAGAAGGCGGGCGATCACCTGATTCTGCTGGCCAAAAACCTAACGGGTTACCACAATCTCTGCAAGATCGTATCCTACTCCTTTACCGAAGGATTCTATTACAAGCCCCGTATCGACAAGAAACTGCTGGAACAATACCACGAGGGATTGATCTGCTGCTCGGCATGTCTGGGCGGCGAAGTTCCCCAGGCCATCATGCGCAACGACATGGAGGAGGCTGAACAGGTCGTGCGCTGGTTCAAAAGCGTCTTCGGGGACGACTATTACCTGGAGTTGCAGCTCCATCCGTCGGGCGATCCGCGCAAGGACGCCGACGTGTACGAGAATCAGTTACTGGTCAATAAGGCCCTGCTGGAGCTGTCGGCCAAATGCGGAGTCAAATACATCTGCTCGAACGACGTGCATTTCATTCTGGCCGAAGACGCCGTGGCGCACGATCATCTGATCTGCCTCAATACCGGCCGCGACCTGGACGATCCCAATCGGATGCGCTATACGTTCCAGGAGTATCTGAAATCGCCCGAAGAGATGGCGCAGCTCTTCCCCGACCATCCCGAAGCACTCGCCACCACGCTCGAGATCGCCGACAAGGTCGAGGAGTACAAACTCACCCATGCGCCTCTGATGCCCAACTTCCCTCCGCCGCCGGAGTTCCACATGCCTTTCGAGGAGTTGCGCGAATCGCTCGTCAAGAAGATCGAAGATCAGGAAGAGCTGGCGCGAATCGATGCCTGCCACAGCGTCGAAGAACTCGATGCCTGGGCGGAGGAGAGCAAGGAGCGCAGCGAAAAGCTGATGACGGCCAAACAGTTCTGCTACCTGAAAGACCTGACCTACAAAGGAGCCCACCTGCGCTATGGCGCCGAATTGAGCGAAGAGGTCGAGAAACGCATCCGGTACGAATTGAGTACGATCGAATGGATGGGATTCCCGGGTTACTTCCTCATCGTATGGGACTATATCCGCGCGGCTCGCGAAATGGGCGTGTCGGTCGGACCGGGCCGTGGTTCGGCAGCCGGATCGGTCGTGGCCTACTGTCTGAAAATTACCAACATAGATCCGCTGAAATACGACCTGCTGTTCGAGCGTTTCCTGAATCCCGAGCGTATCTCCCTGCCGGATGTCGATGTCGATTTCGACGAGGACGGCCGCGACGACGTGCTGCATTACTGCGTGCACAAGTACGGGCAGAAACGCGTGGCCCAGATCGTGACGTTCGGTACGATGGCGCCCAAGCTGGCGATCCGCGACGTGGCCCGCGTGCAGAAGCTGGCCCTCTCGGAGAGCGACCGGCTGGCTAAACTGGTACCCGACAAGGTTACGCCCGACAAGAAGGCCGGAGAAACGCCTTTCGACTTCTGCTACAAGGAGTCGCCGGAACTGGCCGCCGAACGGGAATCCCCGAACCAGTTGATCCGCAATACGCTCAAATACGCCGAAAAGCTCGAAGGCTCGATTCGGCAGACCGGTGTGCATGCCTGCGGCGTAATCATCGGGCAGGACGACCTGGAGAATTTCGCTCCGATGGCTATCGCCAAGGACGCCGATCTGAACGTCGTGGAGTTCGAGGGCAAAGAGGTCGAGAGCGTCGGCCTGATCAAAATGGACTTCCTGGGACTGCGCACCCTCTCGATCATCAAGGATGCCGTAACCAACGTCAAAAACGTGCACGGCATCGATGTAGATATCGACAACATTCCGCTGGACGACGCCCCGACCTACGAGGTTTTCAGCCGTGGCGATACGACCGGCCTGTTCCAGTTCGAGTCCCCCGGTATGAAAAAACATCTGCGCAATCTGAAACCCAACCGTTTCGAGGACCTGATCGCCATGAACGCCCTCTACCGCCCGGGACCGATGGAGTACATTCCCAACTTCATCGCCCGTAAGCACGGACTGGAGCCGGTGACGTACGACATCGCCGATATGGAGGAATATCTGAGCGACACCTACGGCATTACGGTTTATCAGGAACAGGTCATGCTGCTCTCGCAGAAGCTTGCCGGGTTTACCGGCGGCGAAGCCGATACGCTCCGCAAAGCGATGGGTAAGAAACAACGTGCGGTGCTGGACAAGATGAAGCCCAAGTTCATCGAAGGATGCAGCAAGCGGGGGCACGACGCCAAAATTTGCGAAAAGATCTGGGGCGACTGGGAAGCGTTCGCATCGTATGCTTTCAACAAGTCGCACTCGACCTGCTACGCTTACATCGCCTATCAGACGGGCTATCTGAAGGCGCACTACCCTTCCGAATTCATGGCCGCGCTGCTCAGCCGCAACCTTTCGGACATCAAGCAGATTACGCTCTACATGAACGAGTGCAAGCGCATGGGTATCCGGGTGCTCGGGCCCGATATCAACGAATCGCTCAACAACTTCTCCTCGAACAAGGAGGGCGACGTGCGGTTCGGCCTGGCTGCGGTGAAAGGCGTCGGCGAGGCGGCTGTGGAGAGCATCGTCGCGGAGCGGAACAAGAACGGCAAATTCAAGGATATATACGATTTCTTCGAACGGGTGAATTATACGGTCGTAAACCGCAAATGCCTCGAAAACATCGCCTATGCGGGCGGCTTCGACTCGATCTCCGGGTTCCACCGCTGCAAATTCTTCGGCACCGATCTGCGCGACTCCAGTTCGACGACCTTCATCGAGCAACTGGTACGCTACGGGCAGCGGTTCCAGAGCGAGAAAGACAATGCCCAGCAAAGCCTTTTCGGAGGCGGCGAAGGGGTCGTGGATATTCAGCATCCCGTGATTCCGGCCTGTCAGGACTGGAGCACGCTCGAAACGCTGGGCAAGGAGCGCGAGATGATCGGACTCTACCTCTCGGCTCACCCGCTGGACGATTACGCGGTGATTATCCGCAACATGTGCAAGACGCAGCTTTCGGATCTGGACAACCTGGAATCCCTGCGCGGACAGGAGATCGCCGTGGCGGGGATGGTGATCGCCACGCAGAACCTCGTTACCAAGACGGGCAAACCCTGGGGAAAATTCACGCTTGAAGACTACAACGGCACGCACGAATTTGCGCTTTTCAGCAAGGACTACGAAAATTTCCGCAAATACCTGTTCAACGACTATTTCCTCTTCATCCGGGGCAAGGTCCAACCCAAGCCCTACAACGACAAGGAGCTGGAATTCAAGATTACTTCGATGGTACAGCTCTCCGAAATGCGCGACACGATGATTAAGGAGATGTATATCCAATTGGCGATCGAAGACATCACGCGTGAAATGATCGAGGAGCTGACGCACCGCATCAAAGAGTCCGAAGGATCGACCACGCTGCGGGTGAATGTCTATGACCGGGATGCGCAGGTAAGCGTGAATATGTTCTCCAAACGGCACAAGGTGAGCCTCACGTCGAACCTCGTTTCGTTCCTCGAGGACAATGAAATCAAATATACTATCGTTTAATTTATAATCAAAACATCTAAAAAATTATGGCATTAGCAATCACAAAAGACAATTTCGAGGAGATCTCCGCATCCCAGCTTCCGGTAGTCATCGACTTTTGGGCGGAATGGTGCGGTCCCTGCCGCATGATCAGCCCGATCATCGACGAGCTGGCCGGCGAATACGAAGGCCGTGCAATCATCGGCAAGTGCGACGTGGATAACAACGACGACATCGTGGGCAAGTTCATGGTCCGCAACATTCCGACGATCGTGTTCATCAAGGGCGGACAGGTCGTGGACAAACAGGTGGGTGCCTGCACGAAAGCCGACCTGGTAAAGAAACTCGAAAAATTGCTCTAATACTTTCGGCAGACGAGCCGACGAAACACGTACGGCGGCGGGGAGGATTCCCTGCCGCCTTTATTTTGTCAGGAAGCGTATGACAGAATGTCATATCGGAGGAGGTGGCACACCGTTTGTTGAATCCATGCGAGAGAATGGCTCTCTTCGGCAGCGGCAACTAAAGTCCGCTGGATCAGGAAACGATAAATAATTCAATAAAAAAAATACCATAATACGATGAAAAACGGAAAAATCGGGGTTACCACCGAAAATATCTTCCCCGTTATCAAAAAGTTCCTCTATTCGGACCACGAAATCTTCCTGCGTGAGCTGATCTCCAACTCCGTGGACGCCACGCAGAAACTCAAGGCCCTGGCCTCGATGGGCGACGTAAAAGGCGACCTGGGCGACCTGACGATCCGCGTTTCGGCGGACAAGGATGCCAAAACCCTGACGGTCACCGACCGAGGCATCGGCATGACTGCCGACGAGGTGGAGCGCTATATTAACCAGATCGCCTTTTCGAGCGCCGAGGAGTTCATGGAGAAATACAAGAACCAGGCGATTATCGGCCACTTCGGACTGGGATTCTACTCCGCTTTCATGGTCGCTGACAAAGTGGAGATTTTCACCCGCTCCTACAAGGAGGGCGCCAAGACGGTACATTGGAGTTGCGAAGGATCGCCCGAATACGAAATGGAGGAAACGGCCGAGCAGCGCGACCGGGGGACCACGATCGTACTGCACCTTTCGGCCGATACGCTCGAATACGGCGAAGATTCGAAGGTCGAAGAACTGCTGCGCAAGTACTGTCGCTTCCTGCCCGTTCCCATCGCTTTCGGCAAGGTGAAGGAGTGGAAAGACGGTAAATACGTCGATACCGACAAGGACAACATCATCAACAACATCGCCCCGCTGTGGACCGTAAAACCCACCGAGATCACCGCCGAGCAATACAAGGAGTTCTACCACGAACTCTATCCCATAGGTGAAGAGCCGCTCTTCTCGATTCATCTGAATATCGACTATCCGTTCCACCTGACGGGTATCCTCTACTTCCCGAAGATTCGGAACAACTTCGAAATTCAGAAAAACAAGATCCAGCTCTACTCCAATCAGGTGTATGTGACCGACCAGGTCGAGGGGATCGTACCGGAATACCTCACCTTGTTGCACGGCGTGATCGACTCGCCGGATATTCCGCTGAACGTATCGCGCAGCTACCTACAGAGCGATTCGAACGTCAAGAAGATTTCGAACTACATCACCCGCAAGGTGGCCGATCGCTTGCAGGAGCTCTTCACGACGATGCGTGCGGACTACGAACAGAAATGGGACGATCTGAAGATCTTCATCGAATACGGCATTATCACCGACGAAAAGTTCGCCGAGAAGGCAGAGAGTTTCATGCTGTGGAAGACGACCGAAGGCAAGTATTTCACCGCCGAAGAGTACAAGGAGGTCGTCAAAGGCAACCAGACCGACAAGAACGGTACGGTCGTTTTCCTCTATGTGGACGATCCCGTAGAGAAAAATTCGTTCCTCGAATCGGCCAAGGCCAAAGGTTATGACGTGCTGGTTATGGACGGACAACTCGACAACCACTATGTCAATTGGTACGAGTCGAAACACAAGGACGCCCGCTTCGTGCGCGTGGACAGCGACGTGATCGACAAGCTCATCCAGAAAGACGAAACGCTCAAGATGTCCCTGAGCGAGGCCCAGCAGGAGATCATGCGTCCCGTATTCGAAAGCCAGATGCCCAAGGACGAGAAGATCCACTACAACATTTCGTTCGAAGCGATGGCGGCCGATGCTGCGCCCGTGGTGATTACGCAGAACGAATTCATGCGGCGCATGAAGGAGATGGCAGCCATCAGCGGCGGAGGTATGAGCCAATTCTACAGCCAGATGCCCGATAACTTCACGATCGCCGTCAATGGCAACAACCCCATCGTGATCGACATCCTGGCCGATGTGGAGAAGAGCTACGGCGACAAGCTGAAGACCATCACCAAAAAGATCGATGCTGCGGTCGCCGAAGAGCGCCGTTTCGACGAAGTGGTCAAAGGCAAGAAAGAGGAGGAACTCACGCCCGAGGAGAAATCGACACGCGAGGAGCTTTCGAAGAAGATCGTCACCCTGCGCGACGAGCGCAACCAGCGTCTGCGCGAGATCGGCGGCGAAAACCGTCTCGTCAAGCAGATCATCGACCTGGCGCTGCTGACCAACGGCATGCTCAAGGGCAAGAACCTGACGGATTTCATCCAGCGTTCGATTTCGCTGATCGGAAAATAGTTTTTGAAGGGTTTGCAGAGAAGGGGCCGCACTTTCGGAGTGCGGTCCCTTTTCCGTTCCGGGCCATCCAACCGCTTTTTGCGGAAACAGTTGCAAAAACAGCAAAAAAAGACTACATTTGTTTGTCACTACAAACCCAACCAACCTGCCATGAGAAACCTCCTGTTCCTGATCGCAGCGGCGCTCGGTGCGCTGCTGCCGTCCTGCACCCCGGCTAACCGGGTCGTGGAAAACCCGCTGATCGAAACGGCCAACACCCGGACGCTCGACATCGTGAAAGTCGAATTGAGCGACACGGCGACCGTGCTCCACGTGAACGCCTACCACCGGCCCAAAAACTGGATCGTCATTTCTTCGGACAGCTACCTGCAAATCCCCGCCCGGAGATTCATGCTCACCGGGGCCGAAGGCATAACGCTCGACTCGCTGTTCTGGATGCCGAAGTCGGGCCGCGCGTCGTTCGTGCTGCGGTTCCCGCCCCTGCCCCGCGGTACGAAATCGTTCGACTTCATCGAATCGGACTGCGACGACTGTTTCAAGATCTACGGCGTGGACCTGACGGGCAAAACGGAGTATCCCGAATATCCCGAGGCCTGCCCAAAGAGCTGCGCAAGGCTCCGAAAGACGGTCCGGTTCCCGACCCGATCCTCGCCGTCGGCGAAACGACCGTCAACATTCACCTGCTCGGATTCCGCGAAGGGATGTACAAGGACATGACGCTTTATATCAATTCGATGCTGACCGGTCACGAGCGCAAAGACGCTCCCATCGACCCCAGACGGGCGTTGCGACCTTTAAATTCGGGCAATACGGCCCGTCGCTGATCTATGGCAATCCGGCCGGTCCCGGCTCGATGCACCTGAACTTCTGGACGGCTCCCGGGGAAACTGCGGACATTTACGTTGACCTCACAGAGAAAGGCAAATCCATTGTCCGGCGCCGCGGCAAGGAACGGAAAGCCCCACACGACCGTAAGCTGTATGCGACGGGAACCTATGCCGACCTGAATATGCTGTACGACATGAGGGCCGAAAAACAGATCGGGTTCGATTTCTATACGGGCAAATTCGCGGATTACCGGATGACGGCGGACGAATATGCGCAGATGATCGTATCCAAATACAAAATGCTGGCCGACAGCGTCGCCCGCAGCGGCATGTCGGAGATGATGAAGGAACTGAACCTGCTCTCGCTCAAGCAGGAGGCTCTCTGTGTCATGGTAACGTGCAGCAGTCTTCTCGAACACAACTACCGCTCGGTAAACAATCTTTGGGACCGCAATGCAAAGATCGACTACAAATTCGCCACACTGGAGCCGAAACATTATGCCGCTGTCTGCGGATTGTTCGACATCAATGACCCGAAACTGCTGATGGGCGAATTCGAACCCGACTACCGGACAGCCATCAGCTACTCGGCTTTCGACTGGGCGGATATTATCCATGCAGAGAACGGTCTTGTCGTAGAGCTGCGCAAAGCCGTTCCGATGGCCGCGAAAGCTGCGAACTGCGAACTCACCGAGGCAGACCTCGCCTCGCTCCGTTCGCTGAAGAATCCGTTCTACGCCGAGGCGTGCGAGGCTATTCAGGCCAGGGTACGCAGGGAGCTGGCGGCGCTGGAAGGCAAGGTGAAGATCGAAGAGACGCCTGACGTGGCTCCCGACAAGCTTTTCGACGCCATCGTCGCGCCCTGCAAGGGCAAGGTCGTGCTGGTCGATTTCTGGAACACCTGGTGCGGACCCTGCCAGGCGGCGATCAAGGCCAACGAGCCGCTGAAAACCGGGGAACTGAAATCGGACGACATCGTGTGGATTTACCTTGCCAACGAGACCTCGCCGCTGGTGACCTACAAGACCCAGATCGGCAAAATCGCCGGCAAGCATTACCGGCTGAACGAGGAGCAATGAAATACCTGTGCGAAAAGTTCAAAGTCGACGGCATCCCCTCCTACGTGCTCGTCGACCGGGACGGCAACAGCAAACTGCGCAACGACCTGCGCAACCACGACAAGCTGAAAAAGACGCTCAAAAAGATGATCGAATAACGGAAATGGCCGCCCTGCGAGGGGC
>ERZ791618.822-NODE-822-length-12945-cov-2.330799_pt1 | contig 12945 bp, 9 predicted proteins | sample MGYA00510059_ERZ791618 | MGnify/ENA primary metagenome ERZ791618 (study PRJEB30046, sample SAMN00715159) | human gut metagenome | study: EMG produced TPA metagenomics assembly of the A metagenome-wide association study of gut microbiota in type 2...
CCTCCGGCGAGCTGTGCCGGACACGGTCCGGGAATATGTTCCGCAGAGCGATTGTCGAGACCCGGCGCGTCATTTTGTCAGGAAACCCGGACCGATCGGAATCGGCGCGTCGGAAACCGCTCCGGCTAACAATACGGAGAAGCCGCGCCCGATGCTTCCTGCTATCGTCAGACAAACGGGACAGGGTTTCTTTACCAGAATTTTCCCATGTCGTGCGTCCGACCGAAACCCTCACGCGATCGGACAGACGAAGACGGAATCGGCCGAGCATGCCGGACCGTTTGGACGAACCGCTATTTTTGATTATTCTTGTTCCCGAATGGCCCGCCGGGTGCACGGTTCGTACAGGAGCTTCCGGGCTATGACCACGACAGGGCTCTTTCCTGCGGACGTCCGGGCGAGCGGGAACGATGGAAGAGGACGCTCTCCCCGTCCGGACAACATCAATGACCGAACATATGGAAAACGACAAGGAAGAACGAAAATGGAAGGTGCTCCGAAGCGAGTACCTGTTCCGACGCCCATGGCTGACGGTGCGACGCGAGCGGATCGGCCTGCCCGGAGGAGGCGAAATTCCCGAATATTACGTGTTGGAATACCCCGATTGGGTCAATACGATCGCCCGCACATGCACGGGAGAATTCGTTTTCGTGCGTCAGTACCGGCGGGGGCTCGACCGGACTTGCTTCGAGCTGTGCGCCGGCGTGCGCGATCCTCAAGACGCGACGCCCGAGGCGGCGGCCCGCCGGGGACTGCTGGAGGAGACAGGATTCGGCGGAGGACAATGGAGCGAGCTGATGGTCGTGTCGGCCAATCCGTCGACGCAGACAAACCTGACGCACTGCTTCGTAGCGACGGACGTCGAGCGGATTTCGGAACAGCATCTCGAATCGACGGAGGATCTGACGGTTCATCTGCTGACGCCGGAACAGGTGCGCGACCTGCTGCTCGGCGACAGGTCAAGCAAGCGCTTCACGCCGCGCCCCTGTGGCGCTACTTCGCCGAGAATCGCCTGCTGTAAAAGCCGGTCAGAGACATAGATTCCGTCATGCCGACGACAGGGACGGGCGGCACGATGACCGATACCGACCGGCAAGAAACGGACGGCTCGCCGCAACCGGTATTTCTGCAAAACCGGTCCTGCATACGGACAAACCTTCCGGCAAGGAATATTGAGATGAGGCTAATCGCTTTTGCGGCGATTGAGCCATGCGTTTGTTAGCCGCGCTTTTTTATTTCTGCGCGGCTCCACTCCGATGTATCGGCCGAATGCCCCGCAAGTCCTTCTGAAAAAGGCGGTGCTCCGGACCGTTCCCGGCCAAGCTCCCGGGAACGAAGCGCCCCTTCGGCTCAAGGACAGACCACCCAGTCCGCTTGTCGCCGTCGGTCCGTTGCCGTTTTTCTCGTGTATGGCCTTTTTTCAGTCGAAGCCGCCGAAAATTTTGCATTAAACAAAAAGTGTATTAAATTTGCACGCTGTCTGAAAAGACGCGAATTCCATACGGTGGATGTAGCTCAGTTGGTTAGAGCGTCGGATTGTGGTTCCGAAAGTCGTGGGTTCGAGCCCCATCTTCCACCCTCGAAGCTTTGAGAAAGAGGCCGCAAAAAGAGTAAAATCCTTACATATCGAAATATGTAAGGATTTTCTTTTTAGTCCACAGAGGAAAAAACAATGAAAAGCGTCCCCGCACAACCTTATCCGTAACCTTCGGGACCCGGCCGGGGGAAAGTCACGTCCGAAGAACATTCCACGGTGCTTCCACATCCTGCACTTTTACCGCAAACGCATTCAAAAACAGCTGCGAAACAAGGAAAAGCAGGGAGTACAATGCGGCCGAACAAACAGAACGCCCGAGAAAACAGACGAGGCTTCGAAAATCGTCAAAATTCCGTCTTCCTCGCTTTGCCCAACAGAATCCGACAATCTCAAGGATTTTTCTTTAAAGCTTCCCTACGGCCGTTTTCAAAAGTAGCGTCTCCTCATTTTTATATAGTCCGGAAGCTCAGAGTGGCTCGACCATATCCCGAAAAACAACCGAACGGACCGAACGAGCCGTTCCCCCCATTCGAGCCGAGAATCCATATTTTTACAACCGACACCGATTAGTACTCTTTTCTAAAAAATCGAAAGACACAATGTTTTACTACGCTATCCAATAAAAAACGCTCGACTTATTAAAGTCAAGCGTTTGAGATCATTTCTGTGGTCCCCGTGGGGCTCGAACCCACGACCCCAACATTAAGAGTGTCGTGCTCCCAAAGCCTCAAAAGGCTTCGCCTTTCGACGCAACCAACTGAGCTAGAGAACCGTCCTGTATTAAATGCTTGATGACTTTTGTTTATGTTTCTACCGTGGTAAAACATTTGGTAAAACACTCAAGTATTCTCCAATCCTGCATGGTTAATAAATAAAAGTAAACGAATCTTATTCTTTTACTTGTTTCTTACTTAGAGATTGATTAAACGTACTTTAAAAAGGGTATTCATAAATGTTAAAGTTTGGTTTACTATTTGATTCTCGGTCTTAGGTTATATTGTGATCCTTTATATTCATCTTTAGAAGCTTTGCAAGGTGCTGTATGACAATAAGTATGATCAGTGTGATAAAAACGAGGACAAACATTTGCAAGGGGTCTTAAATAAACCCCTTTGCAAAAGTCTGTCCTTTTCTAATAATTGCCAGTTTTGCTATCCTTTCAACACCTTCCAGAAACGTTCGGGTAGGTAGATGTTCTCCACTTCCACGGCCTGTTTGAATAGAGGAGCAATCTCTTCGACTTGAAAGCCTGCTATCCCACAACCAATCTCCGTTACCAGAAATTTCAGTTGCGGATTTCGTTTGGCAAATTCGATAAATTCATCCACGTATGGTTTAATGGTCTCCACACTGCCCTGCATGGTCGGGATTCCATAACTCTGTCCTTGTAGTCCGACACCTTGTCCCCACACGGCACCGAATTTTTGATAAGCCAACCGTGCTGCACCACCTCCGTGTTGTCCTGCCAGATTGCTCCCGAAAACGAAAATCTCATTAGATTGGAGCGTAACGATATGATTGGATGCTATTCTCATAGTCGGTGTATTTTTTCAAAAGTAATGAAAAGAATAAATATTTCTTCAGCAAGGGTTGAGGCTTCTTTAATATTCTTTTTGCATGCAATTGAAACATTTATAACTTAAATTAATCTCTTCTTCATAAGGTAGCTCAAAATAGTCATGCATATAGAAATCTCCTACGAATGCATTGCATTTATCACAAACATTTGCCCAATAATTTTCTTGTACTGTTTGACTATATCGATTTTTAATATTTACACCTAACTTTTGAGCCATTTCAATTTCTTTATGGGTAAAATATTTTGGACTAAGAACGTAGTTGTCGTCATTTGATATCATCATGGCAATTTTCATGTTATTAGAACATTTCCAGCATGGAGTAGTAATAACTATTAATTTTGCATTATTCATTACTTTCCCGCATTTTTTACAAATTGGGTTTGGACACATACTTACAGAGTTTGGATGCAATATTTTCTCTTGTATCTTGTCACATTCAGAAAAATCAGAAACCCCAATTTGTAGGCATGCAATCTTATTATCTTCATAGAATTGCAATGTCTCTGACGAAGGTTTATGTGTCACCACAATTTCTATCACTATGACAACTTTATCATCTTTATCAAGTAATGCAATGTCAGGCTTACATATTTGCATGTCTAATTCTTCTATGACTTTAGTTGCTTTTTTTAGTAAGTTTCCCTTATGCTGTTCGTTACATTTATCACACTCCCACTCAAACCAAATAGCTTTATTAGGCTTCTCTAACTCTGTTCTTATATACTCTGCTACGCGTTGTTTGAATAATTTATGCAGGAATGATTCCGAGCAATAATTATCAACAGAACCTTTGTGAGCAAAGTGATTTGGTCTATGATATTTCTGTCCTTTAGGTATTTTGCTAATTCTTAATGATAAATTTGCTCCACATGAAGGACATATATAAATATCGCCTTTACGAGCGTTATCAATGTGTACAAAGTTGCCTGAGCTATTAATGGCGTATGGAAGCAATAGTTTTGTCATTGAAAAAACTAATGATTATTAATTATCTATACAAAAGAATCAAAATTATCGCAAACTTGCATTAAAAACAAAAACGTGCAAGAATATTATCCCTACACGTTTTCTAAAATATTCCTATATCCTTCATTTTACTTTATTGGAACTATACAATCAGATTATTCCATTGGTTACTCCAATAATCTCAAATACGTCTCCTTAAAATCTCCTAACGGCAATCTCCGAATATAGTAACTTCCGTCCTTGACTCAGAAATTCAGTAGTATCTGGTCGTGACTCAAAAAGCAGTAGAACAGATCGACCGATAAACCGTTTTTAGAGTCGAGTCGTGAATCCATACTGAATCCGACCGAATTGTCTATCTTATCCAGCGATCATTCGATTCGGATTCGGGGATCGGTCTTTCCCTTGTTCGCAAATCCGATCCGTATATCCTTATTCGCATCGGCAAAATCGGGTAACATAAACATGAATGAAATCGGCTTCTCCCTGCTGTCGGGTTTTACCATATAGACCTCATACCGTTCTTTGTCCGAATAATGGATTTTCGTTCTCATCAATTTAAACCCGTCGCACGTTCCGATCTGTCAATGGACGGGGGATGTTGTCTTTTTCTCTTTCATTTTGTACAAAATTTAGTCGGTTAATTACTTGTTATCACCATAAAGATAATAAAATCAAGCGATTAAATCAAATGAACTCCGATAAATTCGGGGCGACAGATTTTCGGGAGAAGTAGTTTTACAGACTGTACAATAGTGTCGCCGAGTTATCGGAATAAAAAGGACAAACTTGTGCTGGGGGTCTAAACAGATACCCCCTTGCACAAGTCTGTCCTATGGAGAATAAATTACTTAGGTAACTCTATAATACTGTGGAAATTTTTCCATCCTTCAGAACTGCTATAATAGCTAATTTGGCCTGACGGAACTTGTAAGACTGAATTTAATATGGCGTAAGAATCTCGAGGAAAGGAGAAATTGTTATCCTCACATTGAGGAGGATATAATGCTCCTACCTTAAATAGAGTCAAACTGTCACAACCTTCAAATGCCCGTTTCCCTATGTATTCCAAATTTGTACAAGCTGAAGCATCAACAATGTGCAGAGATTCACATCCAGTAAAAACATGTTGACCTATAGAATCTACTGAGACAGGTAAGGTAATACTTCTTAATGCAGTACAGTAATGAAAAGTACCTATAACAGCAGTATTTCCTCTAATTACTTTCACTTGGGAATTTCTGTCATACACCACCGTTTCTAACGATTTGCAATAAGAAAAAGCAGCATAACCAATAGATTTAACTGTCTGTGGAATAAAAATTTTAGTTAGTCCTGCCCCTGAAAATGCATATGTTGCAATTGAATCTACCGATGCAGGAATTTCAATATTTTTTAATGAAGAGCAATATTGAAATCCATCTATTACTTTCAATTGAATATTCTCATCGAATACCACAGATTCCAAAGATGAACAATCTTTGAAAGCACCATGTTTAATTGTGTGGACACTGTGGGGAATTCGAATACTTTTTAAACCACAGCCTTGAAACCCGTCAACAACCTCAATCTGAGAATTATTTTCGAATATAACCGCACTCAGTGATGAACAACCATTAAATGCATCTGGGTCAATTTCGCGTACATTTGCAGGAATTACAATGAATGATAACGAAATACAGTTTCCAAAAATTTGTTTATTCAATTTCGTCAGTTTCGATTCATTATCCCAAATGACTTCTTCTAATTGACGACATTCATGAAACGATAAATCCTCCATGTTTCTACACTGGCAGGTATTTTGATGGTTTTCAATACCGAGCACCCATGAAAAGCGCCTGTTTCGATTGTATGCAGTGTCGAATTGGGGGCAAACGTAACGTTCTCAAGTGACGAACAATTCCTGAATGCGGCAGCTCCTATTTTTTTCACATTGACAGGAATCAGAACATCCTCCAAAGCACTATTTTCAAACATCTGTGCCCCAATCGAGATCAGTGTCTCAGGAAGAATGATATGCCTTACATTATATGATTCGTAAAAGCATTTATCAGGCAATACTGTATTGTTTATTTCGGACAAATCGAGAGTCTTCAAATAAGGCATAGACTTACAAATTACCTGAAAATCGGCCTCATTCATTTCTCCCGTTACTTTTAAAGACCTGATTCGCAGTAAATCGGCATATGATATTTGATTTGCCAAATCGCCTTTCGATTCCAAATGAACTGTATAAACGTCTGCCTGTGCTGTTCCTTTAGCAACAGCTATAACCGTATTATCTGATAACGTGAAATAAACATTCTTGTCATCTTCATCAACACTTTTGAAAATTCCGTCTTTGCCGTCTTTCCCGTCTTCTCCTGTCGCCTGTCCGATGTCCTCCCATGCCTCACCTCCATTCATGGAAAGCAACCAACGACCGTTTTCGATTTTCAGTTTTGGGGTAATTCCATTTATACCATTAATCCCTTTCAACGACTCCAGCCATTCTTCCAATGTGCCTGTATATCCCTTCTCTACCGCTAACTCGTAAGCTGATTTTCCGTCATTCCCATCATTTCCATTAGAGCCTTTGAGAGATTCCAGCCACTCATCTAAAGTTCCATTATATCCTTTTTCAACCGCTAACTCATAAGCCGACTTTCCGTTATCTCCATTCGTTCCATTTAAGGATGCAAGCCATTCTTCCAGCGTACCTTTATATCCCTTCTCTACCGCTAATTCATAAGCTGATTTCCCATCATCTCCATTAGAGCCTTTAAGGGATGCCAGCCACTCGTCCAATGTCCCCGAATATCCCTTTTCGACGGCCAGATCATAGGCTGACTTGCCGTTAGTTCCGTCTATTCCCTGCGCTTTGATTCTGTTGTCCTGATCGTCGGTCAGCCATTCCCCGTTCAATGTCCAGTAATAGATACCTCCGTCTTGTTTAACTCCGATTTGAGGCGTTGTGCCATCTGTCCCTTTACTTCCATGATAAACGGTAATAGGATCGTTTTTGGCGAAAGAAATAACATAACCGATAGTTCGACCGTTTTCAACGGCTGGAGACACGGATGTAATGTAATCATTACTCTGTAAGGCCGTAACAATAGATTGTAATGATGAAATATTCGTATTCATCTGCTTGCACAGTTCCTCCAGTTTCTCCACTCGGTTTACGAGATCGTTCAGATCGTTCCGCAATCCGCTGTCGTCGTATTCCTCGCTACAACCGAATAAGATCGTTGCGATTACGAACAATGTAAAAATCTTTTTCATAGCTTTTTGTTTTATCATTGTAATTGATCGATAATTTTTATTTTTAATATATTAAGTGGAATCGGCTTGAGTTCTTCCAGTAGAATATCGTAAGTTATTTTTGCAATTTCATCGGAACATCTCAAGCATTCTTCCCGAGGAATATCACCGAGATTATTCCTCTCGACTTCCTTTAAGGATTCGGATAATTTTTCAGCTGCGAGGCGTATAATCGCATCGCAACGCTCTTCAATAGATTCAGTGTCGTTACTGAGAATTTGCCGATAGCTAATCTCTTCGAGCATCTCGACTTTGATGTCTTTTACAAGCATAACAACAATAAAAGCCGTCCTATCCCGAAACGGTCATTAATGAATAAAAGAAAGCGTGGAACTGCAATATCTGATATTCGAGAAGTCGAATAAAGACGAAAATGAAAAAAAGAGCTAAACAAGTGCAAATATAACATCTAATATTCAATACTTTATGTGGTATCATATTCGGGAATGACTTTTTAATTTGTCTTAATTCGTTGCAAGTTTCCTCGGGATATATGGGAACATATTCGGGAATTTATTTACCTTTGCCATGTAATCAAAAAGGTATAGCAAATGAAAATTTCCGTCTATCTGAAAAAATGTTCCGCGACCACTTCAAACATCTGCTTCCGGGTACGGGAGAAGAACGTGGATATCAAAGTGGTTTCACCCATCGTGGTCCATGACAAGTATTGGGATGCCGATACCTTATGTTACAGGCGAACGACTGCCGTGACGGCCATTGAACAGAAGCGGGTGCCCGAACAGATCGCCGCCATCATCGAGAGAGCGGAAAAGACCTTCTCGGAGAAGGCTGACGGCAAATGGATGAAACAGGTCATCGAGGATGTCCTGCATCCCACGCGGGCTTTTGAGCGTGATCACCCGAACCTGCTCCACCGCATCCACGAGTACCTGGAAAAATATGACGGTGCGGAAAGAACCAAGGAGCACATCGTCCGCTTCGAGCGAACGATGACCAGGTATCACGAGTACCGGCGTGAATTATTGAGCGATACAGACTTCACTCTTTTCGTTGAAACTGTCACCCTGGGGCAGATGAACGACTTCAGGGAGTACGTCGCCAACGAGTACTTGCTCCGCCAGGAGTATCCTGACTTTTATATTCCCCGTATGCTCATCAACCACAAGCCCAAGCCTCTCTCCAACACGACCGTCATCAATATCATGAACCTTTTCTGCACGTTCCTGCACTGGTGCAAGAGAATGAAGTATTCCGACAACGAAGTCTATGCTGTCTATGGATGCAAGGAGCCGACCTACGGCGACCCGTTCTACCTCACATCGGAAGAGAGGAATGTCCTGTACGACGCGGACCTGAGCGACTGCCCGAAACTGGCTGTCATCCGGGACATTTTCGTGTTCCACTGCTATGTCGGTTGCCGTGTCGGTGATCTCTACAGGATGACCAAGGAGAACATCAAGGACGGTTTTCTGGAGTATATGCCTCAAAAGACCAAGAAGTGTCAGGCGAAAACCATCAGGGTCCCATTGCATGAAAAGGCAGTCAGAATACTGGAACGCTATAGCGGGAATACCGGCAAGCTGCTTCCCTTCAAGCCCATCAACACTTACAATCTGGGTATACGGGAACTGCTGAAACATTGTGGCATCAACCGCGTGGTAACCATTCTTGACACGCACGGCTACAATACCGTGCAGAAACCCTTGTACGAGGTGGCCAGCAGCCACACGGCACGCAAGACTTTTGTAGGTAACCTGTACAGGCAGGTTCCGGACCCCAACCTGATTGCCTCCATGTCAGGCCACGTGGAAGGCAGCAGGGCCTTCCGGCGTTACCGGACGATAGATGATGACATGAAACGAAAACTTGTGGAAATGATAAACTGAGGAGGATATATACATGAAAGTAACAGCATTTATCAGAAAAACATCGGCGAAAAACAACGTGACGGATCTTGCCCGGGTCTATTTCCGTGTCCGGGATATCGGTGGTGTGGACATAAAGGCCGCGAGCGAGCTGTCCATCAACCCGAACCATTGGAGTCCGGAGAGACAAGGCTACAAACCACGTGTGGCTCTTGTCTCGGAAGAGAAGAAGAACGCTTTCGACAGGGATATCCAGCAAATTACCCACCTGATCACCAGGGAATACAGCCGTGGAGTTGACGGAAACTGGCTCAAGGGACTGATAGAAGAATACCATCACCCCAACATCAATGCAAGGGGCGGCAACAAAGCAGAGGAATACCTGTTGTCATACCAGATACAAAAATATGTTGACGAGACCCCACTCGCGTTCGAGAGCCGGAAACATCATCTTGACAATCTCAACAAGGTACTCCGTTACGAGCGTTTCCGCCATGAGGTCATGCACCAGAGGGGCTTCCATCTTTGCATTGACTCCATCACGGCAGATGACATAAGGGATTTCAAATTCTGGCTGCAGGAGGAGCACAAGTACGTTGACATGTATCCCGTGTTTTACCAGAACGAGGTCCGCCGTAATGTCGAGCAGGTACGTTCCGAGAACAGCATGTCGGGAAGCCTGTATCGCATACGCACCGTCGTCAAATGGTGCATCAAGCGTGGCCTTACACGAAATAATCCTTTCGACCAGTACCAGATCGCGCAGCCCATGTACGGAGACCCGTTCTACCTGACACTTGAAGAACGTGACAAGGTATATTATGCCGACTTAAGCGGCATGGGTGCCAGCTATCCGGTCTATCGTGACATCTTCATGTTCCAGTGCCTGATCGGTTGCCGTGTCAGTGACCTGAACAGGCTGACCAAGGCGAATATCGTGGACGGTTGCGTGGAGTACATCCCCCAGAAGACCAAGCTGGAGCACGCGGGCACGGTACGGGTCCCTCTTAACCAAAAGGCCTTGGATATACTGGAAAGGTACAAGGACCTGGAAGAAGCGCTGCTCCCGAGATTCTCGCATTTCGGCTACAACAAGAAAATAAAGGAGATTCTCAAATACGTGGGAATCGACCGTATGGTCAGGGTGCTCGACCCGAAGACGCGCGAGGATGTGGCAAGACCATTGTACGAGGTGGCCACCACCCACACGGCGAGGAAGACCTTCATCGGGAACCTGTACAAGCAGGTCAAGGACCCGAACCTGATTGCCTCCATGTCCGGGCACTCTGAAGGTAGCCGTGCCTTTGCCCGGTACCGCAAGATAGACGATGAAATGAAGAAAGAGCTGGTAAACCTTCTGGACTGACCGTTCTTTTTTTCACATATCCTTTTACATTCACCGATAATGCAATATGAATATGGACGAGCAGAAGTTGACATACGAACAATTCAAGGAGGATATTCTCCAATGGAAGAACACGCACCGTGAAGAATACAACTGCTTCTCGCGCCTGTGACAAACGGTGACGAGAGACAGTATCTTGCCATTTGCAAAGCCATATTCAGGCAACTCCCCAGTATCAGGCGGGAATGGGAATTGTCCTGGAACGATGACAGCACGGATGGCCTTGCAAATATAAACATGCAGTTCGCGGAGAACGCGGTACCCGGGCAGATCGTGGAGCTGTACAGGAAACAGAGGGAGGAAAACAATCCTCTGCCCGACAACATTCCACCGGTCACATTGTGGGGCAGGATAAAGTCCTTTTTTAGCGGCAAATCTTCCAAGCCGGGTGTCACCCTTTCGGCACCGCTCGTGTTGAGCTGGCTGTATTACGGAAAGAGCTTCGAGGCGATGGTTTCCATGATAGAGAAACAGATGAAGAACCCGAAAGCTGACAATGCTGACAGGCTGGGCTGTTCCCTTGTCGTCAAGCAGATAATAAACGTATCCATCAGGAACGGTTTCCGAACCCGGGCAGACTGGGACAGGTATTTTGCCATGAACAGCGCCATTGAAAAAGGCAATGTCGGCGAATGGGCCTTGCAGACCATAACGGCTGACATGGAAACCGATGAAGAAAGCAGGGATACGATTACAACCCGGACCGAAGACAGCGTCAGGGGACCTGTTGTACAACGCGTGGCCGGAAAGAAAAAAATCCAGGAACGGCCACTCGCCGATTATCTTAATCACGAGAACAAGGAAGTTGTATTACAATATATCCGCGACTTTGTTTCCGTCAATACAAGTGCCATTCATCAAGCATTACCGTTCTATGTATTGAAGGAGCTCGATCTGGTTGCCGGTATGCATACGGCCAAGGAGTACAGCATGGGGCTGACATTGCAGTTCCCGGATTTGCCGTCATTGAAAAGCGAGAGCGCCATACGACAGTCGGTCGGGTTCCTGAGAACGGCAAAACACGTTATCAAGGACGGCAAAGACCAGATGGCTCCCCTGATAGAGAGTGACGAGAACCGGGAACTGTTCCAGAAATTGGCACAGGCTATCAGTAATATCCCAGGTACAGGCACGATGGCCATTGCAGAGAAATAAGGCTAATTATAACCTTTTCACGTTGTCACACGGACTTATATTGTCATGACAATTTAAGACAAATCATTATATATCAACCACTTTCAATTTACACATACATTTGCACCGTCAATCCTTTCCCGAGGGTTGGCGGTGCTTCTCTTTTATAAGCCATCGGAAGCGGGGCACCAGGGAACTTTTGAAGATGGTCATCACAAACTTCAAAATTGATATTTATGATTACCATAGAGAGTCTGGTCGAGCAAGGAGCGAACGTGAAACTGGAAGTCACTCCCGCTGACCTTAAAATGTTCGCTGAATCCATCGTGCAGCGTACCATCATGGCGCAACAGGAAGAACAGAGAGCCGCGATACTGCGTGAAGCGGAGGAGACTTATCTCAATACAAAACAGGTCCGTGAGTTGCTGAACGTGTGCGAGGGCACGCTCAACCTGTGGGCGAAACGAGGCTATCTCGTACCGGTCAAGGTCGGTAACAAGAACATGTATGCCAAATCTGATATACGCCGGGTACAGACAGGCAACAAGTCCGAGAGTGTAACATCCTATTGCAAGATAAAAAATGTGTGATATGGCAACCGGCAGGCTTGAACTGTGTAACAGAATCCGCATGGAGGCGGAGGATATTGAAAGAACGGGATTCCCGCTAGAGGTTCTGCCCCAGGCCGTGCAGTCTGTCATACTCGATATGGCCACATACGAGAACTACAAGATCGAGTTTATCGCGACGGCTATGTTGTCGGCTGTATCTGCGGCCCTGGGAGGCGCATACCGTATCCGCATCAAAGGAGACTGGCAGAGCAGCGGAGCGTTGTACGTCATTCTGGTAGGCAGGCCCGGACTGGGCAAGACCCCACCGTTGGAGGCCGCATATCGCCCGATCCGAAAACGTGACTATGCCCTTTTCAAGGTTTACGAGGCAGAACTGGAAGCATGGAAAGCCGCGGGAGAAAACGGGAAGAGACCTATCCTGAAACGTACTGTAGTCTCTGATTTCACTCCCGAGTCGCTTTTACTGACCCACCACCACAACCCGAGAAGCGTGGTCATTCTGGTGGACGAGATCATGGGCATGTTCAATTCCGCCAACCGTTACACGAACGGGCAGCTCATAGAACAGCTTCTGACCGCATGGAGTGGCGGGGGGTTGGGTGTTACCCGGGGAAACTTG
>ERZ791618.824-NODE-824-length-12935-cov-1.936335_pt1 | contig 12935 bp, 16 predicted proteins | sample MGYA00510059_ERZ791618 | MGnify/ENA primary metagenome ERZ791618 (study PRJEB30046, sample SAMN00715159) | human gut metagenome | study: EMG produced TPA metagenomics assembly of the A metagenome-wide association study of gut microbiota in type 2...
TTTCTTTCCCAGGCGTCCAAATGCCTCTCCAAGACCGACGCTTGTGTTGTCTTTCCCTCTCCTGCCGGAGTCGGGTTGATTGCTGTTACCAGAATCAATTTACCATTCTCATTAAATGATCAACAGAAATCAGCTTTATATGAACTAGAGAAGTTCATTGAAGACTATGGAACTGAAATTACTTTATCTGGTTATGCTGGTACAGGTAAATCTACTATCATTGGTATATTTAGTAAGTGGTTAGATCACAGAATTGGTAGAGGCAACATTGTATATACTGCTCCTATTCATAGAGCAAATGTTATAACTAAACAAAACAATCCTAATGCTAATGTTATACGCTTTCTGCTCTATTTGGGTTTACTCCAGATACAGATGAAGCAATGGAACGTGAATCATTGGATTTAAGAGAACTAGAGTTTAGATCTAAGAATCAAGTGAAATATGAACCAGGTCAATTAATTATTATTGATGAAGCTTCAATGGTGCAAGACGGTTTGTATGAATACATTCAGAAAATCATAGCTAAAGATGGTGTTAGTGTGATATATGTTGGGGATTCTGCACAATTAAGACCTGTAAAATCAGATCATATTTCTAAAGTATTTACATCTGATGGAGTACCTCAAATAACTTTAACCAAAGTAGAAAGAACGGGTGATAATCCTATTTTAAAAGAAGCCACCAGACTTAGACGAGGTGAAGGATTGAGTTACCAAACTGATATAAATGATAAAGGTCAAGGGGTGTTGTATACTTCTAATGATACAGTTATAAATGAAAACTTAAAACAAATTATATCTTCTGAAGAGTTTAATGCTGATCCTTTGCATTTTAGAGTTATTACTGCTACAAATGCTGCAGCAGCTACATATAATTCAAAGATTAGATCTTTAAGATACGGAAAATTTGCTAAGCCCTTTGTAAAAGGCGACATTCTAATGGGGTACTCAAACAAACTTAGAAAACCAGATGGGTCTTATAGATTAATAAATTCTATGGATTATATAGTACAGAATGTTAGAGATACTACTGTAAAATTTAGAACAGATAAAGGTACAATAGAATTTAAAGCATTCAAATTATCAATCAGACCTATTGGCAATACTATTATGGATGACTTCCATATTACTGTAATTGATAAAAATGAACCAGATTCTAAGCTATTTGAAATAGTAGAATATAAAGACAGATTGTGGAGAATGGCTAAAGAAGCCAAACAGGATAAGCAAATATCTAAATATAGAGATTTGGTTCAAATGGCGTTTAACATTGATAATGAATTAAACATTACCAAGAATTTAGAAGACAATCAAGGTAGGTTAAAAATTAGAAAAGCAATTGATTATGGGTACGCACAAACTGTTTGGAAATCACAAGGTAGTACATACAGTAAAGTTTTAATACTCTCCAATGAAATTGATACGTTTGGTTATGGTAGAGATGTAATGCAATTAAGAAACGAGTTGAGATATGTAGCTGTATCACGTGCTAAAAACTTTGTTATAATAAATTCAGAAGCTGAAAATAAAAAGAAAGTTTCCATGAGAAATGAAATAGCTGAAGAGGATTTGTTAGATGATATAGAATTTGAACCAGCTACAGAAGAACAAGCAATAAAAGCATCTTTACAGGATTCAATTGATGAGTTAACAGCAAATGGTAAACAACGTAGAAAAGAATGTGAATAATTATGCAGTGTTTAAATATTAAAAATAAAGAGGTTGCAGCTTTACTCAAGGAATATACAAAGATATTTGGTAATGAAGATGCTGCATATTATGTATTATCAGAAAATAATGGTTATGGTTTAGATAAGGCTCCCAATGGGGAGCCATCTAAGCTCTTTTCAGACCTTTTAGAGCATTATAATGGTGATAGAGTAGCTGCTATTCAAGCTAAGGCTAGAACTTATTCTAAGAGCTTTAAAGAATGGTTTGGGGACTGGCAATCTGAAGATAAAACCAATGTATCCAAAGTAGTAGATGAGAATGGTGAGCCACTTTTGGTGTGGCATGGAACTACAGAAAATTTTGATGCTTTTTCTAAGAGTTGGAGAGGAGCAACCGATCCTGGTGATTGGGGATTAGGGTTTTACTTTTCACCAAAAAAGAGTTCTTCTGAAATGTATGGAAACATCTTAATGCCTGTATTTCTTAGTATTAAGAATCCGGTACCAAATGAAAAGTTTAAAATGATAAATGCATTTGGCAGAGAAAAAGCAAAACCTATTACTTTAAAAGAAACAATTCAAAAAGATATTGAAGTAACTAAATTCCTTATAGAAGGTATTGAAAAACAGTTATACGGAAATGATCCAGAATATAAACATTACAGAGAAGAAGGATCACTTCTAAATAAAATGCATAAGAAAGAATTAGAGAGATACAAAGATAAACTTAAAGATCTGCAAACACAACTTCAAACAAAATCAAAAGAGGAATTAGATTATGACATCAATAAAAAATGGAATGATAATGTTGAAGATATAAACAAATATGATGGAGTTATTCCAAATATTAGTTCTGGAAAGACAATAAAAGAAAACTACGAGATAATTGCTAAAGAACCTAATCAAATTAAATCAATAGATAATCAAGGTACATTCTCTACTCAGGATAATAATATTTATAATCAGAAAGCTGCCACTCAAAAAGCTACTGGTAGAAATAAGGAATTAGCTTTATTATTGCAAGAACTGTATCCCAATATTGAAATAGCTGCATTAGCAGATCCTAATCTTAGGGGTCAAGCTCAAGTAGAAGGGTACATGGCTGGTAGAGTCTTACTAAACACGTTGTTAGAAAATCAAGACACATTACCTCATGAATATGCTCACCATTATATTGCTTGGTTTAGAAACGCCCCTATTGTGCAAAGAGGTATAAAACAATTTGGTAGTGAAGAATCCTTAGTACAAGCTATTGGTGAAAACTCTGTTAAAGCTTTAAAATGGTATAATAGATTCTTCAATTGGGTAAAAGGGTTATTTAATGAAAAACAAGACACTTTAAACGAAATCACAAAAGCGTTTTTATCTGGTCACATATTGGATAACTCTTATTTCTTTGGTAAAGAAATACACAATCAAAAAGTTGCTAAGATTCCGGAAGCTGTAAACAAAGTCTATGATAAGTTAATGGAATCTATTAAGCGAAGAATAAAAGACATCCAATATGCAAAATATAGTGACAGTAAGAAAGTAGATGAATTAAGAGCATTAGAGTTCAAATTAAATCAATTAGAGAATGACCAAGCTACTTTTGAATTTGTAGATTACATGGCAAGTGATATAATATCTGCATTAAATGAAATAAAAGCTTTACAAGCCAAAGTAAAGGAGAACCAAAAATATGATAACCCATTAAATGTAACTTCTGCTGAACTTGATGTGATAAAAAAGGGTTATATTGGCTTTTATGGTAACATTGCTACTAATATACAAAACATGTTGGATGATGAATCTACGTTTGACTATTTAAATGATCCTCAATTAGTTGAAGATACAAAACAAAACTTAAAAAGGACTGTAGGTGACTACTATGAATTAGTAAGAAACTATAACAATTTAGCAGACATTGTTGCTAAAGATAATTTTATTAGAGAAGCAACTAAAGCTGGTTCATTTACTATAGATCATCTTAAAAAAATATTAGATGAAGGTGATGTAGATATAAATCTATGGGACCAATGGGCAGGTAGTACACAATATTCCAATAGCGAAATGATACGCTTAATTCTTAACAAGATAATTAGTGTTAAAAATAATGTCGCTGAAAAAGAATTGGAAGTAGGTAAAGAACTTGTAGAAATATTATCACATGTAAATAAATCTAAGTTATATTACATGCATGAGAGAAATAGGAATGGACATAAAACTGGTTTCATGACAAGAGATTTAAATTATGGTCAACATTATCAAGATTACTTAGAGCATCAAAGAAAGTTAGCTGAAAAGTTAGGATTTGGAGATAAAGATATTGCTGAAGTACCAGGCTTATTGAATTCAGAACAATTAAAGAAATGGAATAAAGCAAATAACGATTGGGAAGCTAAGCACACAATTCGTAAGTTTACTCCAGAGTATTACGAACTAACTAACAGTCTTAGTGAAGAAGCAAGATCTCGTAGAGATTCCCTAAACATGGAAATAAACCTATTGTTGAGTACTACAGTTGATAAGAATGGGGACTACCATAGAGAGGATTTATCTGATGAAGATTATCTAAAATTACAAGAGTTAGAAACAAGACGTAGAAATTTAGCTAATCCATATTATCCAGATGGTTCAGTAAAAGTTGGGTTAGATAAAGAAATAGCAATAGAAATGAGAGAGTATAATGAAAAATTAAGAGAGAAACTACATTATACTCCAAATATGGAAAAATTTAACAAAGCTCTACAAAATGCAAAGAAGAATCTAAGTCCAGAAAAATTTGCTAAGTGGGAGCAACGCAACACGGTTGACCAAATAGTTGAAGAATTCTGGGACGATATTAAAACTCTTTCATCAAACACAAATAAATCTGATGATCAAATACTATATGAAACGGCTAGAAAGAACATGTTAAGACTTTACACCAGAGAAGATGGTAAAGTAGATGTTGATAGCATGCCTGACCAAGTAAAGTCGTGGATTAATACTTATGATGAATTGATTTCTGAGGAAAGTTTGAAAACTCGTGATAAATCAAAAAAGTCCAAAGTAATGGACATAGCTGAATGGGAAGTAAACCCTAGATTCTATGAAGAATTAGAAAGAGTTGAAAAATTAGGTCAAGCTGAATATAATGCGTGGGTTTCTATAAATGCTAGATATGACTATGAAGGAAATCTTGTACCAGCTTCTTTTTGGAAGAAATTAGTTCCGAAGAAAGAGTTAAGAGCCAAATACATGCGCAAAGTACCTAACAGATCCTGGTCTGAAATCGATAAAGAATCACCTTTCTACGATAAAAGATTTACTAAATATGCAGATCGTGGAGAAACAAGAATTCCAAATCCTGAATTGTATGACAACAGTGCAAATTATCGTAAAATAACTTCTGATGCAAATTTAAAGAAACTTTATGATAAACTTGTTGATGTAATGGAGTTATCAAACTCTAAAATTCAATTCTTAAAGTATGAAAATAAATATAGACTGCCACAAATAGAAGGTGGAGCATGGACACAAATCCGAAGTAAGGACAATATTTTAAAGGGGTTAGCGTATGCAATAGAAGATACTTATACTGTAAAGGATGACGACAATGCATATATGTTGGAAAATGCCAAACGATCTGATGGGTCACTTGTTAAACTTATACCTACTAGGTATATTAAGATGTTATCAAATCCAAATGCTTTAACAAATGACATAGTAGGATCTGTGATATCTTACTATAAAATGGCAGAGAACTATGAACAAATGAGTGAAATTGCTCCAGAATTAGAAGTAACTCTTGATTTTGTTAGTCGTACAGATTTTACCGATAAAAAAGGTGGTAGAATACAAGGTTTGGAAAGTAAGACATATGATAAATTAAAATCTGTACTAGATCAATTGGTATATGGTATGGAAAAGAATGCATTAGAATTAGATATTCCTTTACCAAAAGGTAAACATGTAACAGTAAGTATTGGTAAGTTAGCTGACAACTTAGCTGCATATACTAGAATACAAGGTATAGCACAAAACATGAATGTAATTCTTACAGGTCTCATTACAAATAAGATACAAAACAGGCTAGAAGCAATCTCTGGTATATACTTTGGAAATAAGGAACTTGCACAAGCAACAAAATTAATCATACCGTCATATGCAAATGCAATAAAGAACATAGGTCATTCAAACAACAAAGACAAGGTTCTATGTTATATGGAGTATTTAGGTGTAGTAAGAGAAAATGCTCAAACCTTTAGTAAACTTAATCAATCTAGATTTTTAAGAGCATTAAATCAACACTTCTGGTATTTTGGACATGAAATATCAGATTATGTAACAAAAGGTAAAATGGCATTGGCAATTGGTCTATACTATAAATATGATCCTGAATCTGGTAAATTCTTAAATAAGAACGAATTCCTAAGAAGATTTAAGAGTAAAAAGGAAGGCAATGCCAAATGGAATACTTTAAGTGTAACTTTTTATGATGCATTTGAAGTTAAAAACAACAAACTAGTAATAAAACCAGAGTATGCTAAATCTCTCGATGAAGCTACTATAAACAAAGTTAGAAATACGGCAAAACAAGTAGGTACCAGAATTGACACGCAATTAACAGATTTGGATAGAAGTAAATTACATGCAACTGTGATTGGACAATTGTTACTTATCTTCCGTAACTTTATTTTGGTTAACTTACAAACTAAGTTCTTAACTAAACGTCAATTTAACTATTCTACAGGCATGTGGAGCGAAGCTCAAGTACCAGCTGCAGTTAAATATGTATATAGACATTACTTTAATCAGAACAAAATAGATCAATTAAAGGAACTATATCAAAATCATTATGATGAATTGGACGATTTCGAAAAAGGATGTCTTAAAAGAGTTACTTATGAAGTTTTATTTTCCACAGTAGGTTTTATGATCATTTCTTCTTTAGTAAGAGCGATGGCAGATGATGACAAACGTAATTGGTGGAAACAAGAAGCAGCGTATCTTACTCTAAGAGCTTCATTAGAGACACGTGGTAACATATTACCTATTGAAGTAATTAACTTACTTAATACTCCTACTGCTGCATGGTCTACTTTAAAATATTGGGGTGACTTAACTACAATGATGTTGAATGATCCTACACAAGAGATAAAAAAAGGTCCATACAAGGGTATGAACCGATTCCAACGATCCTTAATTAAGGCCACTCCTTTAAGAAGTATATGGGAAGCACAAGATCCAAGATCAAAAATGGAGTATTACGATAATATGATTTCAATATTTAACTTTTAAAGCCACAAAAATTTTAACGGCCATTATAATAAAGCCCCTTCAGTTTTTGCTGTTGGGGCTTTTCTATATTTTAAATCTTGTAGTGATATACTTTCACCTACCGGTTTTGTTACTTTTGCAAGAGGATTAAATAGGTATTCATGAACTTTACTATCAACACTAATATTCCAAAAATTTAATATTTGTAATTTAGCTTGATATCCTAAGCGTTCATATAAACCAAGATCTATCTTGTTTACTATGGAATGAATTAAATAAGCCTTATTAAAGGCAAATACTCTATAATTAATTCTATCTATTGTTAAAGTATAATCACAATAATATAGTCTATGTTTCTTTAATCTCTCTATTAAGTAAGTTTTAGTATTATGAAATACTAAAAAAATATGATTTGAAAGTAATGGGTTATTCATATCACTTGTGTACATATTTACAAACTCACTATTTTTCAAATCATATTTTGTAAAGGTATCATAAAATATTTGAGGAAGTGAAAATATACTATGTTTTGTATATTTATTAATAATCATAGTAGTTCTGCTCCATCTCCTTCATAATATTCTTTTATATGATCCCATAAGTCATTATCTTTGTGCCAAGCTATGCGTTTAATAGCATCTTCAATAACACACACTTTGGCTTCAATGTATTGATTTTCAATATTAAAAACCTTTACTTCATAACCGTCATGACTTTGAACAGCTATTATATATGTTTCTCGTGTATATTCTTCTAAATCTAGTTTTAATTCATTTTTAAAATACCAATAAATTGCAACCAGTAATAAGCTAATTGTCTACAATAGTCAAATTCTTCTATAGAATGTCTGAAATTATACACATCAGCTGTAGTTTTAATATCAACGAGTACTACTTTCTTATTTGTATGATCAATCATTACTCTATCGAGTAAAGATTTACAAGGAAAATCTCCTAATTTAGAAGCATTTGGAAATTCCCAATTTATATGAAATTCATTGTGAACTTCAAATGTTTTTGGATAAGCAAATAAAATCTCATTTGCTTTTTTATGCTCTTGCATATTTTGCTTTATGGTCTTTAGAAGAGCCAAATCAGCAAAAGAAATAACTTTCTTACTATCTTTATTTCTAAAGTATTCAATGTAGTTTTTATATAATTCTACTAGTTCTCTTGCTTCTTGAATTCTTTTATCGATAGATTTATTATTACTATAAGCTGCATTATAACTCATTAATAATATATCTTCTTCAGTAGCAAAAGGATCGGTTAATCTTGCAGTAGAATAAAATTCTAGAAGATCTTTTTGTTGTTTTACTTTAGGTACTGCAAAGTCTAAAATAATATAATCATTCCAGAATTCTTCTGGTTGAAGAATATATTCATGAATCATAGTTCCTTTATCTAAGAAACTTGCTTTTAATCCTTCAATTTTTCCATCTAGCATATCCTTTAGATATCGGGGTCCCTTTTTTAGGAACCATCCGATATTACTATTACTTATACGAGTGTTATCTTCGTAATAAGGTATACTTATATCCATAATTACTCTTCTAATTTACTTAAACGATCTGCTTCCATTAACTCATTAACGAATGCAATGTCATTTAGTTCATCTGCTTCAAAATAAATATCTTGTTCAGTCTGAGACATTATATCATTATTCATATTTTGCTCGTCTAATTGTAAATTAACTAATTCGTAATTCTTCATAATCGTAAATTTTTTAAGTTATAGTTCAAATGTTGTTGGTCTAAAATAAATCGAATAAGATTCATCAAGTATGCTTACGTTCGCTACATGTACATTAGTCCATTCTGTTTCCTCTTGAAATACATAATTATATACAGGACATGCTGTAATATTATGATTCCCAGTATGAACATGTCCACACAGAGCATACTTTGGCTTTTTTCGTTTAATCTCGTCAGTTAGTGCAGCACAACAATACTGTATTTCAGTTCCATTGTCATGGGTAGTTCCTACTTCTGCAAGATTAGATGCTTCGTGAGTCATTAATATGTCTAAGTCTTTTGGTATCTTTTCATATTTCTTAACTAATTCAGCATGATTAGCCATAAATGCCCATGGTCCACATTGTTTACACCAAGGTGTTCCATAGATTTTATACCATTTGTCGTCAGTACTATTATATACTTTTGTTTCTCCATCAATCAATATAGTTAACTTATTAAATAAGTAAGTATTTGGTTGAGTAATCATCTTTTCAAACCAAAAATCATGATTACCTGGAGTAAGTATAATAGTAGGGCAATCTATCTTCATTATCCATTCTTGAAATTCATTAAATATCCATTTTGTCATTTGAATATAGTCTCTTTGAATCTCTAATGGAGATATATCACCACATATCAATAGTAGGTCACATGGTTCTATATCAATAAGATTACCATGTAAATCACTGATTGCTGTTACTTTCATTTTCTAATCCTAAAATAAAGTTATCATAAGTTGTTTTATATTCTTGTAACAGATTATAATATTTTGTAATATCCTGTTTCAATTCATGATATCTCTTAAATAGATTCTTATCATAATAAGTATAAAAGAAACTTACTGTATAACTATTTTTACTTTTGGATATATTATCATTATTAAAAAAGTTATCAAGTTCCATTTCTTTCTCTAAAATCTTATTTTCGAGTTCTGAAATAGCTAACTTATAATTACTCTTAAATAACTTAATTGTATTTTCAGATATGTTCTTCATTATCTTTATTTGGTTTTAGTTTTTGTACTTTATCTTCGTGCTCTTTTAGCATTTTATTACATTTATCTCTTAAATATTTTACAAAACATAGACATTCATTTCCTTCAAATTGTTTAAAGAACTGATCTGCTGCGTCTTTGTAAATTTTTGTACAATACGATTTCTCTCTATAACCTTCATTATCTAGTAATACTATATCTTCAAAGTCATCACTATCTTTTGAAAATATGTGAAGAAGAATTGCAGTTCTAGGAGATATTTGTATAAACTTTCTCTTATAGTTCTTGAATTCGTCTAATACATTCATCAGTTTCTTTATGATTGTGTACTACAAATAACTTATACTTCTCAGCTAATCCTTTATTTAAAAGATACCACATGAACCATTTCCATTTATATGGCCATACATCATTAGGTTTTCCTTTAGCTTCGATAATAAAATTATCTCCAACAAAGTCTGGAGTATAAGTCATCGCTCGGATCTTTTTACCACAAAAAGTAAATGCTGGTATTAATTCAAATTTAATAGGCTCATATTCTGCTTTAAGATTATGAGCCTTTAATTGTTTATAAACATATGTTTCAAGTTTACTTTTAAATTCAATACCATCATATATGTTTGGTGTGGCATTTTTAACTTTCTGATTTATCGTTTTCTTTCTTTTTGTTTTTCTTTGCTTCATAACGATCAATATATGTACAAAGTAAACTTCCACAAAGATTTCCAATAAAACTAATCAGAATTAATTGTAACCATGTTAAGTCTGGTGTACTATTTAACCATTCCATGTTTATTGTCTTTTTCTATTTTTATAAGATGATTTGCAAGTTTTTCTAAAGATATTAGATCATAATTAGCTAGATTTCCATCTATACCTACATCTACTCTTAATTCTTTAGAATCTGTATTTATTTGATCTACTTTTCCATGACAATGACCGTGTATCATAACAGATCCTTTATCTTTGTGTTCCCAACTTAACATCGGAAAATGACACATTATTACTTCTAGATCTTTATGTAAGAAATTATATACGGATTTCTTAAATTTAATATTCTTGATCTGAGTAATATGATTGAAATAGCACTTTAAATGATCTGGTACTTTATCATGATTACCAAGTATTAGTACTTTATTACCATTTAGTCTCTGAAATAGTTTTCTTTTATCTTCTACTTCACCAAATGCAAGATCACCTAAAATATATATAGTATCTTTCTTGTTTACTCTAGAATTCCATAACTGTATCATAGCTTCTTTAGCTTTTTCAACAGTATCCCCAAATATCTTTTTTCGCTTAGGATGAAATTCTAATATACGGTCATGAAAGAAATGTAGATCTGAAGTAAACCATATCATATAATGTTATTGTATAAATGATAATAATGTTATATACTTACGATCAGGTTTATTAGAAAATTTACCATATCCTCCATAACAAATTTCTTTTACTTCTTCTTGATCTGATCCATTTAAACTAATCTCGATAGGTAAATCTCCATATTCATCTATCAAGTTCTGAATTTGTTTAATTACTTCTGATCCTAACATATTAACTTAATGTTTCTTTTAGCCAATTTTTAATTACTTCCAATCCATTATTCTTAATAGCATCGGATATATCTTTACTTTGGAATTTCTTAAATATATTTCCATGTAAATCCAGCATATGTTTTTTGTAGTCCTTTACAACAACGACTAATAGAACTTTTAGATAAATTGTTTATTTCTGCAGCTTCTTTCAAAGAATTATATTTACACTTAAAGTATCCGTTTTCATATTTTGCGATTTCTTTTTTATGAAAGTTTTTTAATTTACCATAATTCATGTTATACTTTTTAGTGCACCATTCTAGATTAGAAAAATTATTATTTTTCTTATTTTCATCTATATGATTAACTTGTGGTAAATTATTTGGATTATCTATAAACAATTCTGCTACTAATCTGTGCATCAAAAATTGCTAACCTTTCCATGTTTAGATAAACATACTTTTAAATAACCATTTCGATTATCTTGTGGTTTTAAAAGATTGTTATTCTTTAAGTTTTTAATCCTTCCGAAATTACTAACTACATAGTCATAATCTTCTATCTTTTTCCAAATTTCTTTGTTTTCTGAACTCATTATCAATCCAATTTTTTATAGTTTTAAAACTATTAAGTTTAATAGCATCAGAAATATCTTTTGCTTTAAAACTTTTATGGATTAATAACGGTTTTAGTCTATAAGTTGTTGTAATTTTACGTAAATTTTTGCATCCTGCTTTGTCTCGATCGTAGATAACAATTATATTTTTGAATCTACATTTAAGTTCCTCTAATACTTTATCTGGAATAAATGTACTCTCTGATGATGGAGATATTGCATTATAACCCATTTCTTTCAAACACATAACATCTTTGAGAGACTTAGTTATAATTAATAGTTCGCCTTTTTCAGGAAGTTGTTCTAACCCTTGAATATCATATTCAGTAAGTTATTACGCCATTTAGTATATTTATCTGCTAAAGGTCTATAAATCTTGAATCTATCATATACTTTATATGCATACATAGGATTATTTTCCTTATACACTCCCTTTACTACACCATCACACAAATAATATTTTATACTACTTACACCAAATTTCTTTAAAGTCTTTAGAGAAATTCCAAATTGTGACCAATATTGTTTATCTATATTTGTCCAATCTTGTCTAACTACTCCAATAACTGTTTCAGTAGATTTCTCTACTTCTTTATTACTATGCAATACCGTATTATTAGTAATTTGCATATCCTTTACTATTTGATTTAGTAGATCATTATAATTAGTTATACCAGTATATAACTCTACGAATTTGATTACATCTCCGCATTCTCCATTACCATGATCTTTAAATAGTAATTTTCCAGTCTTCTTACTTCGGAATATTCCAAATGAAGGATTCTTATCCTTTCTGAATGGACTATTATAAATAAATCCAACTTTAAATTGTCCTAGATATCTAGCATAAATATCATATTCTGTGACTTTTGATAAGATATAATCCAAAGTAATAGGATTATCTTGTTTTTTAATTCTTTTAGAGTCATACATATGATATAAATTTGAATAAGTGCAATGTGGGGTAACGATCCCCACGAATCTAACCATTAGACATTGCTCCACCTTTTACAATACCCCCTGTGTGGTCAGTGCCAGCCTACGATCTGGTATGCTTGCGTGATAAAATCAGAGGCTGCATAGTCTTCGTTCTATTGCGCAAATAGAATTTATATTTTTAAAATGGCAATCCGTTAGGA
>ERZ791618.825-NODE-825-length-12934-cov-2.473406_pt1 | contig 12934 bp, 13 predicted proteins | sample MGYA00510059_ERZ791618 | MGnify/ENA primary metagenome ERZ791618 (study PRJEB30046, sample SAMN00715159) | human gut metagenome | study: EMG produced TPA metagenomics assembly of the A metagenome-wide association study of gut microbiota in type 2...
GCTTTAACTTTTAATTTTTCGGTAAAAATTTACCGAAGTATTATTTATTTTTATTCAATGGATAATTATAATACCGACTACAAAAAAAGTAAAGATAAAAACACATACAACAATATAAAGCAAAAGGCTGATAATAAGAAAATATAGAATTACTTCGTTTAAAACCATATCTTTCCGCACCTTGGGCTATATATCCATGTACATCAAATAAGCTCAGCAATACGTCCTGAATAATATTCTTATTAAAAAGAACTTCTATAATAGAATAAACACAGGCAAATAACATACATCCACTAAGAAGTTGCAAACAATATATCATATATTTTCTAGAATCCAATGAATACCATAAAAACACGGGTAAAATGAAAAAGAAATATATGTTAGCAAAGGTCAGCATGTTATCAGGAGGATATAATGCCAAATAATTAGAAATTAAATAGCTGATTGAAGTTAAGACTGAAATAAGAATTAACGATATGGGATATTTTCCTTTTTTTGATCTATATATAACTAATCTTCTTTTTCTGCATTTCCGATAAACAAAAATACAAATAGCCACAACAGATGTCGGATAAATCAGGCGAAGACTAGTATTCCACAGAGTTAAATATATGAATATCTGCAAAATAACAACTATTTGTATGATACCTTTTTTCACATCTTTAAGAAGAACGAAACAAAAGTAGATGAATAGAAGAACAGATGGCATCTTTTATTATTTATTGTCTATTAGGAACATAGAATAGGCCTTTTTTTTCTCTTTTACAGGATTGAATCTATACAAGGGAATTGACAGCACAAAAAAAATTGCAAAAAGAATATCCCTATTATTTAAAGCTAATCGGAAACAACTCCAAAGTGCAGTATTATATCTTCTTATTTTACCATAGCACAAATATTGGTAAATTCTATACCTACTAGTAAATAGACTATACATTTTATCAAATGTTAGTTTAGATGTAGATATGTTTCCTTCCCGTGTATAATAAACATATATTTTATTTTTAATAACTTTTATATTAGTTGATCTATATCCAACTCTTACAGAAAATAAAGCATCATTTCCCTTTTCAATTTCCTCAAATTCTACATCCTCACAAATAAGTTCCTTTTTTATCATTTTATTCCATGGAGCCCATAAATAATACCGTATATTATTTATCATGTCTTTATGTCCTTCTAGATAAGATTTTATTTGTATAGAGATAATGTTATCACAATGTTCCATGGTCTTTTCTATGATATGATCACAGGCAAAATAAATTATATCATAATTACTATTCACATATTTATCCAAAACGTTCATTAAATCTGTTGTATAATGATCATCTGCATCAGGAAACAAAAACCATTTTCCCTTTGCATAAGTCAATCCTATATTCCTGGCATATCCCGCTCCCTTCCCTTCTTTTGTAAAATAAACCTCAACACATTTTTCATTTAAGCCTGGAAAACACTCAAAATTCACGATCTTAGGATCACTATTATCATCAACTATAATTATTTGGATATCATCACGTTTGGGAATTGAATCAATACATCGTTGAAGAAGATGTGGTACATTCCTATGAGGTATTATAAAAGAATAATTAATTTCTATTTCCATACGCACTAATACAAACTAAATATTAAATCATTTTTTTTGTTTATTTTTTCTCCGCTTTGATTCTAAAATGGTCACTAACTTTTGGTTTACCACATATCTTCTGTTGATGAAAGACCGCATAAATAGGCAAGAGAAAATAAAATAAGTTCTAATATAAAACTTGAAAGAACAGCTGTAAAAAAACTATCCTGTTCCATCTTTTTATGTAAGATATAAGCTATACAATAGGTGATAAACACAATAAGTATATTTTTGCTAAAAATATGTGTCACATAGTATCTAATTTCATAGATGGGCAAGATTCTACTTATTAAAATATCCGAATAAGTACCCCCAATAATGTAACAAATAATGATGCATAGAGAACTGAATATGGCGGATATCCAATTGATAACAATAAATAAGCTATCGGTAATTCTGTCAGCATAACAATACAAATTATTACTTGAAACCATTTGATTCTTCCCGTGGCTTGCATGGCTGTTGTTAATGGACTAGATATAGCATACAAAAGATTGCATACAATCGTTAATATCAGAAAAATATCCGTATATTGTGGAACTTCTACCAACCATAAATTTAATATATAGGTAATATTAATCATTATAGGCAGGGAAATGACAGCTAACAAATAAAATGAAAATCTACAACCTGCATATACTAACTCTTTAGATCTGTATAAGTCTCCTACTGCATACGATTTTGTTATTTGTGGATTCATCGCCATCATAAAATTAGCAGAAAAACTATTTATTAGCGAACCTACCTGAACTGATATTCCGCGTGCAGCATTAACAACTGTACCAAAAAATAGATTCAAGAGAATATTAGATAATTGATCTTTAAAAGAAAATCCTAAATTCCCAACCAAACTCCAACCAGCAAAGGCAAACATTTCCCTAAATTGTTCAATATTAAAGCTAAAAGTATAATGACACTCCTCAAAATGCCTTTTACAATAAAAGCAATATAAGGAACGTAAAAGCAATGCAACGCAAAATACCAAAATTGAATATACAATCAATTTATCATAAGATATAAATAACAGCAAATAGGCTATTGCTAACTTCAAACTAACTTCGAAGATACTAATATATGCAAATGCGCTCATTTTTTCGTGTGCCACAATAGAAGCATTATAAGGAACACTGATTACATTCACAGCAAATACGAATATAGATAATTGGAGTGTCCAATTGGCAGCCATCATTCTATCTGATGGAATATTCAGTTTGGTATTGAGGAACCAAACTCCTATTACTTCCGATAAAACAACAATAATAAACGCAATAGCTATGTGTATAGTTAAAGTCGTACAAAAAACATCTTTAAGTTTATGTAAATTTCCCTTTCCTAACTCATATGAAATAAAACGTTGTGAAGTTGCAATCATAGCCGAATTTAAGAAAGCAAATATTGTAACAATACCACCAACAAGATTGTATATGCCATAATCCTCTATTCCCAAACTTTCAAGTACAATACGACTTGTAAACAAACCTATTCCCATACTGAAAAGCATACGAAAATAAAGTAATAGAGTATTTTTAGCTATTCTTTTATTATTTTGCTGAGATAAAGCAACATTTTCAATTATAAAAAAGCACATTAAAATATTATGTCTATAATAGACAAGTCCCGTAATATGTATCCTAATTCTATTAATATATTCAAATCACTTGAAAGATATATATCTTCCACCTGCAACATTACTAAGCTTACACCCCACACATTAGTAACGTGTGGGGTGGCACGTTACTAACCTTCCGGCATACACGTTACTAACCCTTAAAAGATCCTGTTCTTTTCCGAAAAGAACAAGGTCTTTAAAAAAAAGAAAAAGACGTTTTCATTGAAAGAACAAGAGCTTTTAAAATTTGACCTGTTGTTTTTTTCCATAACGGTATCTACATGCCGAAACGCCTTATTTTTCCTTCAGATCTTTCAGCCACTCCGCAAACACCCTGCCTGTCGGCATTCCGGCTGAAGGATATGCATTGTGAAATGTTTCAGCCGGAAAATATCCTTCAGGAAAAACGATTCCCTAAGAATCGGAGGAAGATCAGTTCGGCTGAAACATTCCAACCCCCAGCTGAAGGATTCCTGAGCCCAATCCTTCAGCCGGAATGCCCACGGGTAGGGCGTTTGCGAGCAGGCTGAAGCTTTTGAAGGATTTTTCAGGGTATTCCCTATAGAGCATGACGGATGACCATATTCCATTGAAAAAAGTAAGATATCTTCGTAAGCAAAGTAACACCACTTACTTGGTCCACGAAGTCCGCATACTTTTCTTTACAACAAAACAGACCTCACAGCCATCTCATGCCAATGACGATAATCCCCCATCGGCAAAACATGCTCCGACCACACTTTCCGGTAAATTCCATCGTGCAAAATAATGTACTCACCCAAACAGCCCTCCGCCTCATCGGCAGGAACAGAAACCATCACCACATATTCCACACAATCCGGGACACGAAACAAAGTCAGCTCACTTTTAGAAAACAAACCGCTCAACCTACAGGCGGAACGCTCGAAAGCCACCCAATACGCGCCAATGTCATACAGATGAATGAATTTATCATTATTCTTTTCCCTGGCTAAAATTTCCTTATACCGATTCTGAATCAACTGCTGGAGCCGGATGCCTGACGGCATGGATGTGGTTCTACACATTTATATATAAGATTTATATTATCAGATCGTTCACTTTCCCGTTAATCAGGGAATAACAATGTTTAACGTAGCAAATGAAGTTATTTCTTCTTCGGCTCTTCTATCACTTCTATCAAGTCCGGCGAAAGCGTCGCCATGGCCATGGCTATCACCCCTTGCAGACTGATAACCACACGACGGTCTCTAGCACCTTTTACCTTTACAAATACCCCCTCGTAGCCCTCGAAATCACCACCTGTGATGCGGACTTTCGTACCGCGCCGTAAGTTCACCTCGTCGGGACTGAAAAAAATAAGATGCTCGTCATACGTTCCAGCCACAGCGATAAACTGCCTCATCTGATCATCGGGCACAATGATTTTCTGCCCGTTGCGGATATCAATCATATATTGAAAATACGGAAGTTTGAACTTCACCTTCTGAAGTTCGGACTGGACGGAATGAACAAATATCAGATCACTGATAACGGGAACCAGCTCACGCCTCTTGCGCCCGTTCCTTATACGAACTTCGTAACGCATGGGAATGAAATTGTTGATTCCTTCTTTATCCAACAAAGCCTTGATCTGCATCCCCCGGCGATAAGTGGCACGCATGGCAAACCATTGCATTTTTTCACTTGAAAGCATAGTTATGGAGCTTTGAAGCACAGATATCTATCTGCAATTCAATCAATTACGAGAAGTTTCGTAAAATACAAGAGGAATCGGCCTCTTGTGATTAAGTTGACTGGAAAAGCTATTTCAACAAATGGAGGATGGAAATCCGCACGATGTAGATGCAGCCTGTCGGGTCAACCGATAACCTTCCGCAGATTCCCGAACCGGACGGTTCATATATGTTAAATCAGAAATTTGTAATACCTATATATAAAAAAAGCGCGGGAATCTGTACCTGTTACTCGTCCCACACTTCGAAGGCTTTGCACTGCCCATTGCTGTCTGAACGAGCAACGCAGAAGCCCACGCCGATATGTATAACAACACTTGAATACACCTTTGACCAACAAAAGCGCACCAAGGATATAAACATACCCCGCAGACATCCACTGTTGCTTTGTCTCTGACAGCAATTTCAAAAGGTGCAAATTTTCGAAGCGTCAAGAACAAAACGTCAAGTAAACGTCTTTTCTATATATGTATATTTCCCACCTCCCTAACTTCCTTGCGGAAGTACCGGCGTGGAAAACGTGACAAAGATAGCAATTTAATAAATAGGACGAAAATATATTCCGCTATTTTTAGTGATGTTTCTTGATTACTCAAAAAACAAACAAGAAACAGATTATCGGTATACTTACCTTGATGCAAATTCTTCCGGACGCATCATCGCCCAGATGGTAAGATATAAGATACAGCAAACAAGGCTACCTGGTACTCGGTACACGCCTACCCTGCCTGCATCATATGCTTGCCCGGTTCTTGGTATGAGTTTGGCTTGTTCACCGCATCTCCCTGACGGATGCAAAAACGTCACGCAGCAACATAGCCGTATTTGTTTATTCTAGCCATATCTTCCTTATATTTAATTATCTTTCTGTTGAAACTATGATTGTGGAAAAATTAACATAAAAAAGGCGTGAAACCAAATGGAATCACACCTAAACTATTATTAAGAGATTAATCAAACGGCAAGTAATTCTTTTCCCAAAAGATGGAGAGCCTCTTTAATCTGCATCTTCCTTATATCACTCGGCTTTTTAATACCATAGATATACTTGGAAAGAAGACTCTTGTTTATTCCCATACTACGTGCTACTTCTGATACATTCAGCTGAGGAAAGCGTTTAAATATCATTGCTATCTCATTTTCATAATCCGGTTCCACTGTTTCAAAAAAGCTGGATATATGAATATCCTCATCCAATGATTCCCAACGAACATCGTCACCAAACTTTCCTATCTTGAAATCAAGGCGCTCTCTGTCACTTGCATCCTTCAGCAAAGGGAATGCCTCTAAGGGACGGCTGAAAGTTTCTCCACCATCCGTTTTCATATAAATGCGGTTAGCATCAAACCAAATGTCTTTTATTGTATCCATAACTTTCAGTTTTAATAATCATTCTCCATGATATTTTTAATTTTACTAATACAATATAGGGATAAATATTTATCCCCACAAATAAATAAGCAAAAAAATAGCGACAACTCTTTTCGAACCACCGTTCCATAACCTATGATGTACAAAGGAACTGATTTCCCTCCTGTTTTCCTAACAATCATCATCCGGCACACGGGTTCTTGCGTGTCAGAGCAGAGCTGCCATTTAATTGGAAAGATAATAATTATCTAAAGAATATATTTGTAGTTAAAAAGTTTCCCACACAAGAAACTTTATCTATTTTTGTGGTATGAATACGAATTTGCAAAAAATAGGAGAACTTTTGGCCCAATGCCGAAAAAACAAAGGATTGACACAAGAAGAAGTCGGGGTGATGATTGGCGTCCAAAAAGCAATGGTTTCCAAAGTGGAAAACGGTCTGTGTGTTAATTTTGGCACTGTCAACCGCATAGCGGAGGCGTTGGGTGTCGAACCGATAGTGGCGCTCAAGTCCAAAAAGAAAGCGGACAAGAACCTAATCGATTATGTGATGACGGTCATTGTCGAATTTGCGCGCCGTCACGATTTGACAATCCGGGAGGCAAGCAATTATATCAGACGTTTCAAAGGCATTGATTTTCTCACCGAATTTTACGATGTGGAACACACACTTTCTTTTAACGACTGTGTGGATGACCTGACCATCGTCTGCCAAAACAATGGAGGAACATTGCGATGATACTTTACCACGGTTCAAATACGGCAATCGACGGCATCGACCTCAACAGATGCCGCCCCTATAAGGATTTCGGCAGAGGATTTTACCTGACCGACATTAGGGAACAGGCCCAAAGGATGGCCGCAAGAACAGCGCGGATGTTCAGCGGAAACCCCACTCTGACTATGTTTGAGTTTGACCTCGAAGAAGCGCAGTCGAGCGAATTGAAAGTCAAGGTTTTCAAGGAGCCAGACTGGGAATGGGCACGTTTTGTCATGTCGAACCGCGATATAAACACTACTCAGCCTTGCCACGATTACGATATCGTAATTGGCCCTGTTGCCGATGATACCATTGCGCGCTTGCTACGTTTATACACCGAGAATTTTATTAACGAAGAACAACTATTGCACGAACTGACATTTTCGAAAGTGACTTCACAATATTTCTTTCACTCAGAGGCAGCGATTAAAATGCTGAAACGACTATGAACACGAATACCGCAAAATTCCTCTTTGAAGGAATATCCGCCGATGTAGTCCGTTACTTGGTGGAACGTAATGATATGGATTTGCAGGAAGCCATCTCCACATTCCACAATTCGGAGACATTCGTCAAACTGGAAGACTTCTCCACCGGCCTGTATATCGAAAGCCCGGCATACGTCTATGACCTGCTGATGTCGGAACTGAAAAACGGAAAGCTGGTGCAATAACAATAGGGCATTATTTATCTTCTGGTCATTTTATTCTTCAATCCATCCTACAATTTCCTGTGAAAGCGGACTGGTAGTAGAGCCGATTGAGGCAACCCATCTACCATTTTCATCAATCAGAAACTTATGAAAGTTCCACCCTATCTTAGCATCCGAAACCCCGTTTTCACTTTTATGCGTAAGCCATTGATAAAGGGGAGCTATATCTTTCCCCTTTACAGATATTTTAGCCATCATAGGAAAAGTCACTCCATAATTCAACGTACAAAACTCCTTGATTTCTTCATTCGTTCCGGGTTCCTGATGCAGGAAATTATTGGAGGAAATCCGATAACGACAAAATCATCTTTTCCATATTTCTCATACAACTCCTCCAACTTGGCGTATTGGGGAGTGAAACCGCATTTAGATGCCACATTGACTACCAATACTTTCTTACCCTTGAACGTGGAAAGTGGCAAGTCCTTCCCGTCAATAGTCTTGACCGTAAAGTCATAAAAACTTTTTTGCTGTGCACCAGCTACCGATGTAATCATGGTTACAATTATGCTTAATATAAATGTTTTCATTTGAAATGCTATTTTATAATAGAACAATTCATGAAATTGAAAAGTTTTCTCTGAAAGAAAAGATTGGCGGATACCTATCGGACAGCTTCCTCCATGTTACCAAAAAGAAAGAACCTTTGTTTTTTGGAGAAGCAGGGAAAAGAAAGTATCTTTGTATGCTATACATATCTCTTTTACCAGAGTTTATTCATAAAAAAACAATATAACTAATGGAATATGCACCTTCAAACAGGAAACGATTGCCATACGGTATGATGAACTTTGCAGACATCCGTTTCGACAATTATTATTATGTGGACAAAACCGCCTTCATCCCACTGATAGAACAGTCGGACCGGTTTTTCTTCTTCATCCGTCCCCGGCGATTTGGCAAAAGTCTGACCTTGAGCATGCTGCAACATTATTATGATGTACGCACCCGCGATAAGTTTGACGCCCTGTTCGGAGACCTCTACATAGGAAAGCACCCCACGCCTGACCGCAACACCTATCTGGTGCTGAAACTCAATTTTTCCGGTATCAGCGGGGAATTGCACAACTACCGTCAAGGGCTGGACGCACATTGCCAGACCATGTTCGACTATTTCTGCGATATCTATGCCGACTATCTCCCACAAGGTATCAAGAAGAAGCTGGATGAAAAATCAGGAGCGGTAGAACAATTGGAATATCTGTTTACGGAGTGCAACAAGACTGAGCAGAAAATTTATCTTTTTATCGATGAGTATGACCACTTTACCAATGCCATTCTCTCCGATGCCGAAAGCCTGCACCGATACACTGAAGAGACACACAAAGAGGGTTACCTGCGCGCATTCTTCAACAAAGTGAAAGCCGGAACAGATTCCTGCATCAAGCGTTGCTTCATTACCGGAGTAAGCCCCGTAACCATGGATGATCTCACCAGCGGATTCAATATAGGTACCAATTACTCCCTCTCACCGGAGTTCAACGAAATGACAGGGTTCACGGAAAAGGAGGTGCGTGAGATGCTGACGTATTATTCCACAAACAGTCCGTTCAACCATACCGTCGGCCAACTGATAGATATCATGAAGCCGTGGTATGACAACTACTGCTTCGCACCGGAATGCTACGGAGAAACTACCCTGTACAATTCCAACATGGTTCTCTATTTTGTCAAGAACTATATTCTGCGTGGCAAAGCACCACAGAAAATGATAGAAAGCAACATACGCATAGACTACGAAAAACTCCGGATGCTGATTCGCAAGGACAAGGAGTTTGCTCATGATGCCTCCATCATACAAACCCTGGTAAGTCAAGGATATATCACCGGAGAACTGAAGGATAGCTTTCCGGCTGCGAATATTGTCGATCCGGACAATTTCGTGAGTCTGCTCTATTATTTCGGCATGCTTACCATCAGTGGAATGCATAAAGGAAAAAACAAACTCACCATTCCCAATCAGGTAGTGGAAGAGCAACTATACACCTATTTGCTGAATACATACAATGAGGCCGACCTTAGTTTCAGCAGTTATGAGAAAGACGAACTGGCCTCGGCTTTGGCATACGATGGTAACTGGCAGGCCTACTTCGGTTACATAGCCGACTGTCTGAAACGCTACGCCTCACAACGCGACAAACAGAAAGGAGAGTTTTTCGTACATGGATTCACACTGGCCATGACAGCGCAAAACCGCTTCTACCGTCCTATTTCCGAAGCGGATACACAAGAAGGATACGCTGATCTTTTCCTGTGTCCTTTGCTGGAAATCTATCCGGACATGAAGCACAGTTATATCATAGAGTTGAAATATGCCAAATACAAAGATTCTGAAAGTCGTGTGGAAGAACTGAGGCTGGAAGGGATCGCTCAGGCAAATCGTTATGCTGATTCCGACCGGGTGAAGAATGCTGTGGGCACCACACAGCTACACAAAATAGTAGTGGTCTATAAAGGAATGGAAATGAGAGTGTGTGAAGAGATAGTACCTTTGCATGAAACGCACAACTAAAGATATCTTTAAAGGAAAAAGAAGCTACAACGACTTATGAGCAAACAAGGAACCATCATTGTGATAGATGATAACAAAGGAGTGCTGTCGGCAGTAAAGCTATTGCTGAAAAATCATTTCGAACATATCGTCACACTGCCCTCACCCATCCACTGCCCGCTGCGTTACGTGAAGAAAATGCGCAAGTGGTGCTGCTGGATATGAATTTCAGCAGCGGACTGAATACCGGGAATGAAGGTCTGTACTGGTTACACGAGATAAAGAAAATACACCCCTCCCTGCCCGTAGTACTTTTCACAGCCTATGCTGACATAGACCTGGCAGTGCGCGGCATCAAGGAAGGAGCGACAGACTTCATCGTCAAACCCTGGGACAATGCCCGGCTGATAGAAACCTTGCTGTCTGCCTGCCGCAATTCCTCCAAGAACAAGAAGAGAGCGGAAATCCCTAAAACCGTATCTTCTATGTATTGGGGAGAAAGCAATGCCATGAAGCAACTGCGGACGCTGATAGAGAAAGTGGCGCAAACGGATGCCAATATTCTGATTACAGGAGAGAACGGCACAGGAAAAGAAATGCTGGCGCGGGAAATACACGCCTTGTCCAACCGATACCGGCGGGATATGATAACGGTGGACATGGGTGCCATCACCGAATCCCTGTTCGAAAGCGAACTGTTCGGCCATAAAAAAGGCTCGTTTACCGATGCCCATACCGACCGTGCTGGTAAATTTGAAGCCGCCCATGAAGGGACTTTGTTTCTGGACGAAATAGGCAACCTGCCCTATCACCTGCAATCCAAACTACTCACCGCCATTCAGAGCCGGAGCGTGGTGCGAGTAGGAAGCAACGAACCGATACCTGTCAACATACGTTTGATTTGCGCCACCAATTGTAATTTGGAAGAGATGGTGGCCAAAGGCAAATTCCGCGAAGATTTGCTTTACCGCATCAATACCATCCACATCGAGTTCCCCCTCTGCGGGAACGCAAAGAAGATATTATCCCTTTGGCCGAACGCTTTATAGACCGGTTCTGCAAACAATATGACAAAGGAAATATCCTTCTTTCTACCGGTGCGCAAGAAAAGTTACGGACATATCCGTGGTATGGAAACATACGCGAACTGGAACATGCCGTAGAGAAAGCGGTCATTATCAATGAAGATGGTATATTGAGTGAGGAACATTTTCATTTTCCCCGAAAAATAGCGGCTCCTACGACAGAAACAAGTGTCTCAACTCTGGAGGAGATGGAATTGCAAATGATTCAGAAAGCGATAGAGAAATGCAACGGAAACCTCTCGGCTGTAGCGGCACAGTTGGGAATTACCCGGCAGACGCTTTATAATAAGATGAAAAAATTCGGATTATGACCTATTATCTCATCTCATTCTTCACGATGGTTCAGGATGACAAAACAAATAACAATAATCTATTTTTAAACAGGAACTAAAGGAACATTCAAACGAAATAATAAATAATTAAGCTGTGAAACAATTCTTCTTCCGCCTATTTACCGTACTGGTTCTAGCCATTGCCTGCACCCTGCTGATTCAGCAGCGCAACTGGTTGTGGCTATGCGTAATCGTACCTTCATTCCTCGTTTCCATAGGCTGGTTTTACCGCCTGTACACTTTTAATACCCGGAAGATAGCCTTTCTGCTCGACGCCATCGAAAACGACGACCCCGCTGTTCGTTTTTACGAACATGCCTCCCCTGGCGATTCTTCCATGGTCAATGTCATGCTGAACCGTATCGCACGTATTTTGTACAATGTAAAACAGGAAACGGCACAACGCGAGAAGTATTATGAGCTCATCATGGACTTTGTAGAAACCGGCATAGTGGTACTGAACAGCAAAGGCTCCGTTTATCAAAAGAACAAAGAGGCCATGAATCTGTTGGGGCTGGATGTTCTGACTCATGTCAAACAACTCTCCCGCATCTCGGATGAACTGATGACTGCTTTGGAAAAAGCAGTTCCGGGTGACAAGCTGCAAATTCAGTTCAATACGGAACGGGGAACGGTGCATCTTGCCTTACGGGTGTCCGGCATCCGTATCAAAGACGAGGAACTCCGCATTATTGCCTTGAGTGATATCAATCGGGAATTGGATGAACGGGAAATAGATTCATGGATACGCCTTACCCGCGTGCTGACACACGAAATTATGAATTCCCTGACCCCGGTGACTTCCCTCAGCGAAACACTGCTGGCTCTTCCCGGAGCAGAAAATGAAGAAATGAAACAAGGGCTGGAAACGATTCACTCTACAGGTAAAGGATTGATAAATTTTGTCATGTCTTATCGCAAACTGACACGACTGCCATCACCTGAACCATCGCTGTTCTATGTCCGTCCTTTCCTGGAACGGATGATCCGACTGGCACAGCACCAGCATCCATGCCCCAACATCACCCTTTCCATCCTCGAAGCCCGGGAAGACCTGATAGTCTTTGCCGACGAGAACCTGATAGCCCAAGTGGTTACGAATCTGCTGAAAAATGCGATTCAAGCCATAGGTAATGCTCCCGACGGAAAGATCACCTTGAAAGCTTATTGTGATCCGCAAGAAAGTATCCGTATAGAGATAGCCGTCTTTGTCGAAACCAGCCGGAAAGATG
>ERZ791618.826-NODE-826-length-12928-cov-2.518683_pt1 | contig 12928 bp, 8 predicted proteins | sample MGYA00510059_ERZ791618 | MGnify/ENA primary metagenome ERZ791618 (study PRJEB30046, sample SAMN00715159) | human gut metagenome | study: EMG produced TPA metagenomics assembly of the A metagenome-wide association study of gut microbiota in type 2...
AGGCGACAGCGACACCCTCGCCGCCATCACCGGCAGTATCGCTGAGGCGTTCTACGGCGTGCCGGAGGAACTGCGGCAGGAGTGCCGTCAACGGCTGACACCGGAACTGGCAGAAATTCTGTGTGAGTTAGAGAATGCACTTTCTGAAAGCGCCCCCAAGACTTGAGCAGCTGGAACCCATCCTGTGAACGAGATTGTCTTTCGTACCGTACTCGATCGCGCTGACTGGGCAGTAGCAGATGCACGCCATGCAGTGGGTGCAGTTCCTGCCCCAAACTTTTGAATAAAAATTTTTCTACTATTTCCGACGCTTTATAGCCGATTTTGCTTTATTATGGATGCTCTTCGCAACTCTTGACTCCACTGTTTCCGCACACTCCACGGCTGTCTGTAGTCAAACATGTGGTCAAAAACCGCTTTCTGAACACCCTCGTGACAGGGGACAGAAAGCGGTTTTCACAGTTTGCCGGAGTGCTGTGGGCAAGTAATCCGGTACCCCAATTTGCCGCATTGTACCTCTGCTGGAGAGGTTGAGCAAGTCTTTTATGCAGGGATAGGCGGCGCAGAATTTGCATCGCTATAGACAAAGAATAGGGACTTTCCCTTAATACGAGCTGTGTTTTAAGGGAAAGCCTGTCAAACTACGGGAAAGCATCTGCGCCTTGTGAGAAAAACGCTGTTGACTTTCATCGTAATTTTATCACGGATATTTTTCGATTAGCACTCAAAGCGAGTTGACTTTCTTCATCGCGATATAGAAATCCCTGGAGAGTTCTGATACGGCAATATTAGACAGACCGAGTGTGATACTTCGCCCTGCACGGAAAGAAACAGCAGGAACTGATCTGCAGGAATAAAGAGAAGCTTCGTGTCACCATGACGGACGAACAAGAGAAATTGTTTGAGACAGGATCGTGCTGGAGATCATGGACGAATACTTGAACGCGTAGCGCAGCACCCATCGGTCAAGCTTTGGCCGCCGAGCGTGTTTTATACCAAAGTGCGTACCTGGCATTGTAAAAACGCTATATCGGTGATATAATAAGTTCAATCATCTGGTAAAGGAGAGTTGCAGATGCCGTTTAGTTCCGAAATTAAGAATTTTAGATTATCTTGTCTGATGAATCAAACAGAATTCGGCAACGCTCTCGGTGTTTCTTTTACGACCGTGAATCGCTGGGAAAACGGAAAGGCCCGCCCCAATATCAAGGCGATGAAAGCTCTAAAGCAGTACTGTGAGGAGTGTGGTCTCCCCTATGAGCCGCTTGAAAAAAGCTGGCGTGAGAATAGAATTCAGGAGGGTGCGGTATGATCGACTTCTGTAATCTTGAAAAATATCGGGAGAACAACCGCATCGAGGCCAAAAAAGCCCTTGGTGGGCTGCCCAGGAGCATTTGGGAAACCTATTCCGCCTTTGCCAATACCCACGGCGGTATTATCCTGCTGGGAGTGGAAGAATGGGCGGATAAATCCCTGCACACGGTAGATCTGCCCGACCCTGACAGACTCATTAAGGAGTTCTGGGACATCGTCAATAACCCCAATAAGACCAGCGTTAATGTGCTGTCCTCCAAGGACGTATTTGTCCAGGAGGTGGATGGCAACCACATTGTGGTCATCAATGTTCCCCGTGCAGAGCGCTCTTATAAGCCGGTTTATGTAGATGGTAACCCTCTCTGCACCTATCGCCGCAACGGAGAGGGTGACTACCGCTGCACCAAGGAAGAATATCAGGCCATGGTGCGCGATGCATCGGTAAAGACGCAGGATATGCTGGTTCTGAACGAGATGGACTTGACAGTGTTCAATCAGGAGAGCGTCCGCAGCTATCGCCAGAGGATGCGCCTCTCCCGTCCCGGCCATGTGTGGGAAGCCTTGGAGGATGAAGATTTCCTCCTGAAGCTGGGTGCCGTGGGCATCGGCTCTGATGGGAAAAAGCATCCCACTTCTGCCGGACTTCTCATGTTCGGCAACGAATACGATATCGTGCGGGAATTCAATGCTTACTTTCTGGACTATCAGGAACAGTATGACGCTGATACCCGTTGGACTGACCGTATCATATCTTCCTCCGGCGACTGGAGCGGCAATGTGTATGACTTCTATTTCCGGGTCTACAACAAGCTGATTCAGGATATTAAGGTGCCCTTCAAAATGGACGGTGGTACCCGTATAGATGATACCCCAGTGCATCAGGCACTGCGTGAAGCACTGGCCAACTGTTTGGTGAATGCCGATTATTACGGCAGACAGGGGTTGGTCATCGTCAAAAAGCGTAATAGCATTACGATGTCCAACCCAGGCAGCTTCCGCATCGAAATTGATGCCGCAAAGAGCGGCGGTGTTTCTGATCCGCGGAACGGAACGATGCTGAAAATGTTCAACCTGATCGATATCGGTGAGCGTGCTGGTAGCGGCATTCCGAATATCTTCCGCGTCTGGCGCGAGCAAAATTGGACAACTCCGGAGATTACAGAGCAACTCGAGCCGGAGCGGACAACATTAACGCTCTTATTCTCCAAGAGTGACGATAAAAAAGCGGCGATAAAAAGTGACGATAAAAAAACGACGATAAAAACAGCACGGCAAAAGAATGAAATTATTACTTACCTGACAGATCATATTTCGGCCAGAAGTGCTGATATTGCAGAACTGCTGGGTGTTAAGAGTACACGAGCCAAACAGCTGTTGAAGGGATTGCTGGATGAAGGTGTTGTTATTGCAGAGGGCGGCAATAAGAACCGTGTATACAAATTGAAAAGATAACACAACGCAGTTTCCGTAAAGCCAATTTGCGGAAAAGCAGAAATACCAAATTAAGAGAAGCGTGGTAAACGAACATGGCAATAAAGAAAAATGAGCTGTACAGTTCTCTTTGGGCGAGCTGCGATAAACTGAGGGGCGGCATGGACGCCTCTCAGTATAAAGACTATATCCTGACCTTGCTGTTCGTGAAATATGTTACGGACAAGTTTAAGGGCGTAAAATATGCCGATATTACGGTTCCTGAAGGTGGCAGCTTCGATGATTTGGTTGCGCTGAAGGGCAATAAAAATATCGGTGAAGAAATGGACAAGGTCATTGCCAAGCTGGCAGAAGCCGGGGAGAACAATCTCCGCGGCGTGATCGACAATGCCCATTTCAATGATGAGGCCAAGTTAGGCAGCGGCAAAGAAATGGTGGATAAGCTCACCGGCTTGATTGCCATTTTCCAGCGTGACGAATTCAATTTCAAAAAGAACAAAGCCAGCGGTGACGATATTCTTGGCGATGCCTATGAATATCTGATGCGTCATTTTGCCACGGAAAGCGGCAAGAGCAAGGGCCAGTTCTACACACCGGCCGAAGTTTCCCGTATTCTTGCCAAAGTGATTGGCATCGACAGCATCGAGGAGCGCGACGAGGGTTACTCCGTGTATGACCCTGCCTGCGGTTCCGGTTCACTTCTGATTCGAGCAGCGGATGAAGCCCCCTTCGAGATTGCTATTTGGGGACAGGAAAAGGAAGTAACCACCGCAGGTCTCGCCAAGATGAACCTTGTCCTGCACAACAAGGCTGCCGGTGAGATCAGAGCAGGAAATACATTTTCTGCTCCCCGCTATTTTGAAGAAGATTCCGATGATGAGGTGCTGAAGCGTTTCGACTTTGCGGTGGCCAATCCTCCGTTTTCTCTAAAAAACTGGACGGATGGTCTTAAGGATTATGGCCGCTTTGATGGCTATGGCGACAGACCGCCTGAAAAGAACGGCGACTTTGCGTGGCTGCTCCATATTTTGAAGTCCTTGAAAAGCACTGGCAAGGCTGCGGTCATTCTTCCCCATGGTGTTCTGTTCCGTGGCAATGCGGAGGCGACTATCCGCAAAGCTATTATTGACAAGGGCTATATCAAGGGCATCATCGGCCTGCCCGCCAACCTGTTTTATGGCACCGGTATCCCTGCCTGCATTATCATCATCGATAAGGCTGATGCCGCCGAGCGCAAGGGTATCTTTATGATTGATGCCAGCCATGACTTCGTTAAGGACGGCAATAAGAACCGCCTGCGTGAGAGGGACATCTACAAAATCGTCACCACATTCAATCAGCAGATCACAGACGATCGCAAGTATGCTCGTTTTGTCCCCAATGACGAAATCAAAGAGAAAAACGAGTATAACCTGAATATCCCCCGTTATATTGACAGCTCCACCCCGGAAGATTTACAGGACATTGATGGACATCTGCATGGCGGTATTCCTGCGACAGATGTGGATTCCATGGAGAAGTATTGGGTACTGTTCCCCGGTCTGAAAGACAAGCTGTTTTCTCAGCTGCGGGATGGCTATTATCGGCTGAACATTCCCAAAGAGGATATCCGCAACGTGGTCTATAACGACCATGCGTTTTCTGCCTACACCGAGCGCATCGACAATGCCTTTGATGCGTGGATGCAGATGGTGGATTCCGGCCTTCGGAGCATTGATGAAGATACGGAAGTCAAGCCCTATATCGTCGAGCTGTCGGAGCAGCTGATTGACTGCTTTGATGGTCTGGAGCTGGTGGATAAGTACGATGTCTACGAGGTGCTGCTTTCCTATTGGCACAAAGTCATGGGCGACGATGTTTATCTTGTGTCGGTGGACGGCTATGGTGCCGCACGGACATGGGAAAACATCATGGGTGAATACGCCTCCGGCAAGAAAAAGGGGCAGGAAAAGGTCATTGGCTGGGAGGGCGTTTTGCTGCCCAGGGCACTGATCGAGTCCGTGTTCTTCGCCGCCGAACGCAAGAAAATCAATGAGGCGCAGGCCATTGCCGAAGAGACCCAGAGCAGACTGGACGAGTTTGTGGAGGAGCAGACCGGCGATGAGGGCTATCTGAAGGAATACCTCAACGACAAGGACAAGGTGGATGCCAAATCTGTCGCCGCCCGGCTGAAGATTCTGAAAAAGGCCGATCCCAAGGGAGAGGAATATGCGGCATTGAAGCAGCTTACGGATTTGACGGATTCCCTTTCCAAGCAGAACAAGGCCGTTAAGGAAATGAACGCCGAATTGGAAGAAAAGGTTCGGGCGAAGTATGCCCTGCTGAGCGACGAAGAGATTCTGGATCTGCTGGTGAACCGCAAATGGTATGCCACCATCTTTGAAGGGATCAAGGCGCTGTATGTCACCACGTCCCACCAGATGACCAACCGTGTTGTGGAACTGGTGGAGCGGTATGAGGATACCCTGCCGGAATTAACTGCCACTGTTGCTGATTATGAGTCCAAGGTCAAGGATCATCTGAAAAGGATGGGATTTGTATGGTAAAACCTGGATATAAGCAGACCGAGATTGGTGTAATTCCAGAGGATTGGGAGACTTCTTCGCTTTCTGCTGCATTTCAAAAATTAGAAGCAGGTGTAAGTGTTAATTCAGACAATTCGTTATCTTCTGAATATCATATCTTAAAAACATCAGCAGTCCATGATGGTGTTGTGGATACTGCTGAAACAAAACCTGTTATTCCGCAGGATTACCTACGGCTTAAATGCCCTTTGGTAAAAGGTAGCATAATTATCAGCCGAATGAACACCCCAGCGTTAGTTGGAGAATGTGGCTTTACAAAAGACGCAAAGGCCGGAACATATTTGCCTGACAGGTTGTGGCAGATTCAAAATTTCAACAAAAGTAGTTTTGACTTTGTGTGGTTAAACTATTTGCTTAACACCAAACAGTACAGGGACGCTGTTCGGGCAACTGCAACAGGCACCAGCAACAGTATGAAAAATATATCAAAAGAGCGAATGCTGGATATAGAAATTCCCCGTCCACCTATCAATGAACAAGAAAATATAGCAGCTGCACTATCAGAAGTGGACGAGCTTATCAATCTGGTCGAAAAACAGGTTGATAAGAAAAAAGCCATCAAGCAGGGCGCGATGCAGGAACTGCTGACCGGCAAGAAACGCCTGCCGGGGTTCTCTGGTGATTGGATCAAAAGCAATATCGGATCATGTATAATTGAGAAACCTTCCTATGGAATTAATGCCCCTGCTGTTGATTTTAATGGCTTTCTACCAAGGTACATTAGAATTACCGATATTTCTAAAGATGGGAGGTATTGTAAAGACGCTCAAGCTTCTGTAAGCGCAGAAAATGTAGAACCTTTTTTGTTAAAAACCAATGATATTGTGTTAGCTCGAACAGGAGCAAGTGTGGGAAAATCTTATATTTACGATGAGCACGACGGTAGATTAGTGTACGCAGGTTTTCTAATAAAAATGAGCATTGATCCACAAAAAGCTGACAGTAGATTTGTTTTCGGCGTGCTTCATACCTATGATTACTGGAAATGGGTAGCACAGACTTCTATGAGAAGTGGTCAGCCTGGAATAAACGGAGAAGAATATGCGTCCTACGAATTTCGAATGCCCAGTGATTTAAAAGAACAAAAAGCTATAGCAGATATTTTAACTAACATGGACAATGAAATCGTAACGTTAGGGAAAAAACTAATAAAATACCGTCAGGTTAAACAAGGCATGATGCAGCAGCTTCTGACGGGAAAGATCAGACTAAAAAACGATGTTGAGGATTTGAGGCAAGCAGAGCAAGCGAATGCCGTTAAAACATTGCCCGCAAGAACCGCTCACAATCGTCAGTTTGATGACGCTGTTTCTATTGCAGCAATTGTGGATGCTTTCTATTCGGACAAGTATCCTCTTGGGCGTGTGAAAGTCCAGAAGCTTTTGTACTTGCTTCATCGGCATCAGGCTGTAAGCGTTTCTGATTTCAAGAAGAAAGCTGCTGGCCCATATGCAGACACCGTGCGATATAAAGGCGGAGAACCTATTGCAAAAAAGAACAAATATATCGTATCTGAAAACGGCAAACAAGGAACACGCTATTCCAGAGGCGAGAATATGGCACAGGCTCTCAGTTATGTTGAGCGGTGGGGTATGAAGTCGGATTTACAGTGGTTGAAAGAAAACTTTTTGCACACCGGCCGCAACGACTTAGAATTGTTCGCTACGGTAGACATGGCAATATGCGACCTGAATGAGGCGGGCGTTCCAATATCTGTTGCGTCAATTAAGAACTTGATTGCCTCCAGCAAAGAATGGAAAGCTAAGTTGTCAAAAACTTATTTTTCCGATAGGGATATCGCACGAGCAATCAAAAAATGTACTGAGTTGTTTAACTGATTTGGGTGTGGTTTAAGGTTTGGGGAGGGATTTAGTGTGAAAGAAATACAGAGCCTAATCGATTATTTGAAAATCATTTGCGACCGTCCTTTCATTGCAGATATCAGTGATAATGTAGATAACCGGTATTTGGCGAAAATGAATGAGGCTGTCAAAGAATTCATTGCGAAAAATGAGTTCCCCTCAGACAAGGAACCAAAAATGGATTTCCCGAGTGAGGAACTCGCAGCCTATGTTAGCCAGTACCATGAGTATCTTTACAGCTGCGTGTATAGGCGAAAGCGTGAAGCTGAATTAAACAGTGACAGCAAAATACCTCTCGCGTTTTTCTATCGTGGCGTAAGTAACAGAAGATATCCAATCACGTCCGGAATTTACAGAAGTGATGAACGGCATGAGGAAAACTATTACTTCAATGAGATAGGCGTTCGATGCCCAGAGGCATTCAGAACCCTGAGCAATCTTGAGAAGTTGACCTACATGCAGCACTATGGATGCCCCACGCGTCTATTGGATATTACATCAAATCCTTTGGTCGCCCTATATTTTGCGTGCTTGGGCAATGAGAATAAAGACGGCATCGTGTATGTCTTTAGTGTCAATGCCAACGAGGTGTTATATGCTGATAGTGATAGAATCCAAATGCTATCTAAGTTCGCAGAGTTTCCCAATAGGGATCAGAAGCAGCTGCGACTGCTTGCGTATCGGTACATATTGAAGGATAAGTTCCCTCAGCAGAGCAACGGGAAATATCGATACTCCATACTGGAACGGTATTATCACGCTATCAAACGTCACAACGGTGCATTTGAAAGAGAAATCGTTCCGTTTGATATGCTGAAGCCTCAATTTGTACAGCCGAATAAAGATAATCCGAGAATTCTGAAGCAGGATGGCGCTTTTATTGTTTCTGGCCTTGACGAAAATGATACAGAAAGCGATATGAAGATTCGCAAACACTTGGCATGCGAAGTTATTGTGCCCCATTCTATCAAAGGAACAATTCTTAAAGAATTAGAATATGTCGGTATAAATCAGGCAACTTTGTTTCCCGAAGTTGACAAAGTGGCGGAGTATCTGCGTTCCCGGAATTGAGAGTAAAGACATTCAACAAACAGTTTACACAAAATCCAAATCAATGAATCGGAGCATGAACTTTCCAAAGGAGCAAGAAGGTATTTACGGAATACAGCTACAGTTGACAGAAAGAAGGTGGATGCATAATGCCCAATATTGGTGACAGCGAGCGCAAAACTCAAAACCGTGTGGTCAAGTTCTTTCGGGACAAGCTGCACTATACATATCTGGGGAACCTGCATGACAGTGAAAACCGTAACATCATGCAGGAGCGGCTGCACGCCTGGCTATTGAAACAGGGCTACTCCGAAAAGCTCGCAGCCAATGCCATCGATGCGTTGGTGAAGACCTCCACCAATCTGCAGCAGGGTTTGTACCATGCCAACAAAGAGGTCTACAGCCTACTGAAATATGGAGCCAAGGTCAAGGAGTCCGTGGAGCAGTCCCCCAAGACGGTGTATTTTATTGACTTTGAAGATGTCAGTAAAAATGACTTCTATATTGCGGAAGAAGTCACTATTGTCAGCAATAACACCAAGCGTCCTGATATCGTTCTCTATGTGAATGGTATTGCGCTTGCGGTGATCGAACTGAAAAAGAGCAGCGTGTCCGTGTCCAACGGCATCCGGCAGAATCTGACCAACCAGAAATCGAATTTCATCGAAGATTTCTTTACCACCATTCAGTTCTGTATGGCCGGGAACGACAGCGAGGGCTTGCGCTATGGTACGCTCCTTACCCCGGAGAAGCACTATCTGGAATGGAAAGACGACGGCTTTGCCGAGCATCAGACGGAACGCGATATTGTGGATATCGAGGTTGAGGAATACTGCGAGGCGATTCCCGGCAAGTTGGAAAAACAGCTTTTTGCTCTGTTTTACAAAAAGCGTTTCCTTGATCTGATCCACAACTTTGTAATCTTTGATAAGGGCATTAAAAAAGTTTGCCGCTATAATCAGTACTATGCCATCAAGCGGGCGCAGCATCGTTTGACGGACAAGAAGCGCGGCGGCATCGTTTGGCATACCCAGGGCAGCGGCAAGAGTCTGACGATGGTGTGGTTCTCCAAGTGGATTTTGGAGAATAATCCCAATGCGCGTGTATTGGTCGTTACCGACCGCGAGGAATTGGATGAGCAAATCGAAAAGAATTACAAGGGTGTGGATGAGAATATCGTCCGCACTAAGAGTGGAAAAGATCTGCTTGAACGCCTGAACGCTTTCGATGACCGTCTTCTGTGCTCTCTGGTACATAAATTCGGAAAGCGCGGCAGCGACAGCTCAGAAACAGATTACGAAAAATACATCGAAGATTTGAAAAACGTATTGCCCAAGGATTTTTCCGCAAAGGGTGATATTGTGGTGTTTGTGGATGAGTGCCACCGCACTCAGTCCGGCAAGCTCCACGCGGCCATGAAGACGATCCTTCCCAATGCCATCTTTATCGGTTTCACGGGCACGCCGCTTTTGAAGAAGGACAAAAAGACCAGTCTGGAAACCTTCGGCGGATATATCCACACCTACAAGTTCAATGAAGGTGTTCGAGACGGCGTTGTGCTGGATCTGCGGTACGAGGCCAGAGATGTGCCGCAGGGCATGACCTCTCAGGATAGAATCGACGCATGGTTTGAGGCAAAAACCGTTGGGTTAGCCCCCAGAGCAAAAGCAAAACTCAAAGCTTATTGGGGTAACCTGCAAAAGATTTTCTCCTCTCGCTCCCGCTTGGAGCAAATCGCCAATGATATCATCTTTGATTTTGCCACCAAGGCACGACTGATGGATGGAAACGGAAATGCTATCCTTGTGGCCGGTTCTGTGTATTCGGCATGCCGATACTATGAAATTTTCCAAAGCAAGGGTTTCCGGAAATGTGCGATTATTTCTTCTTATACGCCACAAGCCGGTGATTTAAGAACGGATACTGTCAGCGACGAGGAAGAAACCGAAACATATGAAAAATACAGCACTTATCTGAAAATGATCGGCGTTGACCCGTCGGAGGACAAGACGCAGATTGCCAAAAAAGTAGAAGCTTTTGAAGCGGAAGCAAAACGCAAGTTTGTGGACGAACCTGCAAACATGAAACTGCTGATCGTAGTTGACAAGCTGCTTACCGGTTTCGATGCTCCCAGTTGTACCTACCTCTACATCGATAAGGCGATGCATGACCACGGCCTGTTCCAGGCGATCTGCCGGTCAATCGTCTGGATGGCGAGAGCAAAGACTTTGGCTATATTGTAGATTACAAGGAACTATTCGGAGACTTGGCGGATGCCATGAACAAGTATACCGCCGGTGCCTTTGAAAGCTATGATGCAGAGGATGTCGATGGGCTTTTGAAAGATAGAGCAACAGAAGCGAAAAAGTATTTCGTTGATACCCTGGAGGAATTGGATGAGCTTTGCGAGGGCGTCGAATTGCCCAGAAAAGAGCTCGACTATATCCACTATTTCTGCGGTGAAAGTGGTCGCGACGAAAATCAGGACGAAGCCTTTGCCCGCATTCGTGAGAAGTTGTACAAGCTCGTTGGACGCTTGATTCGCGCTTTTGCGGAGTTAAAGCCTCGTATGACGGATTTAGGGTATACCCTTTCCGAGCAAAGCGCATTGGACGACAGGGTTGCGTTCTATGTGAACATGCGTGACACGATTGGTAGGGCCAGCGGCGATTTTATTGATCTGAAAGCCTACGAACCGGGTATGCGGTATCTGATTGACAACTACATCTCAGCCAGCGAGTCGCAAAAGATCGGCAGCATGGATGACTTTACCCTGCTTGATTTCATCATCTCGCAGGAAAATAAGCTGAAGAGCGAGCAAAAAGGCGAGCAGGAGAGTGCGGCAGAAACCATTGAGAACAACATCCGCAAAAAGGTTGTTGAGCGAATGGTCATCAACCCTGCTTATTACGCAAAAATGTCTGAAATCCTGGAGCAGTTGATACTTGACCGCCGCCGCGGAGTGATTGCCTACGGGCAGCTGCTGGACACATACATGGAACTGGCGAAAAATGTTGCAAAGCCCGAGGAGAATACAAAGTACCCTGAGAGTATTCGTTCCAATGGCGCACTGCGGGCGCTCTATGATAATTGCGGAGAAGATGAGGCGACTGCCTTGAAGCTGCACAAAGCCATTGTCAAGGCGCGGCTCGATGGTTTCCGAAATAATCCGGTTAAGGCAAATAAAATCAAGCGAGCGCTCTATCAACTTTTGAATGACGATAGCGAAGTGGAGCGAATTTATCAAATTGTTGTGGAACAAGAGGAGTACTGATGCAAATAGTTATTTTCAATATTCCTGTGGAAGTTATCAGAAAAAATATTAAAAATTTGCATCTCTCTGTGCTTCCACCGGACGGCAGGGTTCGTGTATCGGCACCCACGCAACTGACGGATGAAGCAATTACGATGTTCGTTCGGACAAAACTCGGCTGGATCAAAAAACAACAGGAGAAGTTTCAACAGCAGCCGCGTCAAAGCGAGCGGCAGTATGTGTCCGGGGAAACATTATATGTTTGGGGTAAGCAGTACTTTCTTCAAGTGGAATACAGCTACAAAGGCAATGCTCTCACACTTTCGGGTGACAAGGCTATTCTGACGGTTAGAAAAGAAAGCAGTCCAAAGCAGAGAGAAAGCTTCGTAAATGAATGGTACCGCAACCTCTTGAAACAGGAAGTGGCGAAATATCTTCCCAAGTGGGAGAAAACTACGGGGCTTTACTGTAGCAGTTGGCAAAGCAAATATATGACCACCAAATGGGGTACCTGCAACACAAACACACAAAAAATTTGGCTAAATCTTCAGTTGGCGAAGAAGCCGATAGAGAGCCTTGAGTATGTAATCCTGCACGAGCTGGCACACCTAAAAGTCAAAAATCATGGCCCGGAGTTTGTTGCTGTTTTAGATCAGTATATGCCTCAATGGCAGGAACGAAAAAGACTGTTGAACGAAAGCAAATTGGATTATATGGATTCTGACTTCAAGAAAGATTTGAACAACAAAAGCGGCCCTATCATCGAAAGTAAATCCGCGTTTTGATGAGAGAATTGCGTGAAAGCGGGAAGGTTTTCTGCGAAGGAACAACAAGTGCCGCAAGGTGGTTTGCGTCCAAATAATCCAAAATACTAACGAATCTTGGAACCAACTTGGAACTGACTTGGGACCAACTTTGAACTAACTTGCGACCTAATCAGCAAAGTATGTGCTAACGATTAAAGCGGACGGTGGATCTCATAAATCCGGGAGCAAGCAGGCGGCGCGGGACGCGAAAAAGAACTCCATTCTGGAGAAGTGCGCCGTCCCGCTGCTGCGACTGCGCACAGATGGCAGCAGGGAAAAAGAGAAAATCAAAAATGCACTAAAGGGAGAATGATCATGCCGAAAATTATCAGGAACGCGATCAGATGCAAGAAATGTAGAGACGTTATCGAAAGTAAGACTGTCCATGATTTCAAGTTTTGCAGCTGCGGCTCCTGCGCCGTGGATGGCGGCCACGACTACCTTCGCAGATGCGGAAATCGTGAGGATTGGGAAGAACTGTCTGAAGCGGAGAAGGTGGAGGACAACGGCGCGTTGACTTGATTCTGGGTGATTGGGAATTGAGGTGATAGGATGTCTCTTACAATCCAGCTTTTTGAAAATCAGCATATTCGCACGGCGTGGGATGAAGAAAAGGAAGAATGGTAG
>ERZ791618.827-NODE-827-length-12897-cov-3.717957_pt1 | contig 12897 bp, 9 predicted proteins | sample MGYA00510059_ERZ791618 | MGnify/ENA primary metagenome ERZ791618 (study PRJEB30046, sample SAMN00715159) | human gut metagenome | study: EMG produced TPA metagenomics assembly of the A metagenome-wide association study of gut microbiota in type 2...
ATATTAGTGATTATATTTTCTCTTGTTATGCTTTTCTTTTCATTTTCGACTTTCCCAATCCGTTATCAAAACATATATTGCAGTTCCACGCTTTTTTTGTTCAAACCACCGCAGCAGGAGCCGATACGGTAAGTAGCAGGAATGATCAAATTTCTACTTATTAAATAATCTTATTATGAAAAAACTCTTTTTATTCGCAATCGCCGTACTGCTTGTCTGCGGCTGTACCGACAGCGGTATCGATGAAACGCCCTACGGAGGATCGGATAACACCGAGAACCCCGGCGACGGTAACGACTCGGAGGATGAAAAACCGGACATTCCGGAATATTCGATCAACGGAAGCGTGCAGAAAGGGCAGTTCATCCAAGGCTCTGTCGTCACTATCCAGGAGCTGAACGAACGACTGCAACCGACCGGTAAAAGTTACCAAACGCAGATTCTCGACGACATGGGCTCGTTCGAACTTACATCGGATATTGACAGCCGCTACGTAGAGATCATCGCCGAGGGTTTCTATTTCAACGAAGTGACAGGCAATCTTTCCGATGCCCCGCTGACCCTGCGGTCTCTGTCCGACCTTGCAATGGAAGGAAAGTCGAACGTCAATTTGCTCACTTCGCTGGAAACGCCCCGCATCAAGTACCTTGTTTTGAACGAGGGCCGGACCATTCCGGATGCACGCCGGACGGCCGAGCAGGAAGTGCTCCGATCGTTCTGCATCCCGCAAGACGAACTTCCCTCGCCGGAAGGCTTCGACAAGATGGACATCGCCCGTCCGGGTGTCGGCAACGCCATCCTGCTGGCTATTTCCGCCACGCTGCAACACGGACGAACGGTTGCCCAACTCTCGGAAATCGTTTCCAAAATCGCGACAGACATCGAGGTGAACGGACAGATCAAAGACGAAGCCCTGCTCGCAGCCGTACGGAGCAACGGTATGGGGATTAAACCTGCGAGAGTTACGAGAAATTTGGAACGACGTTATGAAGAACTCTCCATTACGGATTATGCAATTCCACCGTTCGACGAGTACTTGGATATTGACGGCAACGGAGTGATCGACAAACTGGATGATTGGTTCGACCATCCGTTTGAAGAAAGGTTTGAACTGATTTTCGAACCGTACGATATCGAAATGCGCAGCTTCAACGTGCAAGTCACCCCAAATTTCAATGATACATGGTATTATGTGGGAATCACCACTGCCTCGTATTTCGATTCTTACGACGACTGGCGCCAATTTATCCAAGATATGACCCCAGAGAACTCATACTCGCCGAGCTTATATATGGATAGAGAAATATTGCAAATAAATTGTATTCCGGGAACAGAATATGTAATTTATGGATTCCTCGACACCAATGATTTTCCAAATAATATATTCATTGCTCGCGTGACGAGCAAACCCCTGCCGCGCAATATGAACGCTACCGTGCAGGCGGAATGGCAACTCTATGACGGGACGGCTCTGGAAACACTCTACCCAGATATTTACAAAGGGGCAAGCGACCATCGGGTATTTATCTTCCAGGTTACCCCGACAAGCCCTGAAACAATCCATACATGGGGCCTTCTGCATGTCGCACGATCAACACAACTGAATCTTTCAGATATGCAGATCCTCGACTATCTCGAAACCGGCACATTGTTCGGCTGGAAAAATGTCGAAAATGGTTATTATTTCCTCCCCGCCGAAATGGAAACATTCGGATTCTACTATTGCGGACAGGATGAAAGCGGCGCCTGGGGCGAATTATACTACGAAGAATTAACCTTCACCGAAGACGATCTGTGCGATCCGAAGAGTGCTCCAAACTCGGGATTTATCAACGGCAAATCGGCGGTTACGCCAAACCGTACCGCCCTGATCGCAACCGCCTTCACTGCACCTGTCCGCTTCTGCAAAGCAGCCGAATACGGCCGGACACCCCATCTTTTACCAAATTGATCCATTTTGTTTCCCGGCAGATTTGGCAATTCGGTTTTTTGTTTCTACCTTTGCTCCCCTGAAAGCCCCGAAAAGTGGGTAGCGTTTATTATTTTACTTAAAAAATTTTATAGCAAATGGCTGTTAAAATTCGTCTGGCACGCCACGGTAAGAAAGGTTTTGCTTTCTACCACATCGTTGCCGCAGATAGCAGAGCGCCACGTGATGGTAAATTCATCGAGAAATTGGGTACCTACAATCCCAATACGAATCCTGCTACGATCGATCTGAACTTCGAGAAAGCTCTGGATTGGTTACTCAAAGGCGCACAACCCACCGACACCTGTCGGGCGATCCTCTCCTACAAAGGCGTAATGTACAAGAAGCACCTGCTGGGCGGTGTCGCTAAAGGTGCATTCTCCGAGTCGGACGCCGAGGCCAAATTCAACAAATGGCTGAGCGAGAAGCAGACCAAGATCGAGAACAAGACCAACAAACTGGCGTCGGACGCCAAATCGGCCGAGAAGAGCCGTCTGGCCGCCGAGACCAAAATCAAGGAAGAGCGCGCAGCCGCTCTCGCCGAGAAGAAAGCCGCTGCCGAAGCTGCCGCACGTGAGGCCGCCGAAGCTGCCGCTGCCGAATCGGCTGAAGCAGCAGCTCCCGCAGAGGGAGAAGCTCCTGCCGAGGCATAGTTACAACCGTTATGTTGTTGTCGGTTGCGCGCGTGAGTAAACTCTTCGGAGTTGAAGGTGGGGTTTTACTGAACGACGTTTCCCGATGACTTCTCAACAGAGGAACCGCTGTTCGTGAAGATCGATTCACTGGCGGTTCCTCTTTTTTGCGACCGCTTCGAACGGAGGGGCAAGACCAACGCATTGGCGACATTCGCGGATATCGACTCCGCTCGTCGGGCGGAAGAGTTTATCGGGCGGGAGTTGTACCTCGAGCACGAGGACGACGAAAACGATGAATTCTACCTGGAAGATTTGATCGGATTCCGGGTACGGATCGGTACGTTGAAAGGCGAAATCACGGATTATTACGACAGCGAGGCCAATCCTCTCTTCGAGGTGGAGATCGGCGGCAAACGGATCCTGGTTCCGGCGGTCGAGGAGTTCATCGCAGGCATCGATTTCGAGGGCCGTACGGTGAAGATGGTACTGCCCGAGGGACTGATCGAACTGTAACGAGAATCGGTGGAAAACCGGTGCTTCCGTGACCGGATATTTCCGGCAAAACGCGCCTTTCGGTGCGGTCGAAAAGTAAAATTTGCGCAAAAAGTATGGCACGTGTAGTTATCGGACTCTCCGGCGGCGTCGATTCGTCGGTAGCGGCCTACCTGCTCCAACAGGCCGGACATGAGGTTATCGGACTCTTCATGATCAACTGGCACGACACTACGGGCACGCTCGAAGGCGACTGCCCCTGGCACGACGACCGGCTCTTCGCCGAACTTGTCGCGCGGCGGCTCGACATTCCGTTCCATACGGTCGATCTCTCGGACCAGTACCGTCGCCGGGTGGTGGACTATATGTTCTCCGAATACGCGAAAGGGCGTACACCCAACCCTGACGTGCTCTGCAACCGCGAAATTAAGTTCGACGTTTTTCTGAAGGAAGCCCTCAAGCTGGGTGCCGATTTCGTGGTACGGGACACTACTGTCGCAAGGCCGAAGAGACGGCACCCGACGGTCGGACGATCTACAAATTGCTCGCGGGAAGTGATCCTAACAAGGATCAGAGTTATTTTCTCTGCCAACTTTCGCAGGAACAGCTTTCCCGGGCGCTGTTTCCGGTCGGCCACCTGCTCAAACCCGAGGTGCGACGCATCGCCGAGCAAATGAAGCTCGCCACGGCCAAACGCAAGGATTCGCAGGGCATCTGTTTCGTCGGCAAGGTCGATCTGCCGGTCTTTCTTCAACAGAAGCTCGAAGCGAAAACCGGCAATGTCCATGAAATCAAGTCCGACTGGTCCAAATACGGCCAAGCCGTCTCACTCGTCGGCAAAACGGAGGAGGCAGGTATGGGCACGGCGGAGCGAACAGTCGCGGATAAAAGCGCCATTCCTTCCGGTATGAATCCCGCGAATACGGATTCGACGGAATGTCCGAACCCGGCGACAGCTCCGACGGCAACCGCTGCGAAGCGTTCCTCCATGCCGACGGATGCGGAGCTGGCCGCACTTGCTGCTCCTTACCGTTATACCGTGCGCGACGGTAAAAAAATCGGACAGCACAACGGAGCTCACTTTTATACCATCGGCCAACGCAAAGGGTTGGGGATCGGCGGCCGCAAGGAGTCGCTTTTCGTACTGGCAACCGACGTGGAGCAGAACGTGATCTACGTCGGCGAGGGGGACGACCATCCGGGACTTTACCGCCGGGCCTTGCGGATCGCTCCCGGCGAGCTGCACTGGATCGACCCGCTCCGGGAATTGAAAACGGGCGAAAGCCGTCGTTTCGATGTCCGTATCCGTTATCGCCAGCCGCTGCAAGGAGCGGAACTCTTCATCCGTTCGGACGCGGCCTACCTGCTTTTCGACGAACCTCAGCGTGGAATCACGCCGGGACAGTTCGCAGCCTGGTACGATGGCGATGAGCTGGTCGGATCGGGCGTCATCGCCGAATAACCGGACTTTCCCCGATAGCGTCCAAGCGACCGCCGCAGAAGAAGAAGCTCATAAACACGGGCCATTTTACCGAAACCCCGGCAAAACAGGCGACAAACAGTCTTCACAACCCTCCGCTCCACGCTCAAAATACAGGCAGCCATCACGTACCGTACCGGCCGATTTCCGACAAGCATTTCCCTCCCAAGCCCCTTTCCACAAGGAGGCAAAAGAAAGGGACAGCCCAGAACACGCCCCCGGCGAACGATGACAAACAGCCTCGGGAAACAAGTCTGAAACCCGAACCCAATATAATCGCCATACTTGTTGCGGCAATCGGAATTATCCCGCCCGCTTCCTCGATCGTCCGCAAAAAGGGAGCGGGAAACGAAGAAATGCCATCCGACAAAAAACCCCCCTCGGCTATTGAGCCGAGGAGTGTCAATACAGACCGATTTCGGACTTAAGTCGAAAATATTGAAAATTCAACCTTCGAAAAGTCGCCGCATTCCGTACGACCAGTCGAAACGGCCCGCACCCTATTGCATCTCCACGATCAGCGAACTATAATCCGACCAGTTCTTCTGATATTCGGCTTTCGTCCCTTTCGGTACATATATTTTATAGGAAACCAGATCCCAACCGCCGGGTTTCGGGAAGACGCCTCTCGAACCGCTCTCCAACACCGGGAAAGAGCCGGACGCAATATCGTCGAACAAAACGGTAATCTTCTCCAGGGTCATCTGATCCCAGGAACTCCTCGTATTGAAGGCCTGATCGCCGATACGCTGAATACTCTTTCCGATAACGACCGTTTTCAATGCGGTGCATTCCGCAAACGCTTTCGCGGCAATCTCGGTAACTCCATCGCCGATATAAGCCTCCTGCAAACCCGTACAATAATTGAAGGCCCCTTCGCCGATATAGGTTACCTTGTCCGGAATGACGATACTTTTCAGGGCGCTGCAATCGTCGAACGCATTATACTCGATCTTTTCCAGGCTTTCCGGAAGCTCGATGGAAGACAGTGCCGAACATCCGTTGAAAGTATTCAGATTGATCTTGGACAGGTTGTCCCCCTCGAATACCACGCTGGTCAGGGCCGTGCAATTCTGAAAAGCACCTCCGCCGCCGGTTTCATTCCACAGATTGCGTCCCACCTCGACAACGCTCGCAGGAATAACGATTTCCTGCAGCCCCGCCTCTCCCGAAAAAGCGGCATCCGTAATATAGATCACGGTACCCGTATAAGCCCATCGCCCTTCACCGGTAGCGGAATCATACGTACTCTGTTCGTCGAGGAATTTACAATCTTCGCCCCAGAAACGCGGATTGACGGAACTCTTCTCCCAATCCAGTTGCCGGGTAGCCCTATAGTCGATATACTTCACCTGTTTGACGACCAATTTACGCATGACGGTCCTTTCGTCGTCCGAAGCGAACACCAGAATTTCGCTCTCGGGATCGGTGATCGCAGCCGGATCGTCCGGTGCGGAAACCGTGATCTTTTTAGCCGACTTGTCCACGGCAACCTCGTATCCGCTGTGCGAAATGCACTCGATGGCGACCTGCACGTTCAGAGGATTCGTCAATTCGTACTCCACCTCCGCCGTCGCACCCGGGCCGCAATATACCGACATCTCCTTTACCCGGTCAGAACCCGAAACAAACAAAAGGTCGAATTTGTCCTTGTAATACGGCAGCTTGATCGATGCTCCGGTTTCGGCCAGCGTCAAAACGAGATAATCCGGATCGGAAACATCTATGTCGCTGAACATCGAATCGCCGTCCTCACCGGGATCGCCCGTAGCCGGGCCCAATTTATTCCACGTTTGGCCGTTGTCGTAGGAAATATACCAATAACCGTCGTCGCGGACCTCCAGTTTCGGCGTGACGCCGTCATCGCCCTGATCGCCGGCACTGCCCTTGAGCGAGGCCAGCCACTCCTCCTCGGTCCCCTGATAACCGTTCTCTACGGCAAGCTCATAAGCCGACTTGCCGTCGTCGCCATTGCTGCCGTTGAGCGAGGCCAGCCATTCGTCGAGCGTTCCCCGGTATCCTTTCTCCACGGCCAGTTCGTAAGCCGACTTACCGGCCATTCCCTGAGCCAGAATCTTGCTCCCTTCGTCGTCCGTGAGCCATTCGCCGTCGAGCGTCCAGTAATAGAGTCCGTCGGTATCCTGTTCGACACCGATTACAGGGGTCGTACCGTTCTGTCCATTTTCTCCCTTTTTCCCGTGATAGATCGTCACCGGGCCGCTTTTGCTGAAAGAGATCGTATAACCGACCGTTTCACCGTTTTCCACGACCGGGACCACTCCCGTCACATAGTCGTTGCCTTGCAGGGCCTCGACAATCTGTTGCAGCGAAACGATATTGGTATTCAGCCGGCTGCACAGCTCCTCCAGCGCTGCCAGCCGCGACCCCATATCTTCGTTTTTGTTCCACATGGCCACTTCGTCATACTCCGTACAGGAAACCAGCGACAGCAGGCCCAAAATCATGCAAGTTATTATCTTTCTCATAGTATTCTCCGATTAAAAATTGACACCTGCCCTCACGATGAAACTGCGATTCCTGACATTCTTGTAGCCGACCATCTGGCTGTCGTTCCCGTACATCGTATCGGTTTTGTCGATGTTGATCAGGCCGATCTGGTAAGCGACCCCGATCCCGAACCGACCGAACGTAATATCGGCTCCGCACGAAAAGCCCATGTCGTGACGCGAAAACCCGCCTTTTTCTCCGAAAACCGGAATCTCCTCGGCACCGACCTTGCGCTTCCCGCCGACACCGACCGCATAATAGAATCCGGCGTGCGGAATCAGGGCAAAGCGTTCGCCCAGGGCGACGGTATAATCGATACCCACAGGAATTTGCAGGTAGTTCATCGTAGTACGGCTATCGTCGAAGCCACGGACCTCATACCCTTTGCTTATAAAGGTCAATCCCGTCCGCAGATAGAACGGAAATTGCCGGCCCAACCGAATCCGATCGCTGACACCCACCTCGTAACCCGGCCTCGTCGATGAGGTCAAGCCGTAAGAAGTGATCCACGAAGTGCAATATCCCGCATGTACCCCGATCATATTCGCCGGATACGAGCGACGCGGCTTTGCAGGAACCGTCGCAGGGACCGTCGTTTCACAAGGCATCGCCGCCGCGTCGGCAGGCACCCGCACCGGCTCCTGCTGCGGCACCCGCTCCTCTTCGGAGGGAACGACCGCAATCGGCTCCGGCTCCGTTTCGCTATCCTGCTGCGCCACGATATGCAGATAGAGCACGGTGCTGACGCTGTTGCGAAGTTCGGGGAAAAAGTGCTCCAACATATAATTATACGGTTTTCCGCCCTGCAAATCCATCAGTTGCTTTTTCCGGCCATCGACAATCCGATTATCGTCGTCGTAAATCCACAGCGGCGTATGGTCGAGAATATCCAACACTTCGTCGCGTCCCGCCATATCGGAAGCCGCGACCTGTTCCCGCAGCATTCCCCACGCGATGCCTTCGGCGTGATATTCGATCAAAGATGCGGGTATGTTCCCCTCGCGGACCAGATAGGCCTTCAACTCTTCCGCCCGTCCGACCGACAGCCGTTCGTTGGCTTCTGCCGTTCCGTCCGGCGAAGCATACGAGCGAATAACGACCTTTTCGACCCGGTCGTTTTTCAGTGCCGCTTCCGTCAGATTCAAGAAACGCTCCATCTGCGCCCGATTGTCCCGAAACGACAGATCGACATTACGATACCCACGGCGATAAAAAATTTTCATGGAATCCACCGCTTCCTGCGCCTCCACGCCTCCTGCGGCTAATACGGCAGCAAATAAAAAGAATAGGATTTTCTTCATTCGACATTCAATTATCATCGATTAAACACTATTAACCAACAATAAACCGGGACGTTATCCTAACGTCCATCCTATTTAATCGTTCCACTGAACGCCTCAAACGGATAATACATGGTATAAAACCATAGGACGACAAACAGAAATAATTATAATTATCTGAATTGTAATATAATTACAAATTATTCTTGTACAAATTGCAGAGATGATGTATATTTGCAGCTATAAACCAACGATTTAACCAACGATTAACCGACAATATCGGGAAAGGAGGGCCAAACAACTCCGCGCTCTTTTACAAAATATGCGGAAACTCCGAATACAGATCACCGGAGTTCCCGCATATTGTTCAGACATCGCACCGTCTGCTCTTAAAACGACTGATTCTAAGTCGTTCTTTCTTATCCAAAGCTTTCTGGACCGACGGGTATTTCATCCTGAATTTGGCAAACGTATCCCGCGAAAGGCCGAAATGTCTGCAAATATCGCCGATGGACTTTCCCCGGTCGAGCATTGCGATAACGGTTTGCCGATTTTCAATCAATACGTTCAGTTTGGTATAACTTCCGTAACGGCGTCCCAAGACCATCCCCTCGGCACGCCGCAGCGCCAGTGCCTCGCGCGTCCGCATCGAAATAAGATTGCGCTCAATCTCCGCGACGAGTCCGAAAGCGAAGCACAGCACCTTGCTGTTGATCGTATTGTCGAACGAATAGCCCTCCTTGGTCGTATAAAGGTTGATTCCCCGCTCCAGGCATTTGCCCATAATCGCCATAATGTCCGTAAGCGTTCGGCTCAGGCGCGAAATCTCCGTCACGATCAACGTATCGTTCTTTTTAAGACGGCGCAACAGGCCGCCGAGCTTGCGGTCTCGCTCGCTCTTCTTGCCACTGACGACTTCCGTCACCCAATGATCGACAACAAGCTTTCTGCTTTCGGCGAAGCGCCGGATCTCATCCTGCTGGTTGGCAAGATGCTGTTTTCCCGTGCTGACGCGTAAATAACCTATTATCATAATACAAATGATTTTAACCGAGGCAACGTCGCCTCGGTCGGTAAAGGTAAGCGTATGCTTCGGGAGCGCCGGAATACAAAACCTTCCGGCATAAACAGTCCGGACCGGCCGCAAAGCCCGGAAAACGAATAATAAATTAGAACCCTACATCCGATTTACTCCGGATATGTTTCGGGTTCCGAAACCTTTCGGTCGGAACGGTCGTTATTCTCCGCCAAAGGGAACATTTACGATTGCGGCCTCTCCCCTCCGCAGAGGAGATTTCACGTGCGGCACGGAGCTCGGGAAAACGATGAGCGAAAACGAGTAAACCGTCAAATTATGCGACTGTTGTAAATAAACGTCCCGAACGTTTTATCGCTCCGTTTTAATCCCGCGATTTTCGTATCCGGCCAGGGAAAAACGGTTGGTTTACGACCGAGCCGCAAGTCGTTCCATAGGATGATGTCGTCTGCAGCATGGATTCCGCCGCTCCGTCTTTTCGATCGGAACAGACTGAGAGATTTCTTGCCGCAGCCCCAAGCACTTTAATACCGAACCACCCGTTCCCTATGCTGTCGGGCAAACCGCCACAAAAGACCGAAAGCAAGCCATTAAAAGCCAAAGTCCGGAAGAGTATTACGATAACGAATCGCTCTTCCGTACTTTGGTTTGTCGTGCAGTTAAGTCGCCTCTTCACCTTCGGAGCCCCTGTCAATCCGCTCCGCCGTGCCGAAGAAATAGTGCAAGACCCACAGGAAAAATAATCCTTCGAGAAACAGCCGACTCCGAGAACGAAATATCCCCGTACCCTTTTGCAGGGTACGGGGATATTTCGTTCTCGGCACCGCCCGCCCACAGGCAGGAATATCAGGGTAGTGCCGCAATCGTTTCAAAAGCCTCTCTCCAGACAGCATTTTTCCTGTACACCTCCACACTGCCGGCAGGTACATAAAGAATTTTAGCAGGAAGGCCGAAATTATCTTTCCCTAGCTCCGGCGGAATAACGGCCAGACAGGTAACGACAGCCATATCAAGATAACTTGGAAAAGCTCCTGTTTCAATCACCGTCACGCCATCGGGAATAGTTACATCCGTCAATTTATGACACTGCGAAAAAGCCCCGCCACAAATAGTTTGCAAACTCCCCGGCATGATAACACACGTTAGATTATGACATCGAGCAAAAGCGCTGCTCGGAATAGTCGTTACCCCCTCGGGAATACAGACGCTCTGAAGACTTTCATTCTCGTAGAATGCCCATTCACCGAACCTCACCATACGGTCAGGGAAGGTGATACGCTTCAAACTCTGACAATGCCAGAAAGCCCAATCTCCCATACTTGTCACACTTTCCGGAATAACAACTTCCGTCACAAAGCTGCATAACATAAATGCATAATCTCCGATGCGGGTCACACCTTCGCCAATCGTCAAGGAGGAAATCCTGTTCACATGCGGATACCAAGGCGGAGTTTCCGAAGTACCTCCATCTCTATAATCGGGCATAGGTCCCTCCCCGGTAATCGTCAGGACACCATCCTCCGTCAAAGTCCATGTAAGCTTCCCGGTCGTTCCCCCAAAAATCACCGCCGCCGAATCGCTGCCATCGCAAGAAGATAACCCTACAGGAAACAACAGGCAAAAACACAAAGACCAAAATAAAAATCTTCTCATAAGCTGAAAATCATTAAATCCCCCTAAAAACAGTTCGTCCAATAAAACAATTCGACATAAATATATAAAAAATTATTCAAAGAGCGCCTATTCGGCAATATTTGCCATGGTGATTGATTATACGATTTAGTGTATCCCCCAGGATTTATCAGGATTTAGTTCGTCATCGCCTCATTTTTTTACAGCGACAATCACGCCCCAAGCTCCATAATATCGTCCTACTAATCTCTTTATCAACGATGTACTTCGTCATAGCATACAATAACCACAAAATACATCCGTAGCAAACATGCTCGATCATCATCGGTGGTCGCTGCTCTATGCCCTGCTCCTCCTTATCCTTTATATGAAAATCGATTTTTACAAAGACTTTTAACCCAAAGCGTTATGTGACAAAGGCAATGACGGGCCGACGGTCGCCGGCACAATTCGTATGTTTTTCAACTTCCCAAAACACCTTCCCTACCGGGACCGAAAGAGATTTCAGACCAGAACTGATCAACACGTCCACGACACACCAACGGATTCTCTCTCCCGCACCACACAAACCTCAATCGCGAATACACACGAACCGCGATCTATCGCCTACATAAATTTAACGCTTTTAATACGGGTGTCCCGCCCGGCGATTTCACGTTCGACGAGGCCCGTCACCACATCTGCGGCATCGTGCCAGCGGTTAGCACGGAATTTCCAGCGGTAAGTGGTCAGATGGGCATACAATTCGGGCCAGCGCAGCGCCCAGTCGCAGGGAAAACGTACCGTATGAACCACCGTCGCTGCGTTCGAGAGGATGCGGGCTTCCTTGTTAGCGGACTGGTGAAACCACTCCACACGAACCTGCGGCGCTAAAGCCTGCACCGCGCGGGCAAATCCCCGGCCTCCGTTGTTACTCTCGATCAGTGCCGCACGCGTACCCGACTCGCGGAGCATCGTTCCCACCAGTCCTTCGGTCATCTCCATCGGTTCGCGCGAATAAACCGCATCGGTAACGTAGATCACCCCGTCCGGATCGACGACATAACAGAGCGAACAGAGGTAATCGTCGCCCGTATCGGCCGTATCGGTATAGTTCGCCCGGCGCACGATGTCGCGGGGCAGCTCCTCGTAAGTCAGGAAATTATCCCCGTAGAGCAGCCCTTCGCGCACCGAAGGACGCCCCTGATACATACACTCGAACCGCACGGGATCGAGCCGCCGCTTACCACGCAGCAATTCCGCGCCGTGAAGCTCCTCCCAGAGCGCTTCGCCCGGTTCACGGGGATCGACCGGCGACGGAGGACGCGTTTTGAGAGCTTCGAAGTTCAAATAGAGCCAGGTATCGGGCGGCAGCGTATCGAGCTGCGCCCAGTCGGTGAACTCGACGAAAGGCTCCCGGCGGCAGACGCGCCGATCAAATCCTCCTCGTGCCAGCGCGTGAAGACGATCAACTCGCCGGAGAAGTTGTGCATACGGGTCTTCACGACCGAGGTGTACCACTCCCAACAGTTCTCCCGCACGACGGGCGAATTGGCCTCCATCGCATCTTTGTAAAGGTCGTCGAGAATGAAGCAGTCCACACGGTTGCCCGTGAGCGCCCCCTCGCGGCCGACAGAGAGCAGGCCGCCCCGGTGACCGATGATCTCCACCTCATCAGCCGTACGCAGGTACTCCGGAGGCCTGGCTCCCCGCTTGATGGTCGTTTCCGGGAAAAAGGCCGCATATTCGGGCGAATCGATGATACGCTGCACGCGCCGGTTGAACTTCGAAGCCAACGAAGCCGAATAGGAGGCGATGGCGATCCGCAGATCGGGATTGCGCCCCAACAGGTAGGCGGGCAGCAGGGTCGAAGCCCCGACGCTCCA
>ERZ791618.828-NODE-828-length-12896-cov-2.190873_pt1 | contig 12896 bp, 7 predicted proteins | sample MGYA00510059_ERZ791618 | MGnify/ENA primary metagenome ERZ791618 (study PRJEB30046, sample SAMN00715159) | human gut metagenome | study: EMG produced TPA metagenomics assembly of the A metagenome-wide association study of gut microbiota in type 2...
TCCGTACTGGTAGATGCCTACTTGAAAGGAGTGAAGTGGACGATGTAAAAACACTGTACGAAGGGCTTATTCACGGAACAGAGAATGTACATCCGGAAGTTTCTTCTACCGGACGTCTCGGTCATGAATATTACAATGAGTTAGGCTATGTTCCTTATGACGTAAAGATCAATGAGAATGCTGCCCGTACTCTGGAATATGCTTATGATGACTGGTGTATCTATCAGATGGCAAAAGCGCTGGATCGTCCGAAGAAAGAGCAGAAACTTTTTGCTAATCGTGCTATGAACTATAAGAACGTGTTCGATAAGGAAAGCCTATTGATGCGTGGGCGTAATAAAGATGGGCAGTTTCAGGCACCTTTCTCTCCTTTGAAATGGGGAGATGCATTTACAGAAGGAAACAGTTGGCATTATTCCTGGTCTGTTTTCCATGATCCGCAAGGTCTGATCGATTTGATGGGTGGTGAAAAAGTATTTGTCGAAATGTTGGATTCTGTGTTTATTGTTCCTCCTATCTTCGATGACAGCTATTATGGACAGGTGATCCACGAAATACGTGAAATGACAGTGATGAATATGGGTAACTATGCGCATGGTAACCAGCCTATACAGCACATGATTTACATGTACAATTATGCCGGACAGCCTTGGAAAGCTCAATATTGGTTGCGTCAGGTGATGAACCGTATGTATACTCCCGGTCCTGATGGGTATTGTGGAGATGAAGACAATGGGCAGACTTCTGCCTGGTATGTGTTCTCAGCATTAGGTTTCTATCCGGTTTGTCCGGGAACCGATGAATATGTTCTCGGTGCTCCTTTGTTCAAGAAAGCTACACTTCATCTGGAGAATGGTCGTTCATTGGTCATTGATGCAGCAAACAATAGTTCTGAAAATATGTATATTGAATCGCTTCGCCTGGATGGAGATGAATATACGAAGAATTATGTGAAACACGGAGATCTGTTGAAGGGTGGTGTCCTGAAATTTGATATGGGTAATAAGCCTAATCTGCAGAGAGGAATACATCCGGAAGATTATCCATATTCTTTCTCTAATGAAATAAAAAAGAAGTAAGGGCTGAAGTTAATAATGTAAGAAAGAAGGGAATAGGAATTAAAACTATTCCCTTTTTTGTTTTAATGAAAAAAAATATCATTTTGTAGTAAGTGTATTTTTAGCGACTGTTGTTTTATATATGAAAGTCGGGAGAAAGGGTCTCCTGACAGATTAAAATTAACCAATGTGTAACCTTTAAACTTTGTTTATGGACAACAATCATGCTTTTCAAAGTTCGAAATTTCTACGGGCTTTATTAGTCTTGTTCTTCATGACTGTATCAGTCCAGTGGACTTTTGCCCAACTGAATTTGAACATGTCTCGCACGACATTAGGTACGGTCATCGAACAAATCAAAACTCAATCCAAGTATCAATTTTTTTATGACGACAAACTTGCTGCTACGGCAGTGGAAAAAGTCGATGTGAAGAATGCATCTATCGAAGATGCCTTGACTGCTATTCTTAAAGGGAAAAATATTTCTTTTAAAGTAGAAGATAACATCGTTTATCTTTCAGAGAAGTCTCAATCAGGACAAGAAGGTACCCAACAAGGAAAAGAACGTACGATAACCGGTCAGGTATCGGACGATATGGGACCTCTGATCGGTGTCAACGTATTAGTGAAAGGTACCAGTGTTGGCTGTATCACCGATTTTGACGGTAATTTTACGCTGACCACAACAGAAGCAAATCCTGTAATTCAATTCTCTTATGTCGGTTATAAAACACAGGAGATTGCAGCAAAGGAACAGAGTGTTATCAACCTGATGATGGAGAGCGATTCTCAACTGGTAGAAGAGGTTGTTGTAACGGCCTTGGGTATTAAACGTGCTACTAAAGCATTGAGTTACAATGTTCAGGAAATCAAGAGTGATGAACTGACCAGAGTGAAAGATGCTAACCTTGTAAATTCTTTGTCAGGTAAAGTGGCGGGTGTTACCATTAATGCCAGTTCCTCCGGTGTAGGTGGCGCCAGTAAAGTAGTGATGCGTGGTACGAAAGGTATTGACCAGTCCAGCAACGCTCTTTATGTGATCGATGGTGTGCCTATGTTCAATCTTTCAGGTGAAGGTGGTCAGGAATTTGATTCTAAAGGTTCTTCAGAAGCGATTGCAGATATAAATCCGGAAGACATCGAATCTATGTCTGTACTGACGGGTGCTGCCGCTGCCGCTTTGTATGGTAGTCACGCTGCCAATGGTGCTATTGTTATTACAACTAAGAAAGGTAAGGAAGGGCGTCTGAGTTTGACTGTATCACAGAATACTGAATTTCTCCGCCCGTTTGTTACTCCTAATTTTCAGAATTCCTATGGTACAGGCGATCTGCTGTCCAGTGCAGGTTCTGTAGAAAAAAGCTGGGGTAATAAATTGAACCCTTCCAATTACATGGGATATGATCCGATCAATGACTTCCTGAGAACAGGTGTGGTAGCTACCGAAACCGTTTCTTTATCTACAGGTACGGAAAAGAATCAGACCTACTTCTCTGCGAGTGCTGTGAATTCTGTAGGTATGGTTCCGAATAACGATTATGACCGTTATAACTTTACTTTCCGCAACACTACTTCTTTCCTGAATGATAAGATGACACTGGATGTAAGTGCTTCTTATATCAAGCAGAAAGACCAGAACATGGTGAATCAGGGTACTTACTCCAATCCGTTGGTTACAGCTTATTTGTTCCCTCGTGGTGACGACTGGAATGAGATTAAGATGTACGAACGCTGGGATACTTCCCGTAACATCTATACACAATATTGGCCACAGGGTATCGATACTTTTACAGGACAAAACCCGTACTGGATTGCTTATCGTAACCTGCGTGAGAATAATAAGGACCGTTATATGCTGAGCGGTAGCTTGAGCTATAAGATTTTAGATTGGTTGAGTGTATCGGGCCGTGTGCGTGTGGATAACTCTGCAAGTACTTATACGGAAAAGCTTTACGCTACAAGTAATACTACATTGGCCGAAGGCTCTAACAACGGTTTGTATGGTATTTCTAATACGAATGACAAGCAAACTTATGCTGATATCATGTTGAACATCAATAAAAACTTTGGTGAAAATCTTACTTTCCAAGCTAATATTGGTGCTTCTTTATCGGATATGCAACAAGATGTACTGCAAAATCGTGGTCCTATCAGTGAAGACGGTATTCCTAACGTTTTCAATGTATTCCAGTTGGATGACAGTAAGACAAAACGTACGCAGTCAGGTTTTCATGATCAGACTCAGTCTGTTTTTGCCAGTCTTGAATTAGGATATAAGAGTACTTATTACCTGACTTTGACCGGACGTTCTGACTGGCCTTCACAATTGGCTGGTCCTAACTCTACTCAGAGTGCATTCCTTTATCCTTCAGTCGGTGGTTCTGTTATTTTGTCCGAGTTACTGAAATTACCACAACAGATTTCTTTCCTGAAGGTACGCGGCTCATTTGCATCTGTGGGGCTTCCTTTCCCGCGTTTCCTGGCTAACCCTACTTATTCATGGGATAACTCCAATAAGGTTTGGCAATCCAAACGTAACTATCCGATGTATAATCTGAAACCGGAAAGAACGGATTCATGGGAAGTAGGTCTTACTGCCCGTTTCCTGAATCATTTTAATCTGGATTTGGCTTTGTATACTACTAAAACTTATAATCAGACGTTTGACCCTAAGATTTCCGTATCTTCCGGTTACTCAACATTGTATGTGCAGACGGGTAGCGTACGAAATAAGGGTGTTGAGTTAGGATTAGGTTACTCTAATGAATGGGGTAAATTTAAATGGTCCAGCAATTACGTATTCAGTACCAATAAGAATGAGATTCTTGAACTGCTGGAAAACTATGTGCATCCTGAAACCGGAACTGTCATCACCAAAGAACGCTTGGATGTAGGTGGTATGGGACAGGCTCGTTTCATTCTGAAGAAAGGTGGCTCTCTGGGTGATCTCTATTCTACTGCCGACCTGCAACGTGATAGTAACGGCAATATTCTGGTAGATCAGAATGGTAGTGTGACCGCTAACTATAATGCAGAAGATATTAAATTGGGTAGTGTATTTGCAAAATGCAATATGTCGTGGAGAAATGATTTCAGCTGGAAGAACCTGAATTTTGGTTTCATGCTCTCTGCACGTATCGGTGGTATTGTTTACTCTGCTACACAGGCTGCTATGGATATGTATGGTGTTTCTGAGTCAACAGAAATTGCACGTAATCAAGGTGGTGTTTATGTGAATGGAACGGACTTGGTAAATGCACAGAAATGGTATACTACTATCGGTTCTCAGTCCGGTATTCCACAATATTACACTTACAGTGCTACCAACTTGCGTCTCCAGGAGGCTAGTGTCGGTTATACTATTCCAAGAGATAAGCTTTGGAATGTGGCTGACGTGACCGTATCTCTGGTAGGCCGTAACTTACTGATGCTTTATTGTAAAGCTCCGTTCGATCCGGAAGCAGTAGCTTCTACCGGTAACTATTATCAGGGTATTGACAACTTTATGACGCCGAGTGCACGTAGCTTAGGATTCAATGTAAGATTTAAGTTCTAACAGATTAAAGAAAGAAAAACAATGAGAAAATCAATTATAAAATTCGCTTTATGCGGTGGAATGTTAGCTGGCATGTTGGCATCTTGCACAGGTGATTATATGGATTATAATACCAATCCGTATGAAGCAACCAAAGACCAGATGGACCGTGATGCCTACTTGACCCGTTCGGCATTGACAGGTATGCAGGGATATGTCATCCCTACGGATGTACTTCTTAATCAGTTTCTGGAGGCCCTTTTGGGTGGACCTTACGGTGGCTATCTGGCGGAATCCAATTCCGGTTTCACGAACCGTTTCTCCAACTACAACCAATCTCAGGACTGGGTAGGCAAATTATATAAAGATGTTATTCCTAATGTGTATGCTAACTATGCACAGTTGGAAGCTGCAACAGAAGACCCCGTTTATTTGTCAGTAGGAAAAGTTGTAAAGGTAGCAGCTATCTTGCGTGTTACAGATGGATACGGTCCTATTCCTTATTCCCAGTTGGGAGCCAATGGTGACCTGACTGCTCCGCTGGATACTCAGAAGAAAGTTTATGAGACTATGTTGAATGAACTGGATGAGGCAGTGACTGCATTATTACCACATCGTACGGAGACTTTTTCATCCAAAGCTGATAAGGTTTATAGTGGTAAAGTGGAAAACTGGATAAAACTGGCGAATTCTTTGAAATTGCGTATGGCTATGCGTATGGTATATGTAGATTCTACTACGGCGCAAGCTAAAGCGGTGGAGGCTGTTGACTCAGAAAGAGGAGGTGTGTTTACATCGAATGATGATAATGCAACCATTCAGGCTACTACTAATCCATTCAGAGTTATTATGTACGAATATAATGGTGGTGACTCTCGTATTGCGGCAGATATTACTGCCTATATGAATGGCTACAAAGATCCTCGTCGTGAAAAATATTTTGTAGAATCACCTTTACAACAGCCGATGGAGTGAAGAACGGTTATCATGGTATTCGTTTGGGAACTGAACCGCTTCCGAGTGAAACAGCTCATAAGTATTCTAACATGAATGTTGAAGCCAATACGAAACTTGTTTGGATGACTGCTGCTGAAGTTGCCTTCCTGCGTGCCGAAGGTGCATTGCGTGGTTGGAACATGGGTGGAACTGCAGAAAGTTTTTATAAGAAAGGCGTAGAGTTATCATTCAGTCAATGGGGTGCTTCCGGTGCGGATGCTTATCTGGAAGATGGTAGTAGTTTGCCCGATCTGTATAAAGATCCTCTGGGAACTTATAGTTATAACGGTTCTCAGCCGACTATTACGATTAAGTATGATAATAGCGCCGTCTTTGAAACGAATTTGGAACGTATAATTACCCAGAAATGGATCGCCATATTCCCGTTGGGTAACGAAGCATGGGCTGAATTCCGTCGTACGGGTTACCCGCGCTTGATGACTGCTGCCGTTAATAAAAACAAGGCGGAAGTTCCCGAAGGTACTTTCCCACGCCGCTTGCCTTATCCGCAGGATGAGTACAAGGACAATGGTACGAATGTGCAGAATGCTCTGCAAGATTTGAAACCTGCGAACGATAGAATGTCTTCCAAAGTATGGTGGGACTGCAACCCTAACATCTAATAAAGAAAAGAATTATGAAAAATAAAATGAAAAATATATTCATCGTAGCTTCCTGCTTCGCTGCCATAACCTGTTTCAGCGCATGCGACGACTGGACGGAAGTAGAGAATGTGAATATCAATACTCCCGGAATAGAGGAACAAGATCCGGCTGCGTATGCCAAATATCTGCAAAATCTGGTAGCCTATAAAAATTCGGACCATAAGGTTGTATATGCCTGGTTCGACAATAGCGAGAAAACGCCGTTCAGTCGTGGACAGCATATCGCTGATGCTCCTGACAGTTTGGACGTAATTTCCATGATGTATCCGGCAGAACTGGCTGCGTTTGAATTAGTTGATATGCAAACTGTACATGCTAAGGGTACCAAGGTGGTATATACTATCAGTTTTGATAAGATTCAAAAAGAATATACTGAAAAAGTGAAGGAAGGTACGGAAACCGGATCTTTCGATACTTATCTGAAGTCAGAAATGGACAAACAGATTGATTATGCAGGGAGCTTCGATGGTATGATTACTGAATATAAGGGAAATATCCTATTTATATGTCTGCCGAACAAAAAGCGGAGGCAAAGAAATATCAGGATATTTTTTTCAGTGCTGTTTCAACCTGGAAAACAGCTAATGTGGATAAGTTGCTGACATTTCAGGGATATCCGGAAAATCTGATTGAGCAGACCGTTTTGACTAATTGTAAGCACATCATCCTGGCTACGGATAATGTAACGGATGATGCACAGTTGTCGGTATTTGCCCGTTTGACCATGGCTGCTGCAGGTGTTCCGACTGATCGTTTCGTAGTTGCAGTTTCTACAGCTTCACTGGATGCATCTGATAAGCAAACCGGGTTCTACGGTACCGACCGGGCACTTACGGAAGCAGCTTATTGGACTACAGAACCATCAGATGGCTATACCCGTGCCGGATTGGCTATCTATAATGTTCAGAATGACTATTACAATGCTACTAACACATACCAGTATGTGAAAGAGGCTATTAATATTATGAACCCTGCTCCTAAAAAATAAATCAAGCTATGAAATTAAAAAACTTATATTTACTATCGATCACATTGCTGTCTGTAGCTTTGGCGGCTTGTAGTGATGATACTGAAACGTTTGATAACCAAGTGTATGTAGATGCTTCGGTGAAGACTAGTAGTGTTTTACTGAAGAATACGATTCCTTCTGCGGAAGGTGAATTCAGGGTTGCTATGGCTAAGCCGGAAAATGCAGATGTAACTATTTCCTTGAAAGCTGAACCTGCGTTGGTTGATACTTATAATGCTGCATTTTATGATAATGCTGAGGCTTTACCGAGTAAGCACTATACATTGGAAACTCCACAGACCGTGATTCCTGCCGGATCCGTTCTTTCAGAAAAAGTCACATTGAAATTTGGTAATCTGACAGAGCTGGATGCTGAAAAGATATATGTGTTACCTGTAACCATTGACCAGGCTAACGTAGGTATTCTGCAAAGTGCCCGTACCATGTATTATGTATTTAAAGGTGCTGCACTTATCAATGTAGTAGCTGATCTTACTAAGAATCTTGTATACGTAAATTGGGGTACACCTGAAAAGGCAAATGGTTTACGGAAGATGACTGTGGAAGTATTAGTGAATCCCAGCAAGCTCGATAAAGCTATCAGTACAGTTCTGGGTATTGAAGGATATTTCCTGCTCCGTTTCGGAGATACTGCACCGGCAAAGAATTGTTTGCAGATTGTAGGTCCTGGAGATAAGAAGATAAATTCAGAAGATCTGACTGTGGCTACCGGTGAATGGACACATATTGCTGTGACTTATGATGCTGATGCTCAAAAAGTGATAGCCTATTTCAATGGCGTGAATAAATTGGAAGCGACAGCGAATTGGGGAGCATTGGATTTGGGAAAGACCAAAACTGATGAGGGTAATGGTTTCTGGATTGGTCACTCTTATAACCGTGATCGTTGGTTTGATGGTGAAATGTCCGAATGCCGTATTTGGAATAAAGTTTTAACTCAGGAGGAGATTAATGCAAAGAATCATTTCTACCAGGTAGAACCGGGTGCGGAAGGACTGGTTGCCTATTGGAAATTTGATGAAGGTGTAGGTACTTCAATAGCCGATTATAGCGGGAATGAGAATCATGCTACAGCGGTGGAATCGCTTACTTGGACTGCAGTAGAATTGCCTGCGAAATAAATTAAGTTATATTTTAAATAGATGTATATTATGAAATATATGAATCACATAAAATTAGGCTTGTTGGCAGTAACCTTTGCCTGTGCAGGAACTGTTTTCACAAGTTGTGAAGATGACATTACGATCAATGCCGTTAATACAGAAAAGCTGGATACAGTGGACGGCGTATACGGTTATGTCAGATCAGTTGCCGGAGCACGCGAACTTACTTCGATTTCTCTCTTCGGGGATAAATCCGGTGCGGGACATCTTTATTTTGAATTGAGTAAAGCTGCTGAAAAAGACATAACGGTTACTTTCAAAGTAGATGCAACAGCGCTTGAGGCTTATAATGCTGCTCATGGTACATCTTATGCTATGTATCCTGCTGATAAATTGAGCTTGGCAAATGGTGGTACGGCAACTGTTAAAACCGGAGAGAAAAAGTCCGGTGCAGTAGAGTTGACTATTAATGCCGGAGGTTCAATCGGTTCAACCTATGCAGTAGCGGTTTCAGCTACTGCAAATGATGGAGTGGCTGTTTCAGCTAATAATCAGACTTATATTTATCTGGTGAAGCCATTGGCGGCTGTGCCTGATTCTAAAAAGGGAGATGTACGTACTCTCTGTTTTGTGGAAGTGAATGATGAAAATATCCTGAATTGTGGTGAATACGTAATGAAGGAAAGTGGAAAACCGTTCTTTGATGTAGTTAGTATCTTTGCTGCCAACATCAATGTGGATAGTGAAAGCGGCCGTGTGCATATTCATTGTAACGATCAGGTATCTTTCCTGTTGAAAAATGCGGATAAATTCATCCGTCCTTTGCAGGCTAAAGGTATCAAAGTCAATATGAGTATCTTGGGTAATCATGATGAAGCCGGTATGGGTAACTTATCGCAGGCTGCTGCGGCTGATTTTGCCAAAGAATTGAAAGCATTTGTCGATATTTATGGTTTGGACGGTATTGATTTTGATGACGAGTATACAGACTACAAAGAGAATCCGAGTCCGGGCTTCGAGCAACGTTCCCGTGAGAATTACTGCCGCTTAATCAGCGAATGTCGCAAGGTGATGCCTGATAAATTGCTGGGTATTTATGAATATAAAAGTAATTTTGAGGATTCTCCAAGCGGAACTGTCGACGGTAAGTCTATTGGCGAGTTGGTAGATTATATGTGTTACGGAACTTATCAGAGATACGTCAAAGGACGCGAATCTAATTTCACCGGACTTCCCAAATCAAAGTATGGCCCTTATTCATTGAAGATTAATGAAGAATATAAAGGTGGCTGGACAAGTTTTAAAGAAGAAACGATTCAGGACCTGAAAGATGCCGGATATGGTTTGCAGGTATTCTATAACCCGAAACCACAATTGTATTCTTATGATTATTATTTCACAGCTGTAAGTAAGATTCTGTTCAATGATGAGGTAGAATGGAGTGGCAAGTATTATGGAAGGACGGACTTTACGGCTTCAACAGGGGTTAAGTCTAACTATGAAGCCTATCTGGGTGAATGGCAAGTAGTTTCTACCAGTTCTTTATTCTTCTTTACGCCTCCCGAAGGTGGTAATGGCTGGTGGGATTATAATGGAGATCAGACATTTGATATTCGTATTGAGGCTAAAGAGGATGGTAAGACTTACTATATCTATGGTTGGGGAGAATATCCTGAAATAACCAATAAATATCCTTTGGTAGCTGAATTTGATTCCAATAATGGTAACTTTACTATTTCCATGCCTCAGGTTATTCATGAAGGTGATACAGAGGATCCTGAAACATGGGAAATGAGATGGGGAACTTATGCTAGCGGTAGTAAAAATACATGGAAATATGATACAAATACGACTGCTACAAAAGGAACACTTGACCCGCTTGGAAATTTGACATTGAATGGTAGAGCACGTCGTTATGGTATTTCTCTTTGTCGTATAGTAGATGGTACGGCAGAATTGCCGGAGGCATATTATGATGCTTATTACCATCCTGGTGATAATTATAATCTGACTAAAAAGTAAGCTTTTGGCTTTTTAAAAGAGAATGTCTCAAATAATCATGCTATTTTATGTATCTTTGAGACATTCTCTTAACTATCTTGCTGACCGATAACTTCGGACACATGAATTCTGGTTGAAACATATTTCCGATAACAAAATAATGAATCGAATATGAGAATACATTTTATTTATTTTATTGTAATTATTTGTCTGGCAAGTAGTTGCTCTTCTAAGCAAAAAGAGGTCTTTTCACCTGATGGTCGTATCAGGTTACAGTTTGCTCTGAATGACAGTAACCGTATGACCTACCAAATTGAAGTTGACAGTATTCCTTTTGTAGCTTCTTCCTGTTTGGGATTCGAAGCAGAGAACGGGATTAATCTTCATAAAGAATTCCGCATTGTAGATATTGATTTCACTACCCAGGATGAAACCTGGACGCAACCTTGGGGAGAAAATAAAACCGTTCGCAACCACTATAATGAAATGGCTGTCCACTTGTCTGATGCAGTTGCTACCAAACTGATTTTACGGTTTCGTATATTCGATGATGGGATAGGCTTCCGTTACGAGTATGAAGTGTCCGGAGCAGACAGTCTTCTTATCACGGATGAGCTGACTGCGTTCAATATAGCACAGGATGGTACTTCATGGTCCATACCTGCCAATTATGATACTTATGAATTGCTATATCGTACGCAGCCTGTCAGCCGGATAGACAATGCCAATACTCCCATGACATTTAAGGCAGGCAATGTATATGCCAGCATTCACGAAGCAGCATTGACGGACTTCCCCGAGATGACATTGAAAAATACAGGTGGTTGCAATCTCAAGTCGGAACTGGCTCCTTGGCCTGATGGCATTAAAGTGCGGGTAAACGGTGGTGTTTTCAAGTCGCCTTGGCGTACCATACAGATTGCTCCGAAAGCTGTCGGTTTAATTAACTCCGGGCTTATACTGAATCTGAATGAGCCTTGTGTACTGGGAACTACGGATTGGATACGTCCAATGAAATATGTAGGTATCTGGTGGGGAATGCATCTGGGTGTAGAAAGCTGGGTGATAAATGACCGCCACGGTGCCACAACGGAGAATGCTAAACGGTATATTGACTTTGCAGCAGCTAACAACATTGAAGGAGTGATGTTTGAAGGCTGGAACGCCGGTTGGGAAAATTGGGGAGGCTCTCAGGACTTTGATTATACGCGTCCGTATGCTGATTTTGATATAAAGGAAATAGCCCGTTATGCTAAGGAAAAAGGAATTGAGATTATTGGACACCATGAAACGGGTGGCAACATAATCAATTATGAGAGACAACTGGATAAGTCTTATAAATGGTATGCTGACTTGGGTATTCATAGTGTGAAGACCGGTTATGCCGGCGGACTTCCCAATGGGCACAATCATCATGGGCAATACAATGTACGTCATTACCGTAAAGTGATAGAGACTGCTGCAAAATATCATACCACTCTTGATGTACACGAACCAATCAAAGACACTGGTATCCGTCGTACATACCCCAATATGATGACTCGTGAGGGTGCCCGTGGCATGGAATGGAATGCCTGGAGCGAAGGCAATCCACCCGAACATCACGTGCTTTTGCCATTTACCCGCCTGTTGTCAGGACCAATGGACTATACTCCGGGAATCTTCGACATACTGTATGAGCGTGCCAAAAAGTCTCCTTATCGCAAGAAATGGAATATGAAGGATAGTAAGGATTGCCGGATCAATTCTACGCTGGCGAAACAGATCGCTAACTGGGTGATACTTTATTCTCCTTTACAAATGGCTGCCGACATGATTGAGAATTACGAAGGACATCCTGCTTTTCAATTCTTCCGCGATTTTGATGCTGATTGTGACTGGTCGGAAGCGCTGACAGGTGAGCCGGGAGAATATGTAGTCATAGTGCGTCGTGCAGGAGAAAAATATTTCCTGGGTGCAGCTACTAATGAAGACGCACGTGAGGTTACAGTCAAATTGGGTTTTCTGGAAAAAGACAAGACTTACAGGGCTGTCATTTATGCTGATGGTAAAGAGGCTGACTGGATAACGAATCCTACGGCTTATGAGATTATAGAGAAGCAGGTGACTGCTGAAGACACTCTGTCTGTGGACATGGCAAGAGGTGGAGGACAAGCCATTACCTTTATGCCACTTTGATTATGAATATGTAATACTATTAAGAATATGAGAAAAACATGAAACTGAAACAAACAAACAATTTTCCGGATACTGACAACACAACCATTACCATTACAGAAACAGTACCCCAACACTGACTTTTCATGTACGCTTTCCCAACTGGGTGCAATCCGGATATAGCATAAAAATAAACGGAACAGAACAAGTATTCAACAGTACCCCCGGTTCATATGTGTCTATCACCCGAGAATGGAAAACAAATGATAAAATAGAAATTAATCTTCCCAAGACCCTCACTAAAGAACAGCTATTAGAGACAAATATAAAACCGCATTTCTCAATGGTCCT
>ERZ791618.831-NODE-831-length-12833-cov-1.874237_pt1 | contig 12833 bp, 9 predicted proteins | sample MGYA00510059_ERZ791618 | MGnify/ENA primary metagenome ERZ791618 (study PRJEB30046, sample SAMN00715159) | human gut metagenome | study: EMG produced TPA metagenomics assembly of the A metagenome-wide association study of gut microbiota in type 2...
GGGCGGATTTTATTAAAACAGTATTCACAGATAGGAGTGAATTGTATTGTATTTCCTAATGTTACGCTTGAAGAGGGTAGTGTTGCAGGAGCTATGTCTTTAATAAATAAATCTCTTCCTGCATGGACAATATCCGCTGGTATACCTGCGCGTGTTATTCGTGAACGTTCTCGAATGTTGTTAAGTTTAAAGTAATTTTTCTGTTTGGCTATAAACTGGTTTATTAATAATATAATTAAATGGAAACAATTTTTTCAATAGTAAAATGGATATAAAACCTTTGGTTTCAGTATGCATGATAACATATAATCAATCTTTGTATATTAAGCAGGCGATTGAGGGAGTACTTATGCAAGAAACAGATTTTCCATTTGAATTCATTATTAGTGATGATTGTAGTACAGATAGTACACGCAAGATATGTCAATACTACAAAGAACTGTATCCTGATAAAATAACACTTTTACTTCCTGAAAAGAATTTGGGAATAAGTGATAATTTTTACACTACCTTATTTAGTGCTACAGGAAAATATATTGCATTTTGTGAAGGTGATGATTATTGGATTGATTCACATAAACTACAGAAGCAAGTTGCCTATTTGGAAACTCATCCCAACGTAGGTTGCGTGTATACTGATTTTAATCGATTGTGGCAAGCTAATGGCTTCCTTGAATGCTCTGTATTTCATACTAATTCAAAATGGTTTCCCTTGCATAGCGATTTAGCTACATTTGTTTGTACTCCCTCATATTTAGCTCCTTGTACATGGATGTTTCGTAAAGAATTGTTAGTTAAACCTTCTTTTGAATCGGTTGATTCAACATTTGTGCTATTTGCTCATATGCTTTCAAAAACTGATATCTATTTTTTACCTGATACTACAAGCGTATATCGTCTCTTACCAGAGAGTGCTAGTCATTCGAATTCTTTAGAAAAAACATATATGAGAGTGTCAGGATTGTATACAGCTCAAATGGAATTGGTAAAGTTATATAATCTTCCAATGAATATAAAAGAAGAAATAGATGAGAAGTATTATTTAACTTATTTGAGACTTTTGGCTGCTTTTGGAGATAAAGATGTTATAATTGAGATGAGACGGGCATTGCGAGGAAAACGATTGAGCTTTTATCAATATTTTCGGTTGCAGGTGGCGCGTACTCAGTTAGGGCGTAAGATAATACGAATACTTTATAAATTCTATTTTCATAAATATCAGCGTCTATGAGAAGATACTCTTATTGGGATAGCTAACTTATGTTAGATCTGAGGAAGAATCAATTTTTAAACTTTAATGTTTAATTCATTCTAAATCAATTTTATTTGTTTGTATAATTTTCATCTGCTTTTTATTACCTGTGTAATAGACAGATATACACGATGTCTCCCAATCTAAATATTCTCCGAATCTCCAAACATATGGGTCTAGCCACCATGAGAAGGTTTTTCGTTCATAATTGACTTCACCACTATCTGATTGTATGTAAGTTTTGATTAGGTTTTGGTATTGTATGTAGGTTTGTTTTGACTTAGGAACAACGTAGGCCATATGTATTATAGTTAATGCAGCAATTATGTTGGAAACTTTTTTAAACCATGAAGAAGAACTTGTTACAAAGGAGCTGATACTTTTTATGAAAAGTATAATAGAAAATAATTCTATTCCAAATAATTGCCGTGCATTTCGATAGCCAATGAATAAACTAAAAGCGCAGTTGATAAAGATTATGTAAAAATAGAATTGATTGTCATAGATAAATTTTCTAAAGATGTGTGTATTGTATTTTTTTTCATATAGTAGCATGCCCCCAAGTAAAAAGAAAAGAATATAGAATGCTTTGAGCTGACTAGCCAAGGCAAGACATGTCTCCCAAATAGAAACGTGGTCTAGTAATGCTCGATCACGGGCTGCTGGGGATAGGCATACTAACAATGTTCCAATCCAAAAGCCAACCATCATGCTGATTTCTGCCTTTTTTGTTTTTTGTTTTTTATAGTGTAAGCAGTAATTGAGAAATAAGGCTCCAGAGATACCTATAACTAATGCTTCATGCGTCCAGCTTGTAATAATGCTAAATAGAAATAAAAATATAGTAGCTGGCCAATGGATATTTTGGGCATGTTTTACTTTGCAATAGACGAAAAGAAAAAATAGGCAAAGAAGTGCACTCCAAACATAGTTAATAGCGCATACCATTGGTAAAAGAATATCAGCTGGATGAGGTAATAAGAACCATACAGAAGAAATCCCTATCGTCCAATAAGGAAAACTGAATATATTTTTTTTGTTTGATAATCTGATTATTAGCGCTGTGAGTAATAAGAAGAATAATACATTAATCCAATTGAACCATTCTTTTCCTAAAATACCTGCGAACCCCTGTTCAATGATATGGGGAATTGTACGCCCATTAACAAAAAAATAATGATTATATTGCGAATGTATAATGTCTGATGTTGATAATATCTTCTGCTCAAAGCCTATAAATGTTCCTTCAAAAAAGGATTTAGCTGCCTTTGGTGTTAAAAAAAAAGAATACAAATAGTCGTCAGAGATCCATGGTGTATACAAATTTATTAGATAGAATAGAATACCAACTATCGAGAGAAATAAACTGATTTTTAGCAGTGGTGTTTTTTTATACATTCTATTTATTGCTTTGTCCCATTATACTCTCTTGCAATGTATGCTGGGCGGTTTTTTGTTTCGTTAAAGATTCGTCCAATATATTCACCTATAACACCTAAAGATAGTAGTTGTATTCCTCCTAAAAAGAGAATCGTGACTAATAGTGTTGGAAATCCTTGTACTTTTTCTCCCCAAATTAATGTTTTTATCATGACAATACACATATAAATAAAAGCGATCAATGATATAATGATTCCAGCAAAAGTCGAAATACGTAAAGGGGCTATGGTAAAAGAAGTTATCCCTTCCATAGCTAGACTCAGTAGACTGAAGAAGTTGAATGAAGAGTTACCTGCAATGCGATTCTCCTGCTCAAATTTAATTTCTTTTTTACGAAAGCCAATCCAACAATACATGCCTTTAGTATATCGTTGACTCTCGCGAAGCTTTTTTAGTGCATTGATACAACATCGATCTAATAATCTAAAATCTCCTACATTCGTGAGAATTTTAATACGTGTAGTTTTTTGCAGCAATTTATAAAACAGTAAAGATAAATGTTTACGTATTAAGCTTTCCTTACCTCGGGTTATACGTTTCGCATATACGTCTTCATAACCTTCTTCCCAATATCTTAGCATTTCTGGAATCAGATAAGGAGGATGCTGTAAGTCGGCGTCCATAATAATTACACAATCTCCTGTTGCGTAATCAAAACCTGCTAGCATTGCGGATTCTTTTCCAAAATTTCGAGATAGATCAACAAAGTTTATTCTATTATCTTGTTGTCTCAAAGATTTTATGATTTCTAATGTTTTATCATAACTACCATCATTGATAAATAAAATCTCCCATTCATATTGTGAATGAGTCTCCATCACTTCTTTCATTTTTAAATATAATTCTGGTAGAGAAAGTTCTTCATTATAGGCTGGTATAAGAACACTGATTTTACTCATATCTTTTTATTTGAAAAGAGGTTGTAGGTATAACAAAAATAGATACATAAACAATATTTGATCGTCTGAGCATACCTGACTTCATGTATCAATATTTAACAGAGGACGTTTGTAGAATGATTTTTTCATAAACATTTTTCTGACGTTTAGGTATATAATGTTGCAATATTATGAATAATATATTATAAAAACAAGAAAAGCCTGATTAAATATGATAAATAGCTAATAATAACTGAGACTGTTATTTTCAATTTATTTTTTAAGTTTGAGCATAAAAGGGCCAGTTAATAATTTTAGATTTTCCTTATTGGGGCTCCGCATAGAGCTGATATTCATTAAACCTTTCATTCTTGATTAATACGATCCTTGATTTTGGAGTAATCCATATACATAGAGGATAGGTGTTTTCTTCTTTATACACGAATAACTCTTCGCGTTTTTTGAGGAGAATATCATCCGTTTCGTCATAAATAGGAGTTGTATTATATAGCGAATTTATATAGTCAGTGAGTATTTTTTTACTTCGTATAAGAAAGGCGGGTCTGTCGTTCTTTTCCTTGTCGCGAAGATACACGGATACAGAAGGGATTCCTTGATGCATATCCTCATACGTGATAAATTCATAATCGTTTAAAACATCTTCGTATCCTGTCGCATGTCCGATAGAGCCTTTTATGTCTTTCCAATTATAGCAAAGAAAATCTTTAGTGTTCGTAATCTCTATTTCTACGGTGTCACTGCTGATTACTTCTTTGTTTTTGTATCCTGACACATACGCTTTGTATTTTCCCGGGCTATAAAAAGAATGAGACCATTGACGTATGAAATTGGCGCTACCTTCTGTATGTTTGAATATTTTCAGGCTACCGTCTAAATTAGAAACTTTCCACGTGATTGAATCGTAAATGTCGAATAGAGAAAACATAATGAAATAATCATTGGGAAATAAGCCAAAAACGGCATAATCGAAAATGTTTTTCCGTGTGTCTTCTATCTCTAATTTTAACGGAATGATTTTCTCCGTATTATTTTCCTCCTCGTCGTTTATCTCAGGAAATGTGCTGTTGTCCGTATCTGAGCATGACGAGATAAATAATAAAATGAACAAAACATTAAGTAGATTTTTCATAATGGCGTTTAGTTTAGTGTGTTAATAATCTAGTTTGTGGTGCGTAATTCCCAATATAAAAATATGAGGATATACTTTATTGATTATGTTGAATGTTCTGCGAGCAGTTGCTTCAGACCATTTTTAAAGTTGTCTAATGCATAATTTGTACTTTTGAGTGCTTCAAGGAATTTTTCATACATTTCTTTATCGGTTTCTTCTGCTTTATTTCTCATATAAAGACAAAACTTCTTTTCAAGTTCTTCGGTAGTGTTTGTCAAGTCACTCAAAAGGCGTAATACTTTGCGATTTGAAATTGTTATTTTAATTTGGTCGCAGGATATAATTAGGAACACAATCAGTGAATGAAATGAGGTATCTGGTTTGTAATTCCTGTGCTGATTGTAGTATATATATATCTTGTCGAAAGCACTACTTGTTTTCATGACAATATCATACACGCATTGGTCCCGCTCTGCAGATTCCGGAAATGAGGTAGAGGAGAAGTTACAAAGAGTGCTTAATAAATGCAACAGAAACATGATCTTTGACTGTCCTTCCACTTCTATCAATTGTTTTTCTAATTGATCAGCTTGTTCTTTTGTCGCTTTTTTAATTTTGGTATCAAATTCGTTTTTGTCTTCCTCAAATATTTTTTTATAGTAGTTTCCTGACTTTTGGAGCTCTCGTTTCTCGAATTCTCTCTTCTTGAAATCAATAAGGCTGAGAAACATTGGCAGCCCGATGCTTATGATTCCCATGAGTACTGCCCAAACGGTTATCCATAGGTTTAAATTATTCATTTCTCTGGATAGACGGGTGTCAGCAACTGTTTGGATTTCTCCGAGTTTCATTGAATAATGTTTGTCTATTTGTTTGATTATGGATTCTAAAAGTATGGCAGTAACATTTGAGTCTGTTTTTTGTATGAGTGGCAAGTCGATGACAACATCTTTTGTCAAGGAATCAAACTTCTTGGCACATGCTTTATTGTGTTCGTTTATCTTATAACTAATGTTGAATAAAGCACAAATAAAGATACCCAACACTATTATAACAATGCATATATTAAATCGTTTGATAGCTGAAATCTCCCAATGGAATTTTTCATATTCAATTTTATCTTTATCGTTTTCTACCTTTTGTATATCTTTATTTTCACTCATCGTTTCTCTCGTTTAAATTGAATACTAAGTTACTTATCTCAAAGTTACTGTCGGGCGCAGCTTCTTTATGTGGTAATAGCGAATGGAACATAAAGTATTTGCGATAGTCATTTTTATGAAACTCTTTGATCTCGTCGGTGATACTTTTAAATACAAGTTCGTCATGCGTAAAGATGACAAGCTGTAATTTACTTCCGATTTTGTCCGGTTGTTCGCTATTATCTTTCCCGTTTTCGAAAATGCTCTTGTATGCTGTAAGTATTGCTTTAACAAAATGCTTAATGTTTCTCCTGTTGTGGAAATCGCTAGCATAAAAGATGTCATCCAGCATAATAGGCAATTTTACTTTGAGTTTCTCCATCACGGCAAATGAGAACGCCATATTCAGGATTGTGTTGAAAAGGTGGAATCTGAAAGTGTTGAAGTGCTTTTTTACCGAGATAGTGCTTCCGCTTGTCTTGTCTTGTATCATACAAGCTAGATATTTGTTCTCTTTTGAATCTGTAGCAGGAGTATATTTACCATTTTCTTCTTTGATTAACATATTGTCCCAAGTCCAGATAAGTTCTTCGTCTTCACTGAGGAAGTGTGACATTATATTTTGTATAATGTCTCTGTTGATTCTGCTCACTTCCTCTTGTAATTTGGATGATATCTTCTTGTTTATGATTTTATAAATCTGGTATGCATCCTGCTTAATACATTGAATGAGATTGTATTGACTGATTCTGTCCTGATATTCTTTTTGAGCCAACTCTAAGGCATGGATTTCTTTTGCTAATTGGTCGTTTTCTTTTACTCTGTTGATTAACTCTTTTGACGAATATGTGTTATATGTTTCGATGATTTTCGACAATTGTAATGCACCGATAAGTTCATTCCTTTCTTTTTCCCATTTGGGCAGAGTGGGAATCAGTTCCATTGTGATGAAGGAGAGGATTTCCCTGCAATTATTTTTCAAAGCGTTCAAGCCGCTTATTGTTATGGGAACTGCGTTATCTTTATCTTTCTGTATATGATCGATTACATTGTAGAAGTCATCGTCTATTTGTTTTAATATGTTATGGATGTATTCGTCTTTAAACCTTAAGTTTTGGAGAGGAAGACTGTCTTTTATATATTTTATTTCCGCATCAATCTTTTCCCGGAGTTCGTGTATGTTATTAAGTGCTCTGACCAGATTATCCAGTTGGGTGATTATCTTCCTTTCGCTGTTTACTCCTATAGGAGTTGTATCAGAAATGTTCTTCTTGCCTGTCGACAGTGTGAATTCTGAAATAATACTTGCAAGGTGAATGATTTTATTTGCATGCTCTATGGTTTTATTGACATCCGGCATTGTTAAAACCTCAGGAAGATTGTAGAGGAAATTTTTCAAAGATTGCTCTCCGGGTTTTAAATTCATTAAAAAGTCGATATGCGTGAAGAATTCATTATTCCTTTTGATAGTGTCCCGTTTGGCATCAATCTCTTCGCTACTGATATTCTCCTCTACTTTGATATTAGACTGGTAAATGGCAAGCTTATAGACTAACCTGTTGAGCCAATTCAATTCGCCCATATCCAGCGCGTTGGCTATTTGCATTCTCAAGGAGTCGTGGCCGCCATGTTCAATCTTCATTTGCCCCAGGCGTATTACTTCATATTCAGAGATAAAAAAGCCATATTTGAGGCAATTGGATAGTACTCCTTGTTCCGCTTGTAGGGGTATTTCATTCGTAAATTCTTTTTGGGAACCATTTACCCACATTTTTACGTTTACATCATTACATGTCCAATTAGACATATATCTCTTAAATTTACCGGCTTCTGTATCTTCTCTTTTGCCATAGTCGCGTAAACGTGCTTCACCGATTTCTTTTCTGTATATATATTCGATGCCTTGGTATACGGAACTTTTTCCTACTCCGTTTACTCCCAGTATAATGGCTGAACAAGGGTTTTCATCCTCCGGAGAATATTTGAAAGAACTCCGTAAGGATATTGGTTATCTCCTTTTCCCGGAAATTTGCGGAAGTTCTCAAAAGAGATTTTGGCGATTCTAAAGTCTTCATTGATTAGTTCCGGGTTAAACACTGCTTCCCAATCGATATTTATATCTTTTTCTTCGTCGATAAAACAGGAATTTCTGTCATATACAGGATCGAATGTACTACTGTCAGCAGTATCTGCCTTATCTTCTTCTCTATTTGCCGGTTTGCCGAATATACGTTTGCAAATTTTGTTTATAACAAGAAATTCATTCCCTCCTTTTCCGATAGTATAATTTAAAAATAAATGCTTTACCAATCTGTTTTGGGGAATCTTTTTCATTAATTCGGTCAGTAGTTTTTCATAGTTTTTTTGTGCCATATATCAAGAAATATATTAGTAAAAGTAAAAACTCTTTTCGAAGATATTTTTGCAGATTTGTTGCAGAATATCATTTCTCAAGCTTTCTTTTTTTAAAACAAAATCATAAAGTCTTTTGATGTTGTTGTCTTCTAATTCTGTTTGGATAATATCATTATTCTTAAGCATGGGAATTTCTGATCTAATTGTGCTATATGCTGAACATAATAGAATTGCCAATTGGAATTTTCCATCGAGCTCTTTGTCAAAAGCAAAGGCCTTTCCTTCTTGCTCTTTCTGTAATATAGTTGCCCAATATTTATTGTTCTCATTTCCTGGCTCTTCTGTCAATTTGTTTATTTTTGTCAATAAGTTGTTGTCCAAATCTCTGTAATTCTTAATGTATTCATAAAGAAATTTATAACATTCGGAACTACTGTAATCATTGCTTGTATTGTGAGATTCTGTCATGCACTTTTCAAACCTACTTTTCCAAAGCTTTAGTAGTTCTATCTGAATTTCCTTAGTCTCTTCTTTGCTTAATCCGAATAAAGAGAGTTTGAAAATATAGTTTTTCATTTCATAAAATGTATCGAGTATGCGTGCAAAGGCAGAGGACAGTTCATTATAAGCGTTTTCGAAGCTATGTGGATAATATATATGCTCTGTTATACATCCTGATATTTCGTAGCTGTCGTAGCTTTCTTTCATATAATCGTGATCAATCAGCCAACGTGTAATCGGGATACATTGGTTTTGTTTCTGATCGGGCGCTATTGCAGCACAATACATTGGCATATCATCCTTGACGGGCATCAGATATCTTTTGAAAGAATAGTCCGATAATCCATATAGTTCTTTGTTGTCAAGTGAATTGGTCAGGGCCTGCAAGAGATATGTTTCCAAAATAGTCTTTGGTACGGAAGATACACTAAGTTTCTTTTTCAGTTGTACAATAAGTGAGAGACTTAAGTTTATCATTTCGATAAACTTAGGAATCCTTTCTCCGGAGCGGAACATACGTGTCCACATCGATTTACGTTCAGGGGAAGATAACTTGATATATTTAGGCACTACACTCCCTTCATCAATTTGCGCATCCATGGCTATGTGTAAATCTTTTTCGAAGTCAATATCGGTCTTATGTACAAGGATATTGTTGTATAATCCCCGGTAGGTGATGCCATATCTGAGGCGGGCGTACTTGTTGGACGCTGTCTGATTTCTGCTCGCATTGTCTATCAATTCATGTTGGCAGAAAAAATGCCAGGAGACAAACTCATTGATAGCGGTAGAACCTGCGAACTTTCCCGATAATGCTTGGGAAAATGAGTTAACATAGTTGGCAGGGATAACCATTTCTTCAAGTCCATTGACATAGATAGGACTATAATCAATGAATAAAGGAGTCATGATGTCATTGCTCTTAAACCAAGTTTCTATACAAGGGTATAGTTCTTCTGCCAATTCGTATCCGATTAAAAAGCGTATGTCTTTGGGGTCAAGATGTTGGCTGGTGGCGTTGACGGACAAAAGGAAGTTGTCTAATGCCTTTTTGTTTTTGATATATAAATTAATAGACAGCAAGTAATTTATCCATATAACCAAACTTCTTTCTGTCTGATAGACAATATATTCTTCGTCCTCGTTGTTAGCTTCTAAATCAAGAAGATGAGATACACGATTGTAAACCTTTCTGTATAAATCTTTGTGCTGATCGGGAAGGAATAAATCAAATTTACTTAGTGCATCCGTTGTTAATGGATAGGGAGAGAAAGGCACAATTCTGAGCTCATTCCGGGTCTCGTTAAGGAAAAATCTTATTTTGCTGAATTCTGGATCTGTAGACTGTGCATTTCTTTTGTTTATAGGATAAAACAATATTGTCCAACTTTTTCTTGTTGCATTCTCTCCGTTTTCCAATAGAACGGGTTCGTCCAATGAATAAATTTGTGCTTCGGGAAAGTTCTCTTCCAGTGCAGTTTGTATTTTATTTTCGTCGAACTCTCCTGGATGATATATGATAGGGAATTCTAAATCATAAGGTCCTCCTTTAAGGAATGCTGACATTTCATAATTGACGAATGTGACTGCTTGCTGCTCATTTCCGGTCCGGAAGTACATATTGATATTTAGGTTTTCCAGTCTGTTGTTTTCTAAGAGAAAAAGGGTAGCGTTTTTTATATTGATCTTGTTACATTCATTCGCATTTTCAGATTGAGAAATATTGTTTAAATTCTTTATAAGTGTCTCTATCTTTTTGAATGTGCTTCCATAGAACACACTGTCGTCAATTAGTAAATAATTATGCTTTGGGGGCATTTGTGCAAAATGAAAAGGCAGAGCATGTTCTGTTATTACTTTATCCCAGATCGAAGGAGAAAACGTCTTGCTTTCCCGAAGGATGACGTCAATTAAACGGGGGCACTTACGTGCTATAGCCACAATATAGTCATATTGTGGCGCTGTCAAGAGACTTAACCATTTCATGGCTTCTTCTCCAAAAGTTCCCATAAACGCAGACCTAACCATTTTTCTGTAATCCTGTTGCTTTTCTAATCAAAATGATTCCAAAGTTACAATAAATTTGTATATTCTCGTATATTTCATGGTATTTTATTTTTTTTCAAGAGAATTATTGGGCATGCCTTGAATTTTTGAACCTATGTTTCACTATTGATACAAATTTTAGTATGCTAAATATAGTATCCCGCCCCTGCAACATAGATAGGTTGCGTAGGCTTCCCAATATTTTGCAGCTTACCTTCTGCCTTTAGCCTGCGTATTTGCCGGCTGGCCATACTTTGAGTGAAGCTGCAAAGAGACTGCATATTAGTACGAGTCAAGACAGGATGCGTTGCAAAATATTCCGTGAGTTTCCGGTCAATTTCTTCTTCTGAAAGAGAGGCGGAATGCGGTTTATATTTCGAACGCCGCAGGTGTGTGGTCATACACAAACTTTTCAAGTCTCTGTCGGCCTGGAAGTTGATGGATTTTAGTTTCACTTTGTCGGCACGGGTAGTAAGTGAGTGTATGGGTTCGGCGGCTTGCAACGTGATTTGAAAATACCCGATCCCGTCCAGATGCACTCTTTCTCCTTCGCGCAGATGATTGCCCATGCATCTGCTCAGTTCCATTAACATTGCCTCTACTTCTGCTTTTCCGAAAGTAGTTGCCATGTGGATTTCTTTTGCTAGTCGCTGAGTAGTGACATGTTGAAAATTAACTACGCGAGGGTGGTAGTTGGTTCTTCCCCTTCTTTTTCCGGTTGGGGATTCTTATAAAACTCGAATTGTATTGCCATTGCTTTTCAATTTAATGGTGATTTATGTATTATGTTACTTAGGCTGTTGCTATATCTTGCCTTCATTCCTTTCTTTTCCTACCTATGCTTCTATCGTTCCACTCCGGTAGACGGTTCTTTGCACTTCAGTAGACAGAACTTTTTACTGGAGTAGACAGGCCTGTGCACGGAGTGGAACGGTTGGAATGTTCCTTCAAAGATACAACAATATTGGGCGGAAACAAGTAAATGCTTAGTTGTTTATACGTAAATAATAGTTTAATTTCATATTGGATAAGGTTATCCGGCATTAGGTAAGCAGAGTTGTGCTGACTATGAGAAATACTCTGAAAAACAATGAGAAATACCCGAATTTTGAGCCGAGATGTGGAATAAACTATGAGAAATGCCTGTTTGAAAAAGTATTTCTCATAGTACATCTATTTGATTGACTACACTTTAACTGAAAAGTATGAGAATATGAGAAATGAAATTGAAAAATCTTTTCTAGTAGAAAGAAGAACCAGCGCTTTTAAAATTTGTTTGTATGGAATATTTACAGTACTTTTGTCTCCGGTAATAATCGCCCTACACAAACATGCAGGACAAACTAAATAAGTAATGAGAATAACACAAATTAGAGACGACGGCAGAGTGAACACTTTGCGGACGTTGAAAATCGAACAGCTCGTGGAGCAAATGAAAGTGGAAACTAAAGCACAACTCGTCTCAGGAATGAGAGAAGTCCTGCCTTATATATTTCCGGGAGATAAAAATGACTATGTACAGAAAGTGCCGAAGTTGCTTCCTGCGGCTGCCTTTGTCCGTAAGAACGGGGTAATGACAATGGACGAGTACAACGGAGTGGTGATGCTTCAAGTGAACAATCTCTCCGGACCTATGGAAGCGGATGAGGTGAAAGAACGTGTGAAGGAGTTTCCGCAGACCTATCTTGCTTTTACCGGTTCTTCCGGAAAGTCGGTAAAGATATGGGTGCGCTTTACTTATCCTGACGATCTTTTGCCGGGCAACCGTGAGCAAGCGGAACTTTTCCATGCGCACGCTTACCGGCTCGCCGTGAAATTTTATCAACCGCAGCTTCCTTTCGATATCGACTTGAAAGAACCTTCACTGGAGCAATATTGTCGTCTGACCTTCGACCCCGAACTGTATTTTAATCCCGAAGCGATGCCTGTCTATATGAAACAGCCTATGGCTATGCCGGGAGAAACGACCTATCGCGAACAGGTGAAGGCGGAAACCTCGCCTTTGCAACGGCTTGTACCGGGATATGAGATTATAAAGCTCTTTCCGTACTTTTTGAGGCGGCTTTTGCGCGGGCTTTGGATGAGCA